>Ga0182021_10011362_pt1 | contig 10561 bp, 5 predicted proteins | sample 612E3MmetaG_FD_120493 | JGI IMG/M metagenome (GOLD analysis project Ga0182021, IMG submission 120493) | Permafrost microbial communities from Stordalen Mire, Sweden - 612E3M metaG (Illumina Assembly) | ecosystem: Environmental > Terrestrial > Soil > Wetlands > Permafrost | place: Sweden... | reverse complement strand
TTTCATCGGCTGCGAAGCGAGGAGCTGTGGGTCCATCAGGCCGGCGCGCCGGTGGAGTTGATCATGCTGGCCGCCGATGCCGGCGGCTCCTCGAGCAAGGCCGTCCAACTGGCGATTCCCGGGAGCGGGCCGTGGCCCCCAGAAGGATGCCGGCCGCAGACCGTCGTGCCGGCCGACGTGTGGCAGGCCGCTCGCGTTGCGCCGGCCCGCCCGGGAACAGACTGGGGCCTGGTCGCCTGCATCGTGGTCCCCGGCTTCGACTACGCGGACTTCGAGCTGGCCGATCCCGATGCCCTGCAGCGTGCCTTCCCGGCGCAGGCAGAGCTGATCCGCGAGTTCGCGTAGGCAGGAGCAGCGTGCCGCGGCGTCTGTCGCCGAGGCGCAGCACGCCGGTCAGACAGGTCGCCGCCGGCGCACGGTCGCGCCCAGACGGCGGGCGCCGCCCACCAGCAGCCAGGCCAGTGCCGGCGCGACCAAAGGTGTCACGCTGAGCATGTAGCGCGGCTCGCCGTGCACCAGCGTGATGTGAAAGACGATCCAGAAGGTGACCAGCAGAAGCGCGACGCCGGCCGTCGGTCGGCGTCGCCATGCGGCCAGGATCAAGGCGAGGGCACCGAGCGCCCAGTAGAGGTAGTGCCACAGGGAGAAGGCCCATCGCGAGTCGAGTGCTCCGTTGATGAGCGTCTTGGCGCCCGGGTCGAGTTGTCGCGGGTAGAAGCCCACTCTCGGGTCTGGCCCGGTCTGACCCTGCAGCGCGTTCTTGAGCGGACCCGGGCCCCACGACATGAGGTAGCCGAACTTGGCGGGCACCAGCCCGAGCCACTGTGCGGGATGGTGGACGACGAACGACACCGCCTTGCTTGTGAGCGCGGTGTCCTGGGCGACCTCGGAGGCGACGCTGTCGATGCCCCACTTGGGGTGCTGTCCGCGCACCCCGAAACCGCCGGTCGCGTCCGGGTTGGCGCCGATCCAGATGGTGTAGCCGCCGTTTGTCGAGAGGGTCAGAGAGTGCATGACGACCTCGTTGCGCACCGCCCAGGGCACCAGGACCAGGCCGGAGGCGACGGCCAGGACGAGAGCGGCTCGCCAGGACTCGCGCCGCGGCCGGCGCAGCAACAGCCAGACCGGCAGCAGCAGCGGCAGCAGCTCGGCCGTGGAACGCACCAGGATGGCGATACCGAGCAGCACGCCGGCGACGGCGGCGCGTCGCAGCGACGGGGTCTCGCGGCGACTGGTGAGCAGCAGGCAGACGATCAGCAGCAGCGGGATGAAGAGCGCCTCGGACGGGGCGCGCATGGCGTAGATGGTGATCGTGGGCGCCACCGCCACCAGGATGCCTGCCACCAGCCCCACGGCGCGGCCTCCCAGGCGGCGGCCGAGGACGCAGACAAGGCCTCCGCTCAGCGACCAAAGGACCAGGTTCAGCGCCTCGATGGCGGCAAACGACGGTCCGGTGAGGAGAAAGAGGCCGGCGAGGAACCCTGGCCACCCGACCGGGAAGAAGGCCGTCGGATGACCCAGGATGGAGTAGCCGTGGCCGGCCGCTATCGACTTGGCCCCGAGGAAGTAGAAATACGAGTCGCTGGTGGGCACGGCGTGCACGATCAGTATCCACGGCAGCCGGGCAAGCACGCTGAGCGCGACGATAAGTGCGACGTCGAGGATGACGGCACGGTGGGCGCCGAGGATGCGCGTCAGATGTTTCGGCGCGCGTGCATCCGCACTCCGAGGCGGGGGAGCCTCAGTCACCAGCCGCTCCTGACAGTCACGTGTGTGGGATGACCCACTGGGGCGTTGCGGTCTCGCATTCTATCCAAGGGTCAGAATAGGGGGCACTCCTGTACGCTTCTGCGCCCGCCCGCCGGGGCCTGCCCAGCCCATCGCCCGCACGCGAGAACGCTCAAAACTGGAGATAGAGGAAAGGCAGCGGGTGATTGATCATGAGGATAGACGCCCCCATGAGCAGTCCGATCGCCAGCGCGTAGCGCTTGCGCGGCTGCAGCCTGACCTCCCAGGAATTGGGGGCCGCGTTGACGAAGACCAGCGCGGCCCCCAGCATTGCCGCCAGCCTCCAGCCGACCAGCGTCGTCAGGCTCTTCCAGGAATCGATGCCGTTCAACCCGATCATGGCCCCAAGCACGCGGCCGGTCACGGCCATGCTGGGCGCTCGGAACGGCACCCAGGCGACGATCACCAGGATGAAGGTCACGCCGCGCTTCAGGGCCCGCAGCCAGGGCGCGTCCGGCCCTCGCTCCGCGCCCCGGCGGCGGACGAGCGTGTGCCCGGACAGGTAGGCGCCCCAGATGGCTCCCCACAACACGTACGTCCAGCCGGAACCGTGCCAGAGGCCGGCCAGCGTCATGGTGATCATCAGGTTGCGCACCGTACGCCAGCGCCCGCCGCGCGAGCCGCCGAGCGAGATGAACAGGTAGTCTCGCACCCAGAAGGACAGGGTCATGTGCCAGCGCCGCCAGAACTCGGAGACGCTGGCGGACTTGTACGGCGAGTTGAAGTTCTGGGGCAGGCGCAGGCCCATCAACAGCCCCACGCCGACGGCCATGTCGGAGTAGCCCGAGAAGTCGAAGTACAGCTGCATGGTGTAGCCCAGCGCGGCCACCCACGCGGAGGCCACGCCGAGCTGCGCGTTGTGCGCGAACAGCGAATTCACATGCGGCGCCAGCACATCGGCTATGAACAGCTTCTTGACCATGCCGCAGGCGAGGAACCACAGGCCAGAGCCGGCCATCTGCCACGTGAAGCGCGCCTCCGGCCGCTCCAGCTGCGGGCCGAGCTCGCCGTAGCGCGCTATTGGGCCGGCGAGCAGGCGCGGGAACATGGCCACGAAGGCGGCGAAGTGCAGCAGACTGCGCGGGGGACGCTGGCGGCCGCGGTACACGTCGATCGTGCAGCTCACCGAGCTGAACACGTAGAAGCTGATGCCCACCGGCAGGAGGATGTGCAGCGCGGGGAATGGGCGACCGGCGCCGAGCAGGTGACCCAGCCCGTTCAGGCTGCTGAGGAAGAAGCCGGTGTACTTGAAGACGCCGAGCGCGCCCAGGTCGACGACCAGCGCGCCGACCAGGCCGAGCGTGCGGCGGCGGCCTGTGGAGCGGCCGATGAAATGACAGAAGAAGAAGTCGCTGAGCGTGACCGCCCAGAGAAGCGGCAGGTAGCGCCAGTCCCACCAGCCGTAGAAGACGTACGAAGCCAGGGCCAGGAAGGCGACGCGCCAGCTCGACCGAGGCAGCAGCCACCAACCGAGCAGCACGGCCGGCAGGAACGCGAACAGGAAGGTGAAGCTAGCGAAGAGCACCGGGCGCCTTGAGCAGGACGGCGTTTACGAGGCGCCGTGTGTTGGCTACCGTCATGTGGTAGCCGTCGTAGAAATCGGCCGCCCGGCCGCCGAAGCTGCTGAGATGGGTGAAATCGAGCTGCTCGAACCGGTAGCGTGCCTTCAGGGAATGGAGGTAAGCCAGCACATCCCTGTATCTGGCGTCGTAGCCGAGCGGCGCCACCGTGGCGAGCATTTGCGGCTGCATCGGTGTCAGGACGATCACCGGCGCGTCGCCGAGGCTGTTCATGAGCGCGAGGGTGCGCTGGAAGTAGGTCTCGGCCGTGGGGTCCAGCCGGCTGTAGTCGCCGCGATAGGTGGCGATGCCCTGGCGGATCGTGGCCGGCAACTCCTTGGCGAGACCGCGGCCCTTGGCAAGATTCTGGTCGTGGTAGTCGAGCACCCGAAAGCCGTCTGGCGCGAACTGAGTCGCCCCGAGGGTGGTGCGCAAGGCCGCTTGCGGCTGGCCCTGCGCGCGGCGCACCGACTGTAGGGACTTCCAGAACGTGGCCCACGAGAAGAGGAGCGGGAGCTGTCCAAGCCGGGTGCTCAGCCTGGTGCCGGTGCCGAGATAGGCGGCCAGCTGCGGCGTGTTCAGCAGACCCGGGTCGATTGGCCACTGGCGGAAGGCTTCGATGTCCAGGAGCCACAGGTACTTGCTGTGAGCGGTGGGGAAGCGCGCATGGATGAAGCTCACGAAGGTCCACGCGTCGACCGGCTTGCCGCTGGAGACAGCGGCATTGAAGGCCGGCACACCCGTGCGACTGGTGATGAGCGACGGCTGCACCTTCATCGCCCGGGACGAGCCCAGGACCACGACGCCGGGGGCTCTCTTCAGGTGCTCGATGAGGTTCACTTTGAGCGAGCGGTCGGTCCAGGTGACCGGCGGCAGCGCCCCGGTGCCCACCGTGCCATACGGATCCACGTACGCGTTGAATGCTGCCACCGCCCCTACGAGCAAAGCGGCCGCCAGGAACAGCAGGAGCACGAACGACGCCTTGCGGCCGGCGCCCTGCCCGACCACAAATGGCGCCAGCCGATTGCCTTTCGCGGGTCGCGCCGGCTCGGCGCCGGGATCGGCCGGCGTCCGGCTCTCGTCTGCCCGAGGGTCGTTGCCGGCAGGGCGGCTCCACTCCTCCTCCAGCGAGCCGTTCGCCTGCAAGGAAGCACTCTCGGCGGCAATGGGCTTGGATTCATCGGCTGGGTGCTTGAAGCTCATGGTGCTGGCAATTATCCTTGGTGGGCACTATTGCGCAAACATAGAGGAGATCGTGGCCAGACCACTGACCCAAGAAGAGAGCACCCGCTATCCGTGGGCTTCTCAGATCACCGACTACATGCCGGTCGGGGCGTGGCGAAGGTACGCCGCGTACGCCGGCGGCGTCGGCATCTGCATCCTCGGCCTCGGCTTTGTCGTCATTTACGTCTCCGGGCTGCATGTGCACATGCGCAACGGCATACCGCGTGGCATCGACGAGTGGCTGGTCGTCTCCGTGTCGACGGCGCTCATGGCGTACGCCGTTCTCGTCGGCCTCCTGACCGCCATCACCGCCTGGAGAAAGCACGCGCGGGCGGCGCTCACCTGGTCCGTGACGGCCATGGTCCCGGGCCTTGTGTGGCTCCTCATCTGGCTGACCATCCATCACTGAGACTCTGAGCCCCGGGGCTGCACACCTGCATTTCTGCGTCCCCGCTCGGTGCTAGGCTGATCCCACGCTGGTACCTGGGCCGCAGAGGACTCACGCCTTGCTGCCTTGGGCCTCGTTCCCCTCACCCGCGGAGGCTGCGTGAATCGGCTCTACCTCGGAGGCTTTGACGGCTTAGAGGTTGCCTTGGCTGCAGAGGTCAAGGCAGCCAAGGAGGGCGATGCCCTGGCGCCGGTCACGGTCATCGTCGGTTCTGCAGCGGTGGCCTCGTATCTGCCGCGCACGCTCGCCAAACGGCTCGGAGGGGTCGGCAACGTGCGCGTCCTCACTCTTCACCGCCTCGCCGGCCAGCTTGCCCGCTCTGGCGGACACGCCGGTCAACTGCTTAGCCCAGAGGCACAAACCCGTCTTGCCGAGCGCGTCGTCGCCCGTGTCGCGTCGCGCTCTGGCAGTCACTTTGGCCCCGTCGCCGATATGCCGGGCCTTGGCCGGGCCTTCATGAGGTCCATGGAAGACCTGCGCCAGGCGCAGGTGACGGCTCAGGCGGATTGGGGTCCCATACGCGCGGGGCTCGCCGACGCGCGTGCGGCCCTGTCCGCCTACGAATCCGCCTTGCAGGCGGCCGGTTGCACAGACAGAGCGGGAATGCTCGCCGCGGCTGTGGCTGCCCTCACCGAGCGTCCGCGGGCTCTGGAGTCACTCGTTGCCCCGCAGGCGCCGATCATGGTGTACGGCCTCTACGACCTCCCGCAGAGCCAGCGTGCGCTCATCGGCGCCCTGGCCCGGCTGCGCCCGCTGTCCGCGTTCATGCCCTACCCGGCCGGCGGCAGAGACTACGCCGAGCCCGGGCGTCGCTTCTTCACCGAGCTCGGCCTTGTGACGGCAGAGCTGCAGCCGCTGCCTCCCCCCCGCACAGAGGCGCTGTCCGTAGGCGACGACGAAGACGAATTCCTTGAGGTAGCTCGGCGCCTGCGAGCGCTGCAGACAGATGGTGTGCGCGATCACGAGGTAGCCGTCGTGGCGCCTGCAGTCGAACGCGCGCAAGAAGTAGCCCGAGGGCTGCTGGCGCTCGGAGTGCCGGTGGCGCGTCGCCTGGCTCCCGCCGGCGGCGCGGCGGCGCGGCTCATCAGCTTGCTGGATGCGGCGTGGCCCGCGACCGGACGGCCGTGGGCGCGGTCCGCCGTCTTGGACTTCGCGGCGTCGGTCGCCGGGGCAGGCAGCGGCACCACCAACGCCGAGGTCGCTCGCTGGGCCACGGAGTCCAGGCAGGCGGGTGTGGTCGCGGCAGCAGACTGGCGGCGGCTCGCGGACCGGCGGCGTCACCTGATGGCGCGGGTCGCCGACCTTCAGGCGGGGCAAGAAGATGGCGAGGCGCCGGTGTCGGCCGGAGCGGCACAGGCGGCTCAGCAGGGCCTGGCGGCCGTAGATGGCCTCGCCCGGTTCGTAGATGGGGTCACCGCGGCAGTCGGTGACTTGCCCGAGGAGACGTCGTGGTCGCAGATGGTGGCCGGGCTCAGTTCCCTGGCCGTGGGCCAGTGCGCCGTTTCGCCCGATGATCCCGTTCTGGAGGCCCTCCACGGGCTCGCGGACTGCGAGCTCGTGGAAGATCGGGTCACTCTGGCCGAGGCCGTGGGGGTCGTTCGCGAGCGGCTGCGCCGGCTCACGGAACCGCACGGCTCCGTCGGCCGCCGCGGAGTGGCGGTGCTTACGCCGCACGAACTCCGTGGCCTGCGCTTTCGGGCGGTCCTCTTCACCGGACTCTGCTCCGGCGGGTTCCCGCCGGCGGCGGCCCACGACCCGGTCCTATCAGACGCCGATCGCCGGCAGCTTGCCAGGCGGCTGGCGCTGCCTCTGGCGGAGGTTGGTGCGCGCGAGCGCGAGGCTGACATGCTCTTTGCGCTCGCGCGCAACGCCGCCACCGACCTGTTCGTCGGGCTGGTGCCGCGGCGCGATGCCTCGGGCGCCCAGCGCCAGCCGTCGCGGCTGGCCGTGGAGTTGGCTGAAGAGCTCACCGGACGGGTAGCCGTCGCCGAAGACTTCCTGCAGGCTCCTCTGGCCGGCGCCTCACTGCGTCGTGTGCCGTCCGGCGCACTCCGTGTCAGGGTCGCCTCTGGTGTACCGACGTTTCCGGCGGGCCGCAGGCCGGCCGATCTCCGTGACCTGGACGTGGCCGTGCTGACCGCCTTGCGCCGGGCCGAGGCCGGACGCCCGGTCGCAGGGCCGCCGCGCCGCTACCTGGAAGAAGTCTGCGGCGCTCCCGCCGCTCGTCGACTTCTGGGCCGGCGGCTGGCCGCAGTCTCGCCGGGCGTCCTTGCCTGGGACGGTGTGTTCCACTCGCGGCCCGCGCGGAGCGCCGTCGCCGCGGCGCGACTCTTCGACTCGCCGCAGGCGCCCACGGCTTTGCAGGAGTACCCCAGTTGCCCGTTCTCCTACTACGTCCTCTCCGTGCTCGGCATAGAGCCCGTGGAAGAGCCAGAGGTACTGGTCGAAGCAGATCGGCGAGAAGTCGGCACGGTGGTCCATCGAGTTCTGCAGCGCGTCTTCGCGGCTGTGGCCGAGGGCGCCGACCGCGACCAAGCCGTCGCTATGGTCGCGTCCGTGGCCGAACAAGAATGCGCGGCGGCCGAACGCCGGGGCGAGGTCGGCCTGCCGCTCGTCTGGCAGGCTCAGCGTGCTCATTTGGTCGAAGACCTCACCTCGGCCGTGGCTGCCGATCCGTGCTGGTCGGAGGTGGACGTGCCGCAGCCGTCGCTGTTCGAGCTCTCCTTCGGCACCGGCGAGGTGCCCGTTATCCTGCAGCTCAGCGATGGTCGCTCACTGCGATTCCGCGGCCGCATAGACAGGGTGGACCAGAGCGCGGACGGCCGATACTTGCGGATCATCGACTACAAGACCGGCAAGGGGTCGACGGAAAAGGATCAAGTCGAGGCAGGGCGGAACATCCAGCTACCGGTCTATCAGCTCGCCGGCCGAACGCTCCTCGGCGGCCGTCCGGACGTCAGCATCGGCTGCTCATTCCGCATGGTCACCCGCCGGCGCAGCCACGCGGAGGTCACCCTGGCGGCCGACGAGGCCGCCGTGCTGGCGGACCTCGCCGACACCGCGCAGAGCATACGCGGACTCGTCGAGGCTGGGGTCTTTCCTCGCTTGCCGGCCTCGGAGCGCATGTGCGACTGGTGCCGCGCCGGCTATGCCTGCGACGAGCTCAAGAGCACCCGGCAGACCAAGCAACACCATCCGGCGCTCGCACAGCTCGCGCGTCTACGACGGCCAGTCGAACGGCCGCAGACGGACGCCTTGGCGGCAGATGGTCATCCCGATGCGTGAGCCCTGCGATCAGGCCGTCCGCGAGCGGGCCGTCCACCACCTGGACACCACCTTCCTGGTCGAGGCCGGCGCAGGCACCGGCAAGACCCATCTGCTGGTGGACCGCTACGTGTCGTGCCTGCTGGACTGCGGGTCTATCCGGCGGGTGGTCGCCATCACCTTCACCGAGAAGGCCGCCGGCGAGCTGAGATTGCGCATCCGCGGCCACCTTCGCGGCCTCGTCGATGCGGCAGGTCGGTCCACTGACAAGCGTCGCAGACTGGCCGAAGCACTGCGTGATATAGACCAGGCGCCCATTTCCACCATCCACTCGTTCGCCGGCCGTCTGTTGCGCGAGTCTCCGGCCGAAGCGCGCATAGACCCCGCCTTTCGTCAACTGGACGCCCTGGGCTCGCGCCTGCTCTTCGATCGGCTCTGGGAAGAATGGCTGGACGAGGTACTCGGCTCCGGCGCCGAGGCGGCACGTGCCGCGGCTGGCATGCGCGGCCTCCTGGATGCTGGCATGAGCGTTGCCGCGGTTGCCGAGGTCGCCCGCAAGGTCTTCGAGTCCCGCTTCGACGTCCCGGCCGGCAGTCGGACGCCGGCGGCCGACTTCGCGCTGCTGCGGGGCGGTCTCGCTGAGCACGCCGCGTTGCTGCTGCAGGCGCTGCAAGAGCAGGTCGACTACGCCTGCCAGAACTGCTTGGACGAAACAGACAATGGCTACCAGAAGGCCGTCGCCTGCGGGCGGCACATCGAGGTGTTGAGGGGCGCCTTAGGTGGCAGTGTCCATCAGTTGGTCGCCGCTGTGGCAGCCGTCACGCCGGTCCCGGCGTCGGCCGGAGCACAGGCGTGCTGGGGCGGCAAGGACGGCAAGTCAGACTTCCAGGACCACTGCGCCCCAGTACGAGACTCGCAGGCGCAGATCCTGGCCGACTACGGCGACGCTGTGGCCGGCGCCGTCCTGGCGTCTGCCTGGCAATTTTCGGACTGGGCCGCTCGCGAGCAGCTCATGCGCGGCTATCTCGACTTTGCCGATCTTCTGGGCCGTTTGCGTGGCGCTCTGCGCGACGACCTCACGCTGCGCGAACGCTGGCAGCAGGCCTTCGACTATCTGCTCGTCGACGAGTTCCAGGACACGGATCCTCTGCAGGCCGAGATCGTCCTGTTCCTGGCTGAAGATGGTCCCCACGCCGCCGACTGGCGGCACGTCGCGCTCAAGCCCGGCAAGTTGTTCGTCGTCGGCGACCCAAAGCAGTCCATCTATCGCTTCCGGCGCGCCGACATAGCCATGTACGACGACGTCAAGCGGCTTATAGAGAGTGGCGGGGGAGAAGTGCTGCCCATCCGGCAGAACTTTCGCACGGTGCCCTCGGTGGTGGACTGGATCAACGCTCGTTTCGCGGTGGCCATTGGGGCGGACGCCGCGCCGCGCCGTCAGCCGGACTATCAGCCGCTGGCGGCCTTCCGGGAAGAGCCTGCGCCGGCCGCGTCGCACACCGAGGCGCCCTCGGAGTCGCATGCCGAGGCGTCGCTGGCCTCGCATACCGAAGCGGCTGCGCCTCGCGTCATCGTCGTGTGTGGTCCGCAACCCGAGGGCGGCTCAGCAGAAGCCTTGCGGGACGCGGAAGCGCGCGGCCTGGCCGCCGCTCTGGTTCACGGCGTTGCGGAGAAGGCGTGGTGCGTCCGAGACCGCGCAGCGGGGACCGCCGTCGACGATCCCGAGGTGTGGCGCACGGCACGCTGGGCAGACGTCACCGTCCTGTTGCGGGCCTCCACCGGCCTCGAGTCATACGAACGGGCGTTGCGCCTTGCCCGCGTGCCGTATCGGGCAGAGGCCGGCAAGGCCTTCTACCAGAAGCGTGAGGTCCGCGATGCGCTGCTCGGGCTGCGGGCCGTCGCCGACGCTGCCGATCCTCTGGCCGTCTACGGCGCCTTGCACTCCACGCTGTTCGGCTTCACCGACGACCGTCTCTACCTCTTCCACGTCGCCGGCGGCCGCTTCGACTACCTCGCCGAGCAGCCACCGGCCGCCGACCCGGAGATCGTTGGCGCTCTTGCCGCGCTGCAAGACGTCCACGGCCAGGTCCACGCGCAGCCCATCGACCACGTGCTCGCCGAGCTTCTTCGGCGCACCGCCGCCTACGAGGCGTCCGCGGCTTGGGGCGACGCCTCTGGCCAGGCCGTTCGCAACCTCGACAAGCTCTTGCAAAAGGCGCGTGCGTTCGCTGCTCAGGAACGGGCAGGGCTGGTGGCCTTCGTGCGCTGGGCCCAGGAG
>Ga0182021_10011361_pt1 | contig 10562 bp, 8 predicted proteins | sample 612E3MmetaG_FD_120493 | JGI IMG/M metagenome (GOLD analysis project Ga0182021, IMG submission 120493) | Permafrost microbial communities from Stordalen Mire, Sweden - 612E3M metaG (Illumina Assembly) | ecosystem: Environmental > Terrestrial > Soil > Wetlands > Permafrost | place: Sweden... | reverse complement strand
GAATTGGTTTCGTCTTCCGATTTTTACGAAATTCGTGATTATTTGAAAAAAATCGGAACGAACCCTCGGATGCACAACAAATCCGTTTCTGTCTCATTTTGCCCGCCCACCGAATTCGCCGGCATTTGCAAGACGAATTTAGAATTTGCCCATCCTCTCACCACTCTCGCGCGCAAGCGCGCGGCCGATTTTTTCGGAGAGGTATCTGCTTGTCCGTCCTCTAGGATTCGAACCTAGGACATCAGAGGTATAAGCTCTGCGCTCTAACCAGCTGAGCTAAGGACGGATGATTAGATGAGAATATATTACATTATTTTTTAATTTATTCAAAATGCAATTTTAGATTTTTCGAGGCGAGAGTAAGGGCAAGAAGAGGATAAGATTTTAAATCAATATCTTTTTGAATAATTTGAATGGCTTCGGCGCGGGCTGCTTCAACCATTTTAATATTTTTCAGTGCTTCCATACCGAGGTCGGTGATGCCCCACTGTTTATCTCCAGCGAGAAGTCCGGCCCCACGAAGCGACAAATCAAGTTCGGCCAATTCGAAACCGTTGGTGGCTTTGGTTAAAGCTTTTAAACGGTCCATCGTTTTGTCGGTCTTGGCATCGGCAAATAAATAACAATATGATTGAAAAGTCGAGCGCAGAACCCGCCCGCGAAGTTGGTGAAGTTGAGCCAATCCGAAACGCTCGGCGCCTTCGATGACGATGACGGTAGCGTTTGGAATATTAACTCCGACTTCAATGACCGAAGTCGAAACCAAAATATCTATTTTATGTTCGGCAAATTCTTTCATCACCAATTCTTTTTTTTCTTTACTCATTTTGCTGTGCATGATGGCGATATTGTAGTTCGGGAATACCTCTTTATCCAATCTCTTAGCCTCGCTGGTGACTGATTTTACATCCAGTTTTATTTTATCTTCCTTGTCGAGTGTATTGTCAATTTTCGGGCAAATAACATAGAGTTGTCGCCCTTCCGCCAATTCTTTTTTGATTTTTTCGTAGGCAGCTAATCTTTTATTCTCCGAAATTATTTCGGTAATAACTTTTTTGCGTCCCTCTGGCATTTGGTCGATGATCGACAAATCCAAGTCGCCGTATATTGTCAGTGCTAGTGTGCGGGGGATTGGAGTTGCAGTCATTGATAGATAGTGCGGTGAGTGTCCTTCTTTTTTGGCCAGTTTCATTCTTTGGTTGGTGCCGAATCGGTGTTGCTCGTCGATGATTACCAACCCTAAGTCCTCGAATTCAACTTTTTTTGATATAAGCGAATGAGTGCCGATAACTATAGGTATTTCGCCATTTTTAATCCATTTCAAAAGTTGATTTCGGGATATTGGCGTCCAGGTTTTTATTTGTTTATTGCCTTCCCAGCCACCTGTTTTGCTCGGGAATTTGCGACAGCCGCTTGATGTCATAAGAGCAATCGATATGCCGGTATGTTCAAAATATTTAATAAAATTTTCAAATAATTGGACAGCCAGGACTTCGGTCGGAGCCATATAAGCGACTTGTAAATTACCAAAGTTTTGCCCTGTTGGTCTATTCTTGATGACGGCGTAAGCAATAGTCGCGGAGACAAATGTTTTACCGCTTCCGACATCACCTTCGACAAGTCGAGACATTGGTTTGTCTTTTTTCAAATCTTCCAAGATTGTCTTGATTGTGTTTTCTTGGGCCAATGTCGGGTTGAAAGGGAACCTTGATGTAAAATCTTTGATATCTTTATCGTTAATAATAAGTTTATAGGAGAAAAGTTCCTCGTATTTTTTGCGTTCTTGCTGACGAGCAAGTTGAATGAAAAAAACTTCTTCAAAAGCAAATCTTTTGCGGGCAATATCGGCATGCTCTTTTTTCTGCGGTGAATGTATCCAGACGAGAGCTGTCCGCAAGCTCGGTAAACTATATTTATCCAAAATTTCCTTGTCCAAATAGTCCTCGATAATTTTTACGCAATCATTCTTGAGTATTTTCCCAATGGCATGATAGAACCACTTGGAAGTAATTCCTTTTGTCTCGGGGTAAACCGGAAAACCATATTGTCCGCCCATTTCTTTCTGTTGAAATAGCGAATCATGCAAATCAATCGGCAGGACATCTTCCTTGCTTATTTCCGGATTAGTTAATGTCAGGCCGTAATTTTTGCTTTCCGATATTTTCCCGGTAACTCGAACGGTTGAACCCTCGCGCAACATTTTGGCTAAATATGGCTGATGAAACCAGATGATATGGATTTTGCCCGTCAAATCCGTAATGATTGCTTCGCCCATCGGGATTTTACTGCGGAAACTCTTTTTTGTTTTTAAATTCGATATTATTCCGATAACTGTCGCTTGCTCCCCGTCCTTCAAAGTATTTATGTGGCGGAATTCACTTATATCAGTGTATCGAGAAGGAAAATAATACAATAAATCGCGGATTTTATTTATTCCGAGATGAAAAAGGGCCTTCTTCTGATTCGGGTCTATTCGAAAATGAGATTCAATATTATCATTCAAGTACATAATCTAGGGAGAGAAAGATTTTCGGGACGAGTTTTATTTTAAGACAGAATCTATACGTTTTACAAGTTCATCCAGTGTGAAATTGGATTTGACCATAAAGTCAGTAGCACCCAACTCCATTGACCTTTTTATTGTTTTCTCTTCGGACAAATTTGAAAAAACGATGACCGGAATATTTTTCAAAGCTTCGGTTCCTTTAATTTTCTTAAGTATTTCCAATCCATCAAAATTAGGAAGTATTAAATCCAAGAGAACAATGTCTATATCAGGTTCATTAATTTTCTTTAATCCTTCTTCTCCGGATGAGGCTGTAACAACTACATAACCTACCTCCTCAAGTTTTTTGGTTTCGAGTCCTTGCAAAAAACTATCATCTTCAACTATAAGCACCTTTTTTATTTTCATACGGGTATATTATACTACATTACTTATAAAATAGGCAATATAACAAAAAAGGTTGTTTCCCCACTTTGAGTGTCTTCAAACCATATTTTACCGTTATGTTTTTCGACAATATTTCTGGTCGTATACAACCCCAGTCCCGAGCCGACAGCATCTTTCTCTATGGCATTTGGAGCCCGGAAGAATTTTTGGAAGATATTATCCTTGTCCTCATTTTTGATTCCAATGCCGGTATCGTGAACGGATATTTGGACATTATTTTCTTTTTGCGAGAGGGAAACGAAAATCTTCCCGTTGGCATTACTGTACTTGATGGAATTTTCGATTAAATTTTGAATAACAACCCGAATCATTTCCTCGTCACAGTTAATGGATGGAATAATAGTCTCCGGTTTCAGAAAAATCAACTCGATGCCCTTATTGTTTGTCTCTCCGTAAAATTCGAACAAAGTTTGTTCCACCAACTGCAAGATATCCACTTTTTTGAAATTATAGGGGATGGTTATGTTCTCGGAGCGGTTCAAAGTCAGAAGATCATTAACAAGGGCAAGCATTCTCTCGTTACTGGTATAAGCCTTTCTTACCAACTCCATTTGTTCACTGGTCAATTTGCCTATCTCTTCATCGACGAACATTTTTAAAATCCATTTGAGAGCCGAAAGAGAGGTTCGAAGTTGATGGGCAGTAATCGAAATAATATCGGATTTATTTTCGTTGGCCTTTTTGAGCATTTCATTTTCGGTTTTCAGTTTTTCTAAGTCTTCCATAATTTTATTATACCAGAAATTTGCGGAGGCGGTGAGATTCGAACTCACGGTTCCGATTAAGGAACGGCGGTTTAGTAAACCGCTGATTTAAACCACTCATCCACGCCTCCTCACTACGTTCGTCGGCCTGTCTTCGTGCCCTCCCGGGCCCTTCCCTCAAACTAGTGCTTCGCACATAAGTTTGTTGGTCTTTCGACCGAGCGGATGAAATATAAAGCAGTTTATATTTCATATCCACGCCTCCCTCGTTTGGATGCGTTTATATTAACATATTTATCTGATTTATAAAATTGATTGAGAAATAGATGTATTTATGTTATTTTTAAAATACGGAGCCGTGTCAGAGCGGTCTAACGTACATCTTTGCTAAAGATGCAGGGGCTTCAAAACCCCTCGCTGGTTCGAATCCAGCCGGCTCCGCAGTTTTGAAACACAGCAGAAATAATGCTATAATACCATTATGAAATTGACCTTTAATAAATATTGGATTTTTATTGCGATTGCGATTATTGTGAATATTTTAATCTTTATTTTCTTGTCAAAAAGATTGGAAAGTTACGTTTATAATGATATAACGGCAAAACAAGATATGATAAATAATTATCAATAAATATATGGAAAGTGAAAAAGTAAAATTAACACGAGGACAAATTATAAAGAGGGATGTTTGGCGACATTTATATCGGATTTTTCCTTGGCTTCAGTCACATTTCTTGAAGTGGCACCTTATTTGGCATGAAAAGGGCCGTCAGCCATACCACCTTGGTTGGCTTGCGCCCAGAAAAACATTGAAAGAACTGGAAAATCATCTTCATAACGAATGGGGATTTGGCAATCACTTCGTTGCATGGAGTGATAATGGCCAAGTTCTTTCTTGGCGCAAACTTGAAAGTTTTGACAAACAATATCATCTTCGTGTTTTCAAAGACGGAGAAATAAGGGGTCATTATGAAGAGACGCCGGAAGGTGAACCGATAGCCCACTTCATCGAGATAGGTGAAGAGCCGAAATTGGAAGAATTCTATAAATTTTTAGGACATTATGTCGTTCGGAAAAAATATATCATTCATTTGAGGCCGGACATAACCGTTGCTCCGGATTCGGAATTGACTATTGATAACGAGAATAAATGGAAGAAATAAAAAATAAAAATAATTTTATAAGAATCAAATCAAAACTTGAAAGTCTTGATGGAACTTTCAAAGAGATACCTGTGACGACTGGTGAAGACGGCACCCCGATTGCCGTGGCATTTTTTGACATTGATAAGACTTTGGCTGAGTTGAAAAATATTCATAGTAATGCCATAAAAACGTTATTTAAAGAAGTTATGGGAAAAGAAATCGAAGAAATTCCGACTATTTATTTTGATGGTTTCAAGCTTGGCAATTCATTCCGTGAATTTGACCGGATGAATGGGATTTTTGTCGGGAAACATTATGATTGGATTGACCCGAATATTTATATCAAGGAGCGTCTGAACCTTAAAATGAAAGAAATTGATAGCGAGGGAACCGAGGAGCACAAAACTGCCCAAACATACATTGATAAATATGATGATATTGTTTCAAAAATTGCCGAAGAGACGTTTAAAAATAATCCCAAAGAATTTGAATTATCAAAAATAAAACCGGTTATGGCCTTGGCCAAATTCTATAATGCCTTGGGAGTTCCAATGTTCGGCATGACGGCAAACGGGAAAAAGTTCGTTGCAACTGTGGCCAAATATCTCGGGCTGGCGGATTTGTTTATTGATATTGCCACCGATGAGAATATGATAGGCGGAGGAAAAGAAATAATAATTCCAAAATTAATTAAACAATTAGAAGATAAAGGTATAAAAGTTTCCAAGGAGAAACTCGTCATCGTCGGGGATTCTCTTTATGGCGATATCGGAAGCGGTCTTCGATACAAAGAGGGAGGAAAAGAAATATCCATCAAAGGAATTCTTGTTCTTAAAGATATGAAGGAATTGGAGGAAATAAAAAATCAAATTACTAGTGACAGCGAACTCAAAAATATTGTAAAAAATACCGATGTGGAAGCTTTCATTCTCGACAAAGTAAAAACAGGCAAGGACGGAATTCCTTCGCTTTTTTCTCACGAAAAAGATTTTTTAATCAAACTTTAGGTTTTGATTCAGGATAAACTATATCCCAGAGAGCCGAAGCAACATTACGCGGTTTTCCGACGAGAGGGAAATGATGAAGGTCAATGAATGGAGCGGAATTGCATTCAATAACTCCGCATTTCGGCTGGTCGTGCCAAGATTTTGAGACATCATCCATAATAAAGTCGACTCCGATAAGCGGGTCATCAAGAACTTCGGCGACTTTCTCCAGCATTATTTTATTGTCGGGATGAACAACATCTGTCATATCGGTAATTCCACCTCCGACGGCTCTGCTGGTCTTTTGCCCGAGAGTTATGATTTCATCTTTTTTGGGAATTGTATCAATACTGTGATGAAAGTTAACTAATTCTTTCATAGCATTATCGTCTAGTTTTAATTGGTGGAATATTGGTCCAGCGCGTAGTGGATTTTTATTTTCAATTTCGACAAGTTCGCGGACATTGTGGATGCCGTCGCCGATGACATACGCCGGTTCACGACGAAGTGTGGCTATTAATTTCCCTCCAATCAGAGTTCCGCGGAAGACATAACCGGAAAGTTCTTCCTCTATCATAACCCAAGGAGAAAGCTGGCGAGCTTTCTTAAAAGCAATTAAAAATTCCGCATCGGTATTTATGTGAGTTGTGGTGTGGCGACTTCGTGAGCCCAGGTTTGGTTTTGTGATTACCGGTTTATTCAAAGAGTGGAAAATTTCCAGAGCTTTTTTTACAGAATGAGCAACGAAGCCCCGAGCGACTTTTATCCCGGCCTTTTCAAAATGCTTTTTCATCTCACCCTTATCGTCCATCCATTCCAACCCTTTTGGATTATATATTTTAGGCCTGGGAAGGATATCAAAAAATCTTTTGTCTCCATTGTATTCCGATACGAAAATATCATGGCCAATTCCAAATAACCGAAATTCACTCATCTTTATACCTCTTTTTATTGCTTCTTCCCAAAGTACATGAGTTCTGCCGCTATCATCTTCTGTGGGCTCATATGTTATTTTTCCTAATTTAAAAAAAGTTAGCGTTTTCGTTATGGAGGAGCCAATTCTATCAAATGATGATTCAGGAATTGCTCTGCCAACCCAATTTGTCCAAGGTTCTATTAAAGTGCCAAACAATACCGACAAATAAGAAACAACATGATTCACTTGAGCTCCTCCACAATCCGGACAATATTTTTTTGGGTTTTTCGTCATATTAGTGTATATTATATAATAACATATTTATTTTAATATTTTTAATATTGCTAGAAATGTAAAACAAGCATGACACAAACTCTACCATGGCAGAGTTTATGTCAGTGAAAGAATGGTTTGAAATTATATAGATAAGTTATCCCCACTATTGTTTTGCTTACATATATATTACAATATACTTATTCACCTTAATGGTATTTTACTGTTGATGTATGTCAATCTTATTACAGACTAATACTTACAAACAGATACAATGAAACCTGGATTCATAAAAATACAAAATACGTTTAATGCGAGTGGACACTGGACTCCACAATCTTTAGTAGTAGAAGATGCAGCACCGACTCATGTTGTGATGACAGGAAGTGTTGCGAATACAAACGCCGTTGCAGGAGATTTTACTGTAACTGGAATTACTGCTACGGTAAATTCAATTTCAAGGGATGGGACAAATAAGATCATAACGGCAGTTTTAAATGTAAGTGCCACGTATGGTGATGTTTTCTCTATTATTTACAGGGGGAAGAGTTATCTGGTTACTAATAATGTTTCAATTTATATATCAGATTTAGTTACCCGCCATAGTGGAGTAAGAACAGGCTACACGCTTACTGAAAGCCTGCATGGGTTAAATGCAAAAATTATACCCTCAATGCCTATCTTTAGTTCAGCAGCGGTAAAAAGCTTATATACCACTTTGAATTTATCGGGCTTAACTGATGTTGATATTACAACGTGGTTATGGAGGGATGATGCGGGCAAGAAAGTAACTCAGGGTATTGAAGAAGGAAGTAGTTTCTTTGATATTTTACTTTGGACAGGTGGCACGATGCTTTTACAGGTTGGGGCAGCTGGTAATTATGGCACTGTTACCACAAGTATAACAGGATTACATAAAATTAGAGTAAAATATCTGGGTGCAGGTGCAACCAATGCAGATAAATTAAAATGCTGGATTGATGACACACCCGTAAGTATTACATTTACTGGAACTATACCAACAGTAATCCCAACATTCTCCACAAGCAGATATCGCTTTAATAGTATATTTGCTCCAGCTTATTTTTCTAACGGCGCAATCGGGGAAACCTCAATAACAATAAATGGAACTTTGGCACATAAATACCCGTTGTGTGAACAGGGAAAATATTGTTATGATGTTATCGGTACAGCTCATGCAAGCGTTGTGGGAGGGGACTTATTAATAGTACCGATATATATTGACGGTGGCGGGTCAACTCATTTTATGGATTATGGTTATAGTGTTTATTATAAAAGTGGACTTCCCACGGAGTATGTACCCTATAATATTTCTTCTTCCCCTGTGCCTCAGTCTGGAATGGCTGATTACTGGAAAAAATTTGTAAGGCCAGACAGGGCGGGTTCTTTAACTACTTACAATAACGCACCTGCCATGATTGATTTTGACCCGACAGATTCGTCAGATGCCAGACTTGTAAATTTTAAAAGGTCTGATACAACGGTTTGCAGCACAACCGCAAGGACGGGGTACTATGATGCAACACAAGTTTATAGGTGGCACATTGCTGAACTTAATAAATATTTGATGTTGGCGTTTTACAATTCTGGGTACAAAAACAAGGTTTTCCCGAAAATGGATTCCGACTCTTTAAATACCCGTAATGCGCTGACAGAGATTTTAAATTATTCAACGGATAAAACAGATGCAAGCCTTAACAATGTTCTTAACTATACCAACGACAAAAATCAGGTCTTTCTTGAAGTCAGAACAAGTGCTTTACACCTGTGCGCCAGCAAGGGAGATAAAATACTTGCCTTTGACGGTACGAACACGTTATCGTTAAGTTTGGATAAAGGGGCAACCTATGGGATTACCAAAAATGTAGGTCTTTCACTTATAACATTCGCACATATATTTGATAATGGGAATATTGTATTTTTTGATGGAACAAAAGGTTATCTGTCAACTGATAACTTATCAAGTTTTGCGGAAACAACAATCAAAAATATAAGTGGTGGCACATATTCTCCTTATGCAAGTGATAATTATAAGGTTTGGAGTTATGACTACGAAACCATAAACGGCGTTGAGGTCTTAGTTTTTGGTAACTATACGAATGTTAATCCCAGAGCGAATGCCTGGTATTCTGTTGATAATGGTGTAACAATAAAGAGTTTTAATGAGGCTGTGGGAGGTCATTATCATGGAATTAATTATGATAGAATAAGTGGAAAATGGATGGCTAATGTTGGAGATGGTAATTTAGTGAGGGAGTTTATTTATAATACAGTAACTGATCAATGGACACTTAATAGAAGTTTAACCGTGCCTGCAAGTGTTGGCTTTTCAAGGTTTGGAGATTATTACTATTGGTTTTCCGATACTGTCGGGAACACTGTTCCATACGGATTTTACAGGGTAAGAGTTGAAGATGTGGCAGATGCAGCAACTAAATTAGAAACAATGCAACTGTATGAAACCAGTACTGGCGTATGGGTTGATGATACAGAAAAGTTAATGTATGGGTACAACAAATTGCTTGACGGTATTATCTATTCCACTGATGGTGTTAATTTCTTTGTTATGGCTGGCGGCGGCGCAGGCATTGCAACCACGCACCCAGACAATAATCACGAATATCTTGGCCAGATTATAAAGGATGGACCAAATTATGTATTATATACTGTTGGGCCGGTATATATGTTAAAAATCGGAAGGTGTCTATATTAGTAGCTTCGGACCCAATATAACTAAGCAAAAAAGAACGAGTAAAATATTACCAAAGTAAAATGTAATAAGTTAAGATAAGTGGAGTAAAAGCATTTTAATGTCAAATGACTCGCAAGAACCGTTCTTGCGAGAGGTTATAGAAATTGATATAATATAATTATGTTAAGAAAAGATCCATTTATCACTGGAGAATACTATCATATTTATAATCGAGGTATAGATAAGCGTATAATCTTTAAATTAAAAAGAGACTACGAAAGATTTTTAATGTTACTTTATCTTGCAAACTCAGATGAATCTTTCCGTCTAGATGATATTTTGAATAAACAAAATAAAACTTTTGAAGAAATTTTAAAAATAAAAAAGGAAAAACCGCTTGTCTCTATAGGTGCATGGTGTCTAATGTCAAATCACTTTCATATGCTTGTCCGACAAGAAGTTGATGGGGGAATTACTAAATTTATGAGGAAAGTTGGAGTTGGTTATTCAATGTTTTTCAATATAAAATATCAAAGAAGAGGAGCTTTATTTGGTGGCTTATTCAAAGCCAAATTAATAGGGTATGATGATAATTATATGAGACAAATGTTTGCATATATTCATTTGAATGCATTAGATATAGAATTCCCTGGGTGGGAAGTTGGTTTAAATAAATCATCTATTGAAATGAAAAAGTTTATAGAATCTTACAGATATTCGAGTTATCAAGATTATATAGGTAATGACAGGATTGAGAATAATATTTTACAAAAAAATAATTTCCCAGATTATTTTGGGAATTCTAAATCATTTAAAGATTTTGTAGAAAATTATTTTATTAATGTTAAGATATAAACCTTTCGCAAGAACCG
>Ga0182021_10011359_pt1 | contig 10563 bp, 8 predicted proteins | sample 612E3MmetaG_FD_120493 | JGI IMG/M metagenome (GOLD analysis project Ga0182021, IMG submission 120493) | Permafrost microbial communities from Stordalen Mire, Sweden - 612E3M metaG (Illumina Assembly) | ecosystem: Environmental > Terrestrial > Soil > Wetlands > Permafrost | place: Sweden... | reverse complement strand
CGAGCTGGCCTGTAACTTCGCCGTTTGCAGGACTTTTGGACATATCGCTGAAGGTGATACCGATACCCGGCTTCAGTTCAGCTTGAGCGCACGCCTGTCCGGCAACCAGCAACGCGAGAAAGAGGACAGCAACAATCTGTTGAAGTGTTCTCATTTCGAAAGCCCTCCTTACATTGAATGTGGGGAGATATGAGGGGTGCCAACCATGGATGGAGCGTCCTGAACAGTCGAATCGTTCTCTTGAACTGCTACCAGCCCGCAATGTGCTTAGGTCGTCCCCGTGTATTTTTTTTGGAGCTTCTTTGCAGCCTGAAAAGACGGCTCTTCATAGCTTCGCGATCACCTTGCGTAGTTCTTCCTTACTCTTCCCAAGTTTTTTCTAAGGTCTTTTCAATTCCTCTGTCGCTTGAGTATACCGAACAGAACTTCGGAATAAATCGGTCGAAAGGATGAAAGAGTAGCTAATCCCCCCGAAAGAGCACAAACAACCCACGCGGAGGCATTTGATAGAAGATGACTCCGTATCCCTTGGATTCTGCTTCGTTTCACTCGGGGCAAGGATCGTTTGAAGTCCCGTTTCACTCCCTTTCCACCCCCCTTCCAATCCCTCCAAAGCTCCAAGTTACGCAGGAGGCCGCGAGTTCGAGTCTCGTCTACCCTTCACAGGCAGGGTATTTGAGATCGTTGGGTTTTGTGGCGTCAGGTGTCAAGACCGATAGGATAAGGCGATAGGAACCAATATGGCTGAGGAGGGGATCGTCGTCCTCATAACGTGTTTGAGAGTCTCCGAAAGACTCGTCTCATCAACATAGCGAAGTGGATTCAGCGAGAGGATGAAGAGCACTCCGGCATGTGCATGACTCATAGATGCCTCCATATGTGGGCGATTTGTGTTTCCTCGTAACTACCCTTTTCGCCGCCCGGAGCCGGTCTTCCTGCCGCCACCGGTGAGCTTGTTAACGGTGGCCCAGGCCCGGGCCCCCGCACTTTTCGCGCTCATTCCCTTTTTCCTGTACCCGTCTTCGATATGCGCGGCCTGGCGCTTCTGTTTGTCGGTGTAGCTGGATTTGCCGCCTTGAGGCATGGGAGACTCCTTTCCTGCAATGGAAGTGATTTCCTAAAGTGAGGCAATCAGTCTTCGGATCTCATGTGAGGTCATGCCAAGCCTTTGCTGCAGCCTTCCCAAGAGATTTTCTTCATCTCCTTGTATCAGGAGAAGATCATCATCGGTCAGACTGACATACAGTTGCTTGAGCTTATTCGCCACATCGTTCCAGATGCCCTTTACCCGCAGTATCCTAAGCTGGCTCTTCCACGCGTTCGCAAACCTGAGTGATTGCGAACCTTCAAGTCGGTCGGGGTTCGCCCATCTGGTCTTGCGGCTAGAGGTACTCAGAGCTTCAGCAGAGCTCGAAGAGCGTATTGGCGTTATTCTATTGGTTGTCTTCATCATGATCGGTTTGTTCGTCGGCTGCCAGACTGTAGGAATTATTCTCTTCATCCTCATTGCCATCCTTCTCTCGCTCATCGTCCAATTCGGATCCTGGTACGTCCAGATCCCTTCCAGAGGCATCGTCGGCAAATGACTTCTCGTTTTCCGTTCCGGGCTTCTCGTTGGGTGCTTTGGTCTTCGTCATATCGTCGGGATCGATGTCCGATTCCTCCCGGGAGCTCTGAAATATGTCTTCAGTGGCCGGGTACAAGGGGTATCCCGGAAGGCCCTTCGATACCACTTCGTTTCCCGGAGGAAAAGGAAGTGATTTGCTGTGTTTCTTGGCTCTGTTCATGGGTTGGTAACTTCCTGGTATGTTGGATTGAAAATGTTCACCCTCTCCTTGAGTATACCGAACAGAACTTCGGAATAAATCGGCCGAAAGGATGAAAGAGTAGCTAATCCCCCCGAAAGAGCACAAACAACCTACGCGGAGGCATTTGATAGAAGATAACTCCGTATCCATTGGATTCTGATGCATTCATAACTGTCTTTGTCTTCGTTATAGTCCTGTTCTCTTTTCCAATTCTTCAGGATAGCGGTCGCCCACTACTTTGGTTTTATCAAGTGCGGAATTAATGACGCTCAGTTCTCCAGAAGTCAGTGTTACACTTGCTGCTCGTATGTTTTCTTCCAGGCGGTGCAGTTTCGTGGTCCCGGGAATCGGAACGATCCACGGTTTCTGCGCAAGGAGCCAGGCAAGAGCTATCTGCGCGGAGGTCGCGTTCTTCTGTGTTGCCAACGTGCCAAGGAGATCGACCAGGACCTGATTCGCCTTTCGGTTTTCCGGTGTAAACCGAGGAACGATGTTGCGGAAGTCTGATTTGTCAAACTTCGTGCTTTCATCAATTTTGCCCGCGAGGAAGCCTTTGCCAAGAGGGCTGAAAGGAACAAACCCGATTCCAAGCTCTTCAAGCGTCGGCAACACTTCCTCTTCAGGCCTTCGCCACCACAGCGAGTATTCACTTTGCAGTGCGGTGACCGGTTGGACCGCGTGTGCCCGGCGGATCGTTTTCACTCCCGCTTCGGAAAGGCCGAAGTGTTTCACCTTGCCTGCCTGAATTAGATCCTTCACCGCTCCAGCAACATCTTCGATCGACACGCTGGTATCAACGCGATGTTGATAGAAGAGATCAATGGCCTCGACCTTGAGTCGTTTCAGCGAGGCTTCTGCAACTTCTTTAATGTGCTTCGGATGACTGTCCTGGCCCAACTGCTCCCCCCTGGGACCAAACTTGAACCCGAACTTGGTGGCTATCACTACTTTCCCCCGGAAGGGAGCGAGCGCTTCACCTACGAGCTCTTCATTCGTGAACGGGCCATACGCTTCCGCGGTGTCAAAAAGCGTGACGCCGCGTTCAACCGCCGCCGCAATCAGTGAGATCATTTCCTTCTTGTCCGCAGGCGGACCGTAGGCGAAACTCATTCCCATGCAGCCGAGTCCGAGGGCCGAGACTTCAAGATTGGCTTTTCCAAGCGTGCGTTTCTTCATGTGATCCTCCAGTATTCTGCAACAAATATGGCAATTCCCGTGCAGAGCAACTATCCCATTCCTACGGGATGATTGCCTAATCCTCCTGAGTAGTAGAGGTTTGTGCTAGCATTCCGTATACTGGGGTAAACAACGGAGTAGCAATGATGAAGACATCCGGAGCGGACGATACGAAAAACCTTCTGGCTACAGCACTAAAGTATTGCAAAAGTGCTGGGATACATCCCACACCCCTGCCGGAACTCTTGGTGGTCAGAAGGGACAGGACGACGGAAGCCACACCTGGAATGTATAACCCGGAAGTGTGCTTTGTTCTGCAAGGTGAGAAAGATGTATGGAGCGGGAACAAGGTGTACCACTATGATCCTACGAGCTACCTGGTAAGTTGCCTCGATATCCCTGCCATTGCACAAGTCGTTTCGGCATCAACACAGCAACCCTTCATTTGCCTCAAACTTGAGCTTCAACCCTCGGTCGTGTATGAGATATTGCAGGAGACATCCCCCGCCACAGATCACAATGAAGAATCCGAAGGAGGGTTCTATGTGGAGAAGGTGACTCCGGAACTTGCCGATGCCTTTGCTCGCTTGTTGAGGACACTGCAGAACAAGAATGATCTGAAAGTGCTCTCCCCTTCCATCATCCGCGAGATTCATTACCGTTTGATGGGCTCTCGGTTTGGCGCAACGATCCGACAGCTCGGTATTGTCGGGAGCAAGACTCAAAGGATTAGCAAGGTAGTCGAACACCTTCGCAACGACTATGCGACGCCACTACGGGTTCCTGACCTTGCACGAATGGCCAATATGAGCCCTTCGGCGTTTCACCTTAATTTTCGCCAGGTGACAAATATGAGTCCGTTGCAGTATCAAAAACACGTCAGGCTTCAAGAAGCCCGGCGGCTCCTGAGTATCGAGACCACAGATGCGGCAAGCGTGGCATATCAGGTGGGGTACGAAAGTCCGTCGCAGTTCAGTCGGGAATACAAGAGGCTATTCGGAGCACCGCCAATTCAGGATCTTGAACGGATGCGGCTGTCGATGGAGGAGGCGTAACAAGAACACCATGCGCCTTTCATCGTTCAGACTTTTGCCTAATCCTGATCGAATTGGAGGAATTTGATTGAAAAGTGCCTGAATCAATACGATTCGGGCATTTTTGTTTTCGGAAGGAACCTTTCAGCAAAGCCAACGCGGCGTCTGGTGCGGCAGTTAGTTCGGCGAAGGACTTGGAGGAGATTATCTTCTCATCAATCCTCGTCGTATCCCCGGTGCCGAACAAGCGATAGTACCACTTGTTCCCAACCTGCAATGGAAACCAAGAGGGGACATCCGTTCCCCCCTCTCAGGGATTAACTCCTTTTTCATCCTTTCAGACGATGCATTCCACGATTCTGTCCGGTATACTTTGGTGGAGTTTTTTGTTCTCATCACAATTCATAGGCTTGACACGCTTCTCAAACAACAAATCAAGCGCATTGATATCCATGTATGGTCTTTGCGTCAACGAATTCGGCAAAGAGCAGGCGGCGGCCATGCAAGAGACAGATCGAATCATGCGACTTGCGGTATTGTTCAAGCTCTTTGGACATCTGCGAGAGCACTACGACTCCGAGTGGGCCCCGGGAAGATCCACTCGATGATCAGTTCCCTCTGCACCAGATAGATGCGGCGCTTGCCTTCAGAAGCGACTCTCTGCTGGAGGAAGTGCGTTTAGCACTTTTCCGTCTTGAGGAGGGAAACTTTGGCGTTTGCTTCAAGTGCAAGCGACGGATCGACGAGGACATCCTGCACATCGATCCAACGCAACGCCTGTGCGAGTGAGAGGTGCACTAATTGAGGTGTTCGATGAACCTGCGAGATACCATGAGAGGTGTCACCTTCCCTGCGGCACTCCTCTTGATAGTCATCCTCAGCCGTCCGTTCGAAGCACGAGCACTGGATCCGTCGAAAACGATCAATCAGTACGGCCACGACGTCTGGCTTCGCCAGAACGGTTTGCCTGCTACCGCGGTAAAAGTCTGTCTCCAGACCAGAGACGGATATGTCTGGCTTGGTACTTCGACAGGTCTCTTTCGGTTCGACGGCGTAAGCTTCGAGGTTGTGAGCACTGACCCAGAGGACCCGGGCAATCTGGAAACGATCTCGGCATTATGTGAATCCACGGACAGCAGTCTCTGGATTGGCACCGGGTACAGTGGACTGCGCAATCTCAAGAATGGCAAGATACGTTCCTATGGGCCTGCCGACGGCTTTTCAGGGAGACAGATCCGGTGTCTCTTCGAAAGCCGGGCAGGTCATCTTTGGGTGGGAACGACCGACGGGCTTTTCAGGTCCTCCGACAGGAGGTTTTCGGCGATTCCGATGGAGCAAACATATTTCGCCAGTCTTTTCCAAGATTTTGGAGGGAGAATTTGGGTAGGAAGCGAAAATGGTGTGAGTGTCCTTGACGATGAATTCGGAACGCTGCTCCTGAGGATCAGCACTCCGGATGGACTGCCCAACTACATCACGACATCGATGCTGGAAGACCACGAACGGAATGTTTGGATTGGGACCAACAACGGATTGGCCCGGTGGAAGGACGGTGTCATCAAAACCTTTACGAAAGCCGATGGCCTTTCAGACAACCACATCCTCACCATTCAGGAAGATCGTGATCACAATCTCTGGGTAGGAACTTACAATGGGTTGTCTCGTTTCACACGGGGAAAATGGAGTGCCTACACGAAGGCAGAAGGATTGAGTCACAGCCAGGTGCTCTCCATTGCTGAAGACCGGGAGGGAAGTCTCTGGGTCGCAACCTTGGAAGGGTTCAACAGATTCAAGGATGTCAGTATTACTTCCTACACTACACTAGAAGGTTTAGGCAACGACTATGTTTCAGGCATCGTGCAGACAAATGACGGAACCATTTGGTTCTTCTCCAATGTAAATTCGACCCTCACTTCTTTGAAAGACGGTCGAATGACCATTTCTTCCATGCCCGCCGGGCCGGCATACGCTGCACGCGACGGAAGCCTGTGGGTTGCTCAAGCCGGCCATCTCGCTCAACTCAAAGGTGGGCAGGTCAAACAGTACGACACAACATCGGGCCTGCCATCGAAGTGGATTTCCACGATTACGGAAGATGACCAGAGTCTGATCGTCTTTTTCGATCACGTTGGTGTCCGCAGATTTGTTGACGGAGAGCTGCGACCTTTTCTCCTGAACGGCGGAAAGACATTTACTTCTGCGACCAACTACGTTGAGTGTTTTTATCCGGCGCCGGACGGCAGCCTCTGGATTGGGACGACAGGCGGGTTGGTGAGGATTCAAAACGGAGATAGCACGAACTTCATACTCGCAGACGGGTTGGCCGACCTCTGGGTGAGCTCGATCTTTGACGACCGGAAGGGGAGCTTGTGGATCGGTTCAGCGAACGGGGGCGTTACCAGGTACAGGAACGGAAAGTTCATTGCGTTCAACACGAAGGTCGGTCTTTTTACCAATGAGATTTATTCCGCATTGGTAGATGACCAGGGTGATCTTTGGCTCGGGAGCCCAAGAGGCATCGGACGAGTGCATCATCAGGATCTTGAAGACTTCGAGGCCGGCCGGATCCCCGCTGTCCACTCGCATGTGTATACGACTGTCGACGGAATGAAGATGGACGCTTGCTTTGAAGAGTGGCAGCCGGCCGCGTTGAGGGCGCGGGACGGCCGTCTCTGGTTCTCGACGAAAAAGGGGGCCGTCATGATCGACCCGCTGGCCATGAGGCAGAACGAGTTGGTCCCCCCCGTGTTGATGGAACAAATGGTTGTCGATCAACAAAGGTACCCGCTGGGAAACCTCATCAGGCTTTCTCCCGGCGCGGAAAAACTGGAATTTCACTACACGGCACTCAGCTTCCTCGCCCCTGAACGGGTATTCTTCAAGTACAAACTTGAAGGATACGATCGCGAATGGGTGACTGCCGGAACTCGCCGCGTTGCCTACTATACGAACCTTCCACCCGGCAACTACCGGTTTCGGGTTATCGCCTGCAACAACGACGGCCTATGGAACGAAGTCGGTGCCAGCGTCGAGTTCTACAGCGCCCCTCACTTCTATCAAACCTACTGGTTCTACGGTCTGTGCGTCGGTCTGGTGGGTCTTCTTGGCTTCGGTCTGTTCCGGCTACGGGAAAAAAGTCTGAAAGCACGCGCGCAGCAACTTGAGGAGCTGGTTCAGGCCCGTACCAATGAGCTGCAAGAACAGCGGTCGGCCCTCCAACAACAGAGGTCCTTCCTGAGAAAAGTGATCGACTTGAATCCCAGTTTTATCTTTGCAAAAAACCGGGAGGGGCGATACACGTTGGCCAACCTGGCGCTGGCGCGAGCCTACGGTGTGACGGTGGACGAACTCATCGGCAAGACGGATGCTGACTTCAGCCAAAGACAGGAAGAAGTGAAGGACCTCAGGCAGGACGATCTGGCCGTGATGGAGTCAAATACCGAGCACTTTATCCCGGAAGAAGAATTTACCGACAAGAACGGAATGCAACGCTGGTTGCAGACGACAAAAATCCCCATTACTGCGGAAGATGGAGTCACCCGTCAGATTCTGGGTGTATCCACTGACATTACTCTTCAGACGGAGGCCAAGGCAGTGGCCGAAGCGGCGACGCGTTCCAAGAGCGAGTTTCTCGCCAACATGTCGCACGAAATCCGAACGCCCATGAATGCCGTCATCGGCATGACAGGGCTCCTGCTGGACACAACCCTGACATCGGAGCAACGCGACTTCGTTGAGACTGTCCGCACAAGCAGCGATGCCCTGCTCACCATTATCAACGATATCCTTGACTTTTCGAAAATCGATAGCGGCAAGCTCGACCTTGAACAACAGCCGTTCAGCCTCGTGGAATGCATTGAAGAATCACTCGATCTCCTTTCGCCCAGCGCCGTCGAGAAAGGAATCAATCTTGCATACATGATCGACGAGACCACACCTCACGACATCGTGGGGGATGTCACTCGGGTCCGCCAGATTTTTGTCAATCTCCTCAGCAACGGAGTGAAGTTTACACAGGAGGGCGAGGTGGTCATTTCGGTGACTTCGCGCCGGCTTGAGGACAACAAATACGAACTGCAATTCTCGGTACGGGACACAGGCATCGGGATCCCCCGGGAACGCATGGACCGATTATTCAAATCGTTCAGTCAGGTCGACAATTCGACTACGCGCCTGTACGGTGGGACGGGATTGGGCCTTGCCATCAGCAAGAAATTGAGTGAGTTGATGGGTGGCACCATGTGGGTGAAGAGTGAGGAAGGAAAGGGTTCCACATTCGCATTCACAATCGTGGCACCCTCCGCACCGACGACACCCCGATCATTTCAGCGCGCCGAACAGCCGACGCTTGCCGGCAAGCGCCTGTTGATTGTCGACGACAACGAGACGAACCGTCGGATCTTTGTCCTGCAGTCTCAATCCTGGGGAATGGTTCCCGTTGCCGTTTCGAGCGGGCCCGAAGCTCTTGCACTCCTGCGTCAGGGGAAAGTCTTCGACCTGGCTATATTGGATATGCAAATGCCCGGGATAGACGGTGCGACACTGGCGATAGAACTTCGCAGGCTGCATGCTGCGCAGAAGCTGCCGCTGATCATGATCACATCGTTGACGTCGAGCAGCCGCCAACTCAGGGAACAATACGGTGATCTGGATCTCGCAGCGTTCCTGGCAAAACCCATCAAACCCTCGCAGCTTTATGATGTGTTCATGGCCACTCTCGGCGGAGAGAAGGTGGAGGTGAATAGCGTCGTTGCGCGACCGAAACTGGATGGTGGCATGGCAAAAAAACTTCCGCTCCGAATTCTGTTGGCCGAAGACAATGTCGTGAATCAGAAGGTAGCTCTTAAGATATTCGACCGTTTCGGCTACAGGGCCGATGTTGCCGGAAACGGAGTTGAGGTTATTGAAGCCCTGCGACGCAAGCCGTACGACCTGATTTTCATGGATGTGCAAATGCCCGAAATGGACGGAATCGAAGCAACGCGTGCCATTTGTTCCGAATGGCCGATGGGACGCCCATGCATTGTCGCAATGACTGCCAACGCAACAAAAGAAGACAGAGAAAAGTGCTTGGCAGCAGGTATGGATGGATTCATCAGCAAGCCTGTCCGTGTCGAAGAATTGCGCGCGGTCATCCAACTCTATGGAGCCAAGAAAAAGTCTGACCTGACATCCTCCGAGAAATGATCAAGAAATTGGGTGGAACGAATCCACTACACCCTTCCTCGATCGCAAGCTAAAACGACCAGCCCCCAGTCTGTGTGCCAATATCGAATTAGTTGTTTCCCTATTCAATTATTCTGGATTCCGGAACCACCACAGAGAACTTTCTGCAGGTATCACGTGTTCTCTTCTTCGTTACGGGGAAGGTCATCACGGTTGAGCCCCTGCCGGCCTTTCTCTTCAAGGCTATGCAACTCATACAGAATCTGATTCACGGTCATTTACAGCCGCACCATGATCCGGGCATACCACGTAGTCCAAGAATTCTCATAATGGATATGTTTCGGACCGATGAGAAATCCCTGCGAACTGTTTAAGTTTTATGAATAATTCAAGCTAGCCAGATGTCTATCACCCACACACTCACCAGGAGGCAAAAAAATGGCCAAGTATCTATTCCAGGCATCGTACACCCTCGAGGGAACCAGAGGCCTCGTCAAAGAGGGCGGTTCGAGCAGGCATGCCGCGATTGATCAGATGGTCAAGAGCTTGGGTGGAAAGCTGGAGTCCATCTATTATGCGTTTGGGGAAACTGACGTTTTCCTGATTGTCGATCTCCCAGATGCTGCAAGTGCCGCCGCCATCAGTCTAACGGTCGGTGCAGCAGGCGGTGCGCGGGTCACAACAATTCCTCTCATGACGCCGGAAGATATTGACGCAGCGGCCAAGAAATCGATCCGGTACCGTGCTCCCGGGGCGTAAGTCATAGGGATCTTTAGATGATTCCACCCATCGCAACAAAGAAGACGACTGAACAACTGTTCTCATGGCAGGATCAGAACGCAAGAAGCATCTTCTTGACCTTGATTGCACGGAGGGCGCGTGTGTGAACTACAAATGCCCCAGAACATCGGGGCATTTTGCTTACGCTGAGCTTCAGTCTACCTTAGCAACGTCAACTGTTTGCCCGGCGATGGCGTAGCAAAGAAAAGGCCCGGGAATGCCGAGCCTTCTCTTTACCTCATCGAATGTTACGGCTCATCGAACAAGCAAGAGCTTCTTCGTTTCCACATACGATCCTGCCTGCATCCTGTACAGGTAAACTCCACTTGCGAGCTTGCTCCCATCGAACTTCACTTCGTGATACCCCGCCTCCTGTTCTCCATTCTGCAGTACGGCAACTTGCTGGCCGAGAGTGTTGAACACCGCCACTGTTACGTGCGAACGGACGGGCAGCCCATAGCGGATGGTCGTGCTCGGGTTGAAGGGGTTGGGGAAGTTCTGCTCAAGCCGGAACTCTTGCGGAATGCCCGGATTCAATTGCCCTTCGACGCCGGCGAGCTGGTTGGCAATGGTAAGCGTGTCATGGATCACGCCGGTGT
>Ga0182021_10011358_pt1 | contig 10563 bp, 7 predicted proteins | sample 612E3MmetaG_FD_120493 | JGI IMG/M metagenome (GOLD analysis project Ga0182021, IMG submission 120493) | Permafrost microbial communities from Stordalen Mire, Sweden - 612E3M metaG (Illumina Assembly) | ecosystem: Environmental > Terrestrial > Soil > Wetlands > Permafrost | place: Sweden... | reverse complement strand
GGAGCGCACGAAGTCGTTCACGAACGCCAGGCCCGACTCGAGTTCCTCGACCGCGAGGCGGCGCCCGCGGCGGCGGTCGCGCGTGAAAACCGCGGCGCCAAGTCCGTAGGATGAACTGTTGGCCGCCGCCAGTGCCGCGGCCTCGTCGCGCACCGGGATGATGGCCGCAACCGGGCCGAACAATTCCTCATCATGGGCGGGCATGCCCGGCTTCACATCGGCCAGCACGGTGGGCGCATAGAACCAGCCCGGTCCGGGCACCGGCTGGCCACCGAGCAGCAGGCGTGCGCCCCGGTGCAGGCTTTTGCGCACCTGCACGTGCAGCTCCTCGCGCAAATCGAATCGGGCCAGCGGGCCGATGTCAGTGCGAGGATCGGCTGGTGGACCGACCCGGCGCGCCGCCATGCGGTCGACGAGACGCTGCTCAAAGGCCGCGCGCACCTCCTCCACCACGATGAAGCGCTTGGCCGCGATGCAACTTTGTCCGCTGTTGATGAGGCGCGACCGGGCGCCCACCTCGGCGGCAAGGTCGAGGTCGGCGTCGGCCAGGATCACGTACGGATCGCTGCCGCCCAGTTCCAGCACGCACTTCTTGAGCGCCGCCCCGGCCAGCGCGGCAACCTGCCGGCCCGCGGCGGTGCTGCCGGTAAGGGTGACCGCCTGCACGTGCGGATGACCGATGAGCGCGGGCACGCGATCCGCGCGGATGAGCAGGGTCTGGAACACGCCGGCGGGCAGGCCGGCTTCCCGAAAGGCCGATTCGATGGCGAGCGCGCATCCGCAGACATTGGAGGCATGCTTGAGGAGAACGGTGTTGCCGGCCATGAGGGTGGGCACCACCGCGCGGAAAACCTGCCAGTAGGGAAAATTCCACGGCATGACGGCTAGGATCACACCCAGCGGCTGAAAAGTGATGAAACTGTTCTTGGGCGCGCCTGGAGGCCTCGCATCGGCGAGCAGACCCGGGGCATGCCGGGCGTAATACTCGCACACGAGCGCACATTTCTCGATCTCGGCGCGCGCCTGGGTCAGCGGCTTGCCCATTTCACTGGTGATGAGATGCGCGTGCGTGCCGGATTTGCGCCGCAGCACCGTGGCCACCGCGCGGAGCAGCCGGGCACGGCGGGGGAACGCAACCCGGCGCCAGTCGAGGAAAGCGGCATGCGCGCGGTCCACCGCCGCGGCTTGCTGCCGGGGGGAGTGCTCACGGTAACGGCGGATCAGTCTGCCGGTGGCGGGATTGAGGGAGGCGAGAGGCATGAGGATGAAACCATCAATGACTAGCGCAGATCCGCAAATCCTGTCTGCCGATTTGTTGCGTGCCGGTGCGGTCCGCGGCGGCCTAGGTCCGCAGGTATTTTTCCAAGGTGGTTCGCAACTGCCGGCGGGCGCGATAGAGACGCGTTTCGATGGCCTTGGGGGTGGTGCGGGCGATGATGGCGATCTCGGCGTGCGACCTTTCCTCGTATTCGGAAAAAATCACGGCTGCGCGCAGATTGGCGGGCAGGGCCGCCACGGCGGTTCTTACGGCCGCAACCATCTCGGCGGCCAGGAGGTCATCCGCCGGGGTCGTTTCCGTCGACGGATGAATTCTGCCATCCGGGGTTCCCGGCTCGCCGTCCAGCGAGTCCGTGGGATGACGTTTCTGCCAGCGGGCGCGGGAACGCGCGAGGTTGAGCGCGATCTGGAACATCCACGTTGTGAATCGCGCGCCCGTGCGGAAGCGCGTCCGGTGCTGGTAGACGCGCACGAAGGTTTCCTGCGCGAGGTCGAGCGCGTCGTGCTCGTTTTGCGTATACCGGTGGAGGAAACCGCGCAGCGGCCCCTGCCAGCGGTCCATCAGCTGGTTGAGCGCCCGATCATCGCCGCCGGCGAGCGAGCCCATGAGGACTTCATCGGTGTCGGCCGTCATGCACGGATTGCGAACTCGCCGGCGTGGCGGCCGGTCGGCCTGCGGACTCCCGGGATCATTTCACCCCCCGCGGTTCGCGGTGATCAAATTGCGTGAGGTGCGGCACCATCAAGGCGAGGTAGCGGCGGCCCTCGTCGGGGTTCATTTCGGCGGCAACCCGGTTCAGGTGCTGCAGGGTGGCTTCGTTGCATTCATGCTTCACGGCGTCCCATTCCTGCAGCGCCGCGGCGTAGTCAGGCGATCCCTTGGCCCCGGCCTGCTCCAGCCCGGCCATGCGTTGCTGCACGGCCATGATGCGGCTGCAATGGCTGGCGCAGACCGGCTGGTAGGCGGCGTGCAGCGCCTGGATGCGCGCAAACTGGACGGCGCTGAGGTGGAATTCGCGTCGCAGCCAGGTCCATTGGTCCTCGGTCTGCCGGGTGTTGAGATAATAAGTGACGCCGTAGGCGGTCGCGGCCACGGCGACGACGAGCAGCAGGAAGAAGGCCAGGCGTTTCATCAGTGATGATGACCGGCGGTCATCTGCAGCGGGTCGATGGTCTGCACATACGCCGCGGCGATCCGGTCGTTTTCCGTGAGCGAGGTGTGCAGGGCGCCGGCGCCGGCGCCGAGCAGGGCCGCGAAGGCCAGCGCCAGGGTGGCGCCGAGCGGAAGCGCCCAGCGGAAATGCTGGGCCGGGATGCCGAGCGTGCGGGCGATGAAAGCGGCGGCGGTCCAGGGCGCCTCACGGGCCGCCTCGATGCGCGCCCACACCTCGGCATTGAAACGCGGGGCGGGGGGCGGCTCGTGCCGCCAGCTTTTGAGCACACGGGAAAGGTTGGGATCGTGGTCCATCATGTCACGTGATACGCCGCGCACCGCGGAATCCCTCGTATTTTCCTGCTCGCTGCATGAGTCCCTGACCTAATGCGTCCTGTTGGGTGTTACAAAGCCCAAATTTTCCCGGAAGGCGGGATTTATGGTGATCAGCGCGCTTCGGTCAATGGCCTGGTGATGAGGCGCTTTCAGGACAGATCGACTCTTGTTATTAGGAAAGGCGGCCATCTCAGACGACCCGGCAGATGCCGGCGCAAGGCCGGCTCAGAATGCGTCGGCCAGCGATTGCACCTTCAGCTCCCGGCGAAGTTCTTCCGCACTCGCAGCGCCCTCGATCCTGAGCTCCACCGGCTGGCCCGGAATCAGGTCGAAGTAATCGTCCGACGGCGTTGCATCGAGCCTGCCAAGGGTGACGTGCACGCTGCGCGCCAGCACCTTCGCACTGAGGCGCAACCGGCATCCATCCGCGCCCGGCACGACCGTTGATTCAATCGTTGCAGCCGGCAGATGGATTTCACGGGTCGGGACCAGGTAAATGAGGTTGGACGAAACCGTCTTTCCTTCTGCGGTCAGGTCGATCGCGACAAAGACCTGGGAGAAATCGATGCCCTTGGCTTGGAGGGCGGACAGCGCTGTCCGCAGGTAGACCTGGCTGGACTGGGCCGGGATGTTCACGGCCAGCGTGGTGTCGTTTAACGTGCGGCCGTCGAGACTGATCACCCTCGTCCGCAGGGACGCGGCCACCGGCTCGAGGCGGTCGGAAACGACATACACCGCGAGGGCGCCGTCCTCCACGTGTGGCGAGACCAACACCGGTGCGTAGAACCGCCGCGCATAATACTGGAGCGCCTTCCAGCGCCCAAAATAATCGATGCTCGACCACGACGCCACGGGCCAGCAGTCGTTGAGCTGCCAGAAAAGCGAGCCCATCGTCGCCGGACGATGGCGCCGCAGGTGTTCGGCGCCGACCTTGATCCCTTCCGCCTGCAGGACCTGGCTCACGTAAAGAAACGAGGCGAAATCCTTCGGCTCCTGATAATCGCGCAGGATGTAGTCGTGGATGATGGCGTTGCCCTGCTGGTTCTTCTGGTGGGCCAGCATCACCGGGGTGAGAATGCCCGTCCGGTCTTCCGGCGCGGTGAAGGTTTCGATGGTGCGCATTTCCGGGAAGGACTGGAATCCGTACTCGGAGACAAACCGGTAGACGTTCTTTTCGTAATCGGCGAACGGTACGCGGCCGTGCCACACGCTCCAGTCGTGGAAATCACCGGACCGATACGCAGCTGACGTCGCCTCGTAGTCCGCGCTGGGCGAGCTTGGCCAATACGGGGTATCCGGAGCCAGCTCCTTCACCGTCTGGCCGAGAATTCCGCTGGAGATCGTCAGGTAGTCCTTCCACATTTGAAGTACCGCAGCCGGGTCGTTCGGCAGCCGCCCCCAGCCCGGAGAAAAAGCCGCTTCAGTTTCGTTGTTGCCGCACCACAGCACGATGCTCGGGTGGTCCCGCAGCCTCCGGACCTGGTCTGCCGCCTCCTGGGCCACGCTGAGTTTGAAGGGATAGGTCCCCGGCTGCATCTCATTGCCAAACATGAAATCCTGCCAGACCATGATGCCGAGTTCGTCACAGATGTCATAGAACTCGTTGGTCTCGTAATAGCCGCCGCCCCAGTGGCGGATCATGTTCATGTTTGCCGCCTTCGCTGACTCGAGGATCCGGCGATAATTCGCGGCGGTCACGCGATTCGGGAAACTGTCGAAAGGAATCACGTCTGCGCCCTTCGCGAAAACCGGAATGCCGTTGACCACAAATTCGAACGACCGCCCCCATGGGTCGACTTCCCGGCGGAGCACCACGCGGCGCAGGCCGGTGCGCACCGTGCGCAGGTCCACCGTTTCCGGGCCGACTTTCACCCGGGCTTCGAACGTGTACAACGGTTGCGCGCCGTAACCGGCCGGATACCAAAGCAGCGGCTGGCCGATCTCAACAGGAATGTCCACGTGGTTGATTCCGGCGTGGAGCTCGAACGGGCGCGTCACCTGGACCGGCCGGTCGGTCGCTTGATATTGCAGGGTCACCTCCGCCGCGGTATCCGCCGATGCGGTCACCTCCACCTCGGCCGTCAAATGCGCGGCCACCTGGGTCACATCGCGCTGCCGGACGTGCAAATCCGAGATTCTCGCTTCATCCCAGGCTTCGATCCGAACCGGCCGCCAGATGCCGCTGGTGACGAAGGTCGGACCCCAGTCCCAGCCGTATTCGTAGGCGGCCTTGCGGACGTAGGTCTTGGCGGCGACTCCGGTCTGCAGCCGCGAGGGATCGGCGGCGGCCGCCTTTTCAGCCGACTTTGCCGGCGAGGGAAAGACAATCACGAGCTGGTTGGCGCCGGCCTTTAGCAACGGCTTCGCGTCCACCCGCCAGAGGCGAAACATGTTGTTGGCCGTTAGCAGGGGCCGGTCATTCAGGGATACTTCGCAAAAGGCGTCCAGACCCTCGAACACCAATTCGATCTGCCGGCGCTGCAGCAGGGCGGGCGCCACCTGAATCGAAACACGATATTCCCAGGCTGCTTCGCCAATCCACTGGAGTTTGGATTCATTGTCGCGGAAGAAGGGATCCGGAATGATCTTGTGGCGCAGCAAGTCGAGGTGGACGTCGCCCGGCACCTGCGCCGGGCGCCACTCCGCCGGCGCGGAACCGTCCGCCGGCATTTGCTGGCGAAATTCCCAGCCGTCGTTGAGGGAGATCGTTTGTCTCGCCGCCGCCCCGGCGACACCGGGAGCTACGAGACCAGCCAACACCAAAGAAACAGGAAGGAGTGGGATTTGCATGATTTTATCTCCGGTTGGGAGAGTAGAACCAAGAAGCGCGCGTCGCGACAAGCGCATTACCGCGACCGCGCCAGGCCGGGCGCCGCAGAGACCGGCGCGGATTTGGCTTCTTCTTTTCCACCGGATGAGACAGAAAGCGGCGCCACGTCGGTGTTCCCGCCGCCGGCCGTTTCCCCCCAATCCCTCATGACCCCCGAGCCATCCTCCTCCGCTCCCGCCCGCGTCGCGCCCGCCGCCGCGAATCCCACCTATCGCGGCCCGTTCGCGATCATGACCGTGCTTTTCTTCATGTGGGGATTCATGACGGTGTGGAACGACATCCTGATTCCCCGGTTCAAGGACGCTTTCACGCTGAACTACTTTCAGGCGATGCTGGTGCAGTTTGCGTTTTTCGGCGCCTACGCCGTCGGCGCGCTCGTCTATTACGGCGTGGCCCTCGTCTCCGGCGACCCGATCAACCGGATCGGGTACAAGAATGGCGTGACCATCGGGCTCCTGGTGGCGGCCGCCGGCAGCGCCTTGTTCTATCCCGCCGCGATCCTGAGCTCGTATCCGTTTTTCCTGCTCGCGCTGTTCATCGTGGGTTTGGGTTTTGCCATGCTGCAGATCGCGGCCAATCCCTACGTCACGATCCTGGGGCCGGAACGGACGGCCTCGAGCCGGCTCAATCTCTCGCAGGCGTTCAACTCCTTCGGCACCACCATCGGACCACTTATCGGCGGCTGGCTGATCTTCCGCGTGTTCACCCAGACGGGCGCCCATGGAGCGGACTCGGTCAAGGTGCCGTACCTGTGCTTTGCCGGGGTGTTTGCGCTCCTGGCCGTGTTCTTCCGGTCAGCCCACCTGCCGGCTTTCACCAACCGCGAAGCGATCCGCCGCGGCGACAGCCCGCTGAGGTACGCCCACACCGTGTTCGGGATCGGCGCCATCTTCATGTACGTCGGCGGCGAGGTCACGGTCGGGAGTTCGCTCATCAACTTCCTCGGCTCACCCCGGCTCGGCGGACTGTCACATGAGGCGGCCAGCCGCTTCCTGTCCTTCTACTGGGGCGGGCTGATGATCGGGCGATTCATGGGCGCCTTCGCCTTGAGCGACCTTCGGCCGGCGCTGAAACGGGCGCTGGTGGTGTTGGTCCCCGTCGCAGCCTTCGCGGTCGTTGTCGCCACCACCGACCTGACCACCGCGGTGCGATTCGGCGCCTTCCTCGGCCTCCTGCTGGCCGCCTTCTTTCTCGGTGGGGCGACTCCGCAGCGGATGCTGGCGCTCTTCAGCGTGCTGATTGTTGTCCTGCTTGCCACCGGCATGAGCACCGCCGGCGAAACCGCCAAATGGGCGGTCGTGGCCGTCGGGTTGTTCTGCTCGGTAATGTGGTCGAATATTTTCTCCCTGGCCATCGACGGTTTGGGTGCGCTCAAGAGCCAGGCGTCGTCGCTCCTCGTCATGGCCATCCTCGGCGGCGCCGTGCTGCCCCCGATCCAGGGCGCGGTGGCCGATCACTTCGGCATTCAGGCGTCGTTCGTCGTGCCGATCGTTGCCTTCATCTACGTCGCATTCTACGGCCTGTACGGTTACCGCGCCGGGCGGAAGGCCGTTTCTGGAGTGGCACCCTGAGACCGTGGGCGCCGCCTACACGCTTTCGAGGAGCTTGTAGATCCGGGCCACCATCTTCTGCGGATCGTCGAGCAGGCCGGCGGCGATGAGGGCATTGTCGAGCACTTGTTCGGCCACGAGTTTCGCCACTTCCGGCTTCGCGTCCCGGGCGGCCGCGAGGTGTTTGATGACGGCATGGCGCGGATTGAAGTGCAGTTCCACGCGCGGCGGCGTGTCCTCGGCTCCCTCGACTTTCATGGCCTTCATAAGGCGGCGCATGTGCGGCGACATGAGCTTGTCGGCGCTGAGCGCGAGGGCGGGGGAGTCGACGAGGCGGCCGCTGGCCTTCACCTCGGCCACACGATCGCCGAGCGTCTCCTTGAGCCAGGCGGCGAGCGCCTTGGTCTGCTCCCCGGTGAGTGCGTCCGCGCCCGGCGGCGCGGGCAGGTCAGCCAGTTTCACGTCCGCGTGGTCGGCGGCGATCAGCCGTTTGCCGTCGAACTCGTGCACATGGCTCATCACGTATTCGTCGACGTTTTCATAACAGAAGAGCACCTCGAGGTTGCGGGCGCGGAAACCCTCGAGATAGGGACCGGCCTCGATCGCGTCGCGATTCGGGCCGACGAGGAAATAAATCTCCTTTTGTCCCTCCTGCAGGCGCGAGACGTAGTCGGCGAAGCCGGTGAACTCGCCCTTGGCCGTGAGCGACGACTCGTAGCGCAGCAGCTTCATCAGTTCCTTCTGGTGGGTCTCGTCGAGCGCGGCACCCTCCTTGAGATACACGCCGAAGCGCCGGTAGAACTCCTTGTAGCCGTCGGGCCGGTCCTTCGCCTCCTCCTCGAGGGCCTTGAGGAAACGGCGCGTGAGCACCCGGCCCAGCTTCGCGATGAGCGCGCGATCCTGCGGCATTTCCCGCGAAATGTTCAGCGGCAGGTCCTCGCTGTCGACCACGCCTTTGAGGAAGCGCAGCCATTCGGGCAGCAGATCCTTCGGGTGCGGATCGATGAGGATCTTGCGGCAGTACAGCGCCACCGCCGGCTCGGCGCGGACCAGACCGAAGCGTTCGGGGTTCTCCTCGGGCACGAAGAGCAGGGCGTTGATGGCCAGCGGGGCGTCGGCGCTGAAATGCAGGCGCAGGCGCGGGGTATCGAAGGCGTTGGCCTGGAACTTGTAGAATTCGATGTACTCCTCGTCCTTGATCTCGTTCTTGTTGCGCAGCCAGAGGGCCTGGACGGTGTTCACGCGCTTGCCATTCAGGCTGATCGGGAACTGGACGAACGAGGAGTAGCGCTTGAGGATGCCCTCAATCTTCGAGGCGAGGCAGAACTCGCCGCACTCGTCCTTGAGCTCGACCACAATCTTGCAGCCGCGGCGCTGGCCCTCGGCCTCCTCGATGGTGTAGCTGCCGGAGCCGTCCGACTCCCACACGTGCCCGGGCTCGGCCTGCCGCCAGGAATGGGCGAAGACCCGCACGCGCTTGGCCACCATGAAGGCGCTGTAGAAGCCGACGCCGAACTGGCCGATGAGGCTGGTGCCTTTCGCCTCGGGTTCGCTCAGCGCCTTGAGAAACGCCTTCGAGCCGGAGTGGGCGATGGTGCCGAGGTTCTCGATCAGCTCGGCCCGTGTCATGCCCACGCCAAAATCCTGGATCGTGAACGTCTTCGCGGCGTCGTCCGTGGTGAGGTTGATCTCCAGCGGCAGGCGGTCGTCAAAGATCTCCTTCTCGGTGAACTGGAGGTGGCGCAGCTTCTCGAGCGCGTCGGAGGCGTTGGAGACGAGCTCGCGCACGAAGATTTCCTTCTCCGTGTAGAGCGAATGGATGACGATATCGAGCAGCTGCCGGACCTCGGCCTGGAACTCGAACTGTTGCGGCGTGGACATGGGCGGTGGGAGGGTGTGGGTGAAGGTGAGAGTGAAAGCGCGGGCGGGAAAGGGAAGAAATTAACAGAACGCAGGGGAAAAAATCAAGAGGCAGACCCGCCGACATGGGCTCCGGGGAACAGGATCGCGGCCTCCGCGCGGGAGATCAGGCATCAGGCGAAAGATAAGCGTGCGCGCGGAGTCGCAGAATCCTACCGTGGACCATTGTCATGCGACTCGTAATCGTTGAAAGCCCCTACGCCGGAGACATCGAGGCGAACGTGTCCTATGCGCGCGCCTGCCTGCGCGACGCGCTGGCCCGGGGCGAGGCCCCGTTCGCCTGCCACCTGCTTTACACCCAGCCCGGCGTGCTGCGTGACGAAGTGCCGGCGGAGCGCCAGCAGGGTATGGACGCCGGATGGGCTTGGTACCAGTCGGCTGACGCATGCGTGGTTTACACCGACCGCGGCATCTCGCCCGGCATGGAGGCCGGCATCGCCGTCGCCCGTGCCGCAGGCAAGCCCGTCGAGTACCGGTCCCTCAAATCCGACCAGCAGGCAGATTCCGCGCGGATCTGACGTTGGTGGCCGGTGGTCCGGGTGCCGGACTTTGCGCTTTGCCTCGGCGCCGTTCTCCCGTTTTAACTCCGTACCGTTGAAGATCCTCGACCGCCACATCCTCGGCGAATGGCTGAAAATCCTCGGCCTCGTGCTCACGGCCACGATCGGCCTGCTGCTCATGCAGGAGATGTACGACGATTTCCGCGACCTCCTCGACGCCGGCGCCGGGACGGTCGACATCATTGTCTACTACGCCGTGCGCATGCCGAGTTTCCTCACGGTGGTGCTGCCGCTCGCGTTGCTGATTTCACTGCTTTACAGCCTGGGCCAGCTGCATCGGAACAACGAGTTCACCGCCATGCGCGCCGCGGGACTCAGCCTCTTTCGTCTGACGCGCGGCATCTGGGTGGTCGGCGTGCTGTGCTGCGGGCTCATGTGGCTGTTCAACTCGCGCGTCGTCCCCTGGTCGGTCGAGGAATCGCGCCGCATCAAGGACAGCCTGGAGTTCCGCCACCAGGCGCGCACCGACGGCATCGAGCACGCCGGCCTCGTCACGAGCGTGTCCTTCGACAACCGGACGGAGGGACGTCTCTGGTACATCAACCGCTACAACCGTTTTGCCGGCCGCGCCTACGGCGTGACCGTGTCGGTGCTCGACGCCCAGCGCCGCGAGACCACGCGCTATCTGGCGCGGGAGGCGGAGTATCACCCCGCCACCCACACGTGGACGTTTCGCGACGGGTGCGAAATCAGGTTCGATATCGAAACTGGCGAAACCGTGCATCCCATCCCCTTTGTCGAACGGAGTTTCGCCGATTTTCACGAGGATCCCCAGCTCATGCTGCTGATCGACCGCAATCCGGTCGATCTCTCGTTCCGCGAACTGAAACGCCTCATCGACTACCTGACCATCGAGGGAAATCCAAAGGTCACCAAGTACGCCCTGCGCTACTACAGTCTGATTGCCGACACCCTCGGCTGCCTGATTGTCATTGG
>Ga0182021_10011357_pt1 | contig 10563 bp, 18 predicted proteins | sample 612E3MmetaG_FD_120493 | JGI IMG/M metagenome (GOLD analysis project Ga0182021, IMG submission 120493) | Permafrost microbial communities from Stordalen Mire, Sweden - 612E3M metaG (Illumina Assembly) | ecosystem: Environmental > Terrestrial > Soil > Wetlands > Permafrost | place: Sweden... | reverse complement strand
GAGATTTTGAGGAGTATTGCTTTATCTTGGAACCGTCATTGTCCCGATCTTAGACACGAAGGGTGGAGTCTCAGTCTCATACCCTAAAGGGTTATGAGACTTGAGACTACCCTTACCCGTGGGGGAGTCTCAGTATTAGTATGAGACTGATTGAGACTGATTGAGACTATTATTTATAAACTGCTGTCCACAGGTTATTTACTTTAGAAAGCAGAACAAGACCTTTTTGAGACAGTTCATCTTTGATGCGGAAGAAAGAGGCTCTGGAGATGCCTAATTCGTCAAAAGCCAGGATTTGCCAATTTTTGGATGAGAGAGGGATATTTTGGAGCAGGTCACGAACGGCCAGCGGGGAAGCGCAACGTGGAGGGCCTGGTCGTTTTTTGAGGTCAGCGGGATCGAGTTCAGGTTTACGTTGGAAGTAGGGGTGGGTCCATTCGACGACGAATGGGGAGATGGGAGGCAGGTTACGGAGGGTAGCTTCTACGGTGAAGCAGTTTGGGGATTCGTGGTGGGTGAAGGTGAGGATGGTATCGGGGTCGCGGGCGAATACGCCGGAGCCGGAGATGCGGTCGATGGCTTCCTTTTGGGCGGCGTTGCCTTTGGCGAAGTGGGCGCCAAAGAGGGTGGCGGCACCGGTTTGGACGGCGATAAGCTCGAAGGAGGTCATCATGGCACCCACGTCGGAGGCGGAATTTTCGTCACCGGAGCCGATGAGTTTGTAGGAGGGGTCGATGATGACGAGTCCGTAGCCGAGGTCTTTGGCGCGTTCGATGATTTGGGGGATGATGACGGCATGGGGTGCGGAGTAGCCGCGCAGGTTCCAGAAGTCGAGCCAGCCTTTTTCGGGGTGGAGATTGCGGGCCTGGCAGACGGTATCGAGGCGTTTGCGCATCCAGCAGTCGGCGATCTCGAAGTTGACGATGAGGACGCGCGCGCGGGTAGTGGGCAGATCGAGCCAATCATGGCCGGTGGTTACGGATAGGGCCATGCTGAGGAAGGTCCAGGATTTGAAGGTTTTGGACCCGCCGCCCAGGGACATTTTGGAGCCTTTGTGAAGCAGGCCGTCAATCAGGAGGTCGGGTGTAGGGAGGTCTTTGGCGAGCAGATCGGTGGAGTCAATGATGGGCGGGAGCGGGCGGTGGCCGTTATTGGCGTCGGGGTGGAGGCCGTATTCCTCAGCCATGCTGCCGGGTATCAACTGTGCCTCAGCTTCCTCGATGGCTTCAGGAGAGAGGTTAAAGGTTGGCGTGCTCATGTTTTGGGCAGGGTGTCGGGGTTGAAGTAATAGACGGGCTGAGGGGAACCGTTCTGGCGGGTGCCGTCGGGCATGCGGACGAATTGGGACGGCCACCAGGTCCTGGGGTCGGCACCGTATCCCACGGCGACGTTGTGGAAGGCTTTGAGGGAGGATTCGGGCTGATCGTGGACGTACCACCAGCCGTGGATGGATTTGCCCCCGGAAGATACGGCCAGGGTCATCGGGTGGAGGGAGTGGAGCAGGAGCAGGAGCGTGGAGCAAATGTCGTGAACTCCGATGTTCAGCTTTTCCAGGCGGACCAGCATGTCGTGGCAGAGAGTCGGGGTCTTGCCGTCGCGGGAGAACTTGGCGAAGTCGAACTCGACGATCAGGAATCGGCGTGGGCCGACAATGGATTTGGCGTGGGCGGATAGTTTGCCAGTCTCAGTCGGGCCGGCGCGCGCCGTCATGGGGGACGGTACAATGAAGGCTTGTCGGGCGAGAGCGCCGCGCCATTCGGCGCGCGTCAGGGTATCGAACTTCATGGTGTCGGAGCCACAGCACAGGAAAGGGTTTCCGGGGAATAGCCGGTCAATCAGGTATTCGCAGGCGGGTTCAGTGAAACGGATGGGTGAGGCTTCCCATAGGTCGGCTACGCGGTGGCCGTTGGCTGCCAGGCGTTCGATCTTGGCGAGGTCTGGCTGGGGAGATGGTTTCGATGATGATGGAGTTCCCGCATCGCCCTTGGGCTGCCAGGCGAAGTCAATGGACCGTTTAACCGCGTCCTTGATCTCGCGGTCAGGCACGGCGCGTCCGCAATTGGCGATTCGGGCGCGGATGAGGTTTTCGATCTCGCCCGCAGGCAGGTGAGCATGGAGATTTCGGGCCACGGAAAACATCCAATCGTGGATGCCCGATCCGGCAGCGGGCGGGGCGGCGATGAGTTTTTCCAGGAATTCGGGTAGTGGTTTCATGGGGCGCGGTGCGAGTTGATGGTGTCATGCCAGCAATAATGGAACCCGCCGCTGGTCATCTGGCGGCGGTGGAGAATTACTTTGGTGTTGGCGTTACAGTTGGCGCATCTTCGTATTTGAGAGAATGGATCGGACATGTTTTTCCCTTTCAGGAAACCTTGATTCTCCAGCCGACAACTCGTGACGATCAGACACAAGGCGGGAAGCCCAGTCGCCGGGCTGGAGAATCAAAGTTTCGTTTGTGATGATCGTCACGCCCCGATTTATGCCCCCGCGCCCGACGCGGTCAAGGGGGAAGTTGTTCGTGTGTTTCGAGCGCCGCTTGCAACTCGTCCTGGGCGCGGACCAGTTCCCAATCGAACTGGCAGGCGTTGACGGCCTTGAGAGCGGCGATGATGCGCTCCAGGCGGGTGACGAATCTATCAAGGAGTTGGTATTTTACCAAGGTCATACTGATGATTCCGGCTCTCATAACAATTCCCGCTGGGGGTCTTGCTGCTGCCGAAAGAACTGGAGGGCGTAGAGCGTGCGGTGGCTGAGGTCTTCGATCAGTCGTGGATAGAATCGGAGCACGTACAGGTTCATGGGCACGAAGCCTTTGGCCCGCCACTCAGCTTCGCACGCGCCCGGATCATTCGTGCAGATGATCGGACGGTCGGGATTGGGGTCACTCATAGCCTCACCGCTTTATCGCAACAGCCTTGGAAAAGTAGCCAGCGACGAGAATCACCTTGGCGAGTTTTCGATGTGTAATAAAAAGGTGGGCTTCGTAACAAATCCAAGTAGCTCGAATAGTCAGTTGTCGTTCAAGACATTCATTCAATCCATACCAATATTCTTCCGAGATGAGAAAAGACAGCGATGGGAGTAAATGAAGCCAGCGAGAAGATTCAATTTGGATGTCCAGTGCCCAGCGCCTCTTGCTGGCACGTTTTCTACTTACGATCATCATAAATTCGGACCGGATGGCGTGCGGCGGAAATCATTTGCGTTGGCCTCTGACCGAATGCCATTTGCCGCAGTCCCGGCATTTGTAAAGGTGAGCGATTGGAGTCATTCATAGACTCACCATTTGATCAAAATCTTGGAGGCGTCCACAATGAGGCGATGACTCCCATCCTCAAAATCATGCAGCAGACCGCCGTAGCGGAGGTCCACGAGCACGCGGTCGCCCTGAACCACTTCCGGCTTCTCGAAGTGGCGAGGGCGACCTTTCTTGTGGGCCTTGACCCAGCGACCGGGGCCGACGGCGAGGACGCGGTACTGCATGTCGTTATCGGTGGCTACCCAGGTTCGATGCTGGTTTGGAAGCAGATGGATACCACCAGGCGTCACTTCCTGAGTCGGCTTGAGCGGGCCAATGGCGACCTTGTTTCCGGTGAGCTTGAGCAGCTTCATTATTCCGTCTCCGGAAGCGCCAGTTGGAAGTCGGCCTGGGTCATCTCGCGGCGCTCGACAAACTCACCCTGCGTGCCATCCGCGTTCTGCTTGAAGTAATCCTTTGACCTGTTTTTCGGGTCCATGACGACGATGCAATCGGTGGGCTTCATCGCGTAGCCGCTGGTCACGTTGTCAACCAAGCCGTCCCGTTTGATCTCCTGCGTCTCAATGCGACCGCCAAAATCTTTCGTGACGGCGCTCTTTTCGGATTCGAGCTTGGTGATGGCAGTGCAGGTCCGGCCAAGTTCGCGGCTGAGTTCCAGTAGTTCGTCTTGGGTGAACGTGTGTTTGGCGTAGATGTTTTCGATGATGGGTTTCGGTGTTTTAGGTGTGCTCATTTTTGTTGTTACTACTCCGTGTTGTTGGTTTTTGAAGTTGCTGTGTTTGCTGGAAATCATTCCTTCGTGGTCAGCGCCCAGACCATAATGCGAATCCACGTCGGCCCCGCCTGGCGCTTCCCGCGCTCGAACATCGAAAGCGAAGTGAAGTCCACCCCGATGCGTTTGGCGAGCGTGCGCAGCGAGAGCTTCTTTTCTTTCCGGTAAGCCAAAAGCATCTGTCCGATAATCATAAGAAGGGAAGTTTGTCTGTGGTGAATCCGCACGCGCCACGGTGCCCGCCGCCGCCATGCTTGACGGCAATCAGGCTCAGATCAATGTCGGTGCGGTGTTTGGCATGGTAGAGTGAGACCATCCAGCACTTGCCGTTGAACATGTACCCAAGCAGGGCGTCGTGGCCAGTCTCGGGCTTGTCCAGAGCAGCGAAGGTTAGGCTGTTGAATCGGCCAGTGTTGAGCACGATGAAATTCAATCCCTCCCAATCCATGCGATAGGAGCGGTGCGTCACAAGGTCAGCATCCACCTTTTGTGCGTAAGCCTGCGCTGCCGAACCCCGCTCTAGCGTGCTCTCAATTCGATTATCATCTTTGAGCATCGTTTGAATTGCACCGTCATTCTCCACACGCAACCCGTATTGGAAAATATCCGTGCGCGGGTCGCGCTTGTCCCAAATGTCGTATTCTCCGGCGAGACGAACCGCCAATGGTTCGTTTACTGAACGATCAACGAAGCTCTCTTTAACGGGCAGTCCTGGCATGTTTGTGATATTCGATTTAAACGCAAACCACTGCCAAGCCAACCGGCACGCCGCCACGCCGTCAATGCGGTAGCCGTTAATGTGATACCCAGCGTATTTTTCTATGGATGATTTGTGATGGTCAATCCAGATAACCCCGTTTGGGTCCAGCGCCGGGTTTTCCATACAGTCGGGAGATAGATCAAGGATAAACACGTCTTCACCTAATGGCATTGGAATCTTGGCGTCCCCAAAATTCCAACCGATGTAGTTGACGCCTTTCATTCCGAGGAAACGTTTGGCGATTTCACGGCAAAAGATGCCATCGTAGTCTGCGCTGTGGTAAATCACGGTTTTAGTCATTCCGCCGAAAATATCAGAGGTGTTGATACTCGTCAACAAGAAAACGAAAACAATCGCAAGGGGCTTGACCGGGCGCTGCTGGGGGTGTACAAGAACGGCATTATGAGTCCTCGATTACGCGACCGACAAAAGAGCGTGCCAAACGGATATGTTTTCCACCAGCCCCAGGTGCCCCAGTGGAAACCGAGCTACCAGCCTTCGTTTTCCTCGCTGGTGCAGCAGGTCATTACGATGCGCAATGCCAATCCCTACATCACGCAAAAGAACAAGCTGTCCACTGGCCCGGCAGCCGTTGAGGATGAGGTTGATACTTTCAACGCCCGCCATTGTTTGTCTCAAGGCTGGGATTCCTACGTTCAGACCGATGGGGGGGCGGTCAGCATCCCAAAATACCAGACCCCCCAGCGCAACCAGTCAAGCATAGCCGCTGCTGCGGGGGTCGCTAAGAAATTGTGGGCGGGCTTGAGAAGCACGAACGACTGGATTGATTCTGGGGTCCCGGCAGTTCCGCAAGAACAAGCTGAGCAGCGCGGAGGCATCTGCGAAGTCTGTCCGCTCAACGGTCAAGGCGGACTTGAGGCTTTCTTTACAGTTCCCGCGAGTACCGCAATCAAACGGCAGATTGAGAAACTATCGGCGCGAAAACTCTCCACCAGCCACGATGCGAAACTCAACGTGTGTACGGCGTGCCTTTGCCCGCTTGCCCTGCTCGTGCAAACTCCGCTGCAATTCAAGCTGGCGCACATGACGCCGGACACGCGTGCGGCGCTGGACCCGAAGTGCTGGTGCCTTTCGGAAGAAAAAGCTCAAAAGAGTTGACCAAAACGAACCGCTTCGCTATTTTCTATGAATGCAAAGAACCGATACGCAGTTGCGCTTGGACGATTGGGCGGTCGCGTGCGCAGCAAAGCAAAGACACTCGCCTGCCGAAGAAATGCCTGTCTCCCCAGAAAGCCGAGAGAAAATAAAGCGGATACTGAGGTCGTCGGGAACTCCAGAAAGCAAAGAGTTCATTCAAGATAATTGTGAAATTGACATCCAAACGGGATGCTGGAACTGGAATCGGGCAGTACACAAAAGTGGTTACGGCGTTTTGCGCGTGTGTGGCGGACCCAGCGCAGCGCTTGTTCACCGCATTGCGTGGGAACTGTGGCGCGGTGTTATTCCTAAAGGCTTGTGCGTTTGCCACCACTGCGACAACAGGCGTTGCTGCAATCCTGCTCACCTGTTTTTGGGCACCCAAAAAGACAATATCCACGACGCGGTGAAGAAAGGAAGAATGACTCACAAGGTTAGCAGAGAAATGGTCCTTCAAATTCTTGAAACTTCAGGAACGCTCCAAGAGGTGGCTGATGTTTTTGGCATTAGTCAAGCGACCGTTCACACGATCCGACACGGACTGCATGGCCTTCAAGCTGGAGTGTTGGCTGAGGAAAAGGCGACGAAATCTTGAGGACTCGATTGGTCTACATCTTCCCGATGGTGAATATCCGGGTGTATGAGCCACTGGCCCGCCGCTTCGCTGACACGTATCGAAAGTTTCCGCCCGGCAGCGAGCCGCACGAAGTTTGTGTGATCGAAAACGGGGGAGTAGTTACCGAGCGCCAGCGGCACCTCTTTGACGGCCTGCCGGTTTCGTTTCACGCGCACAACAACCGGGGCAAGGACATTGGCGGGTACGAAATGGCGGCGCATACAATCCCCTGTGACTTGATGTTGTGCTTTGGCAGCCACGTTCATTTCTGGAAAGCAGGTTGGCTGGACCGCATCGTGCAAGTGTTCCTGGACAACGGGCCGGGGCTGTACGGCTGCTGGGCCTTTCACCAGCCAGCAGCACACATCCGCACTACGGCATTCTGGTTGACACCTGAGTTGCTGCGCGCGTATCCGTTTTTCGTTGGAGACAACCAGCGATACCCATTCGAGCATGGTCCGAAGGATAGCATCACCGCTTTCGTGCGAGACAGCGGTTTCCCGGTCCGACAAGTGACGTGGACTGAAGTGCTGGATGAGCAGCACTGGCGGCATATCGAACGGAGCGAGGATTTGCTGCGCGACCAATTTACGGCTCCAAAATTCGTATGACTCGGATTGCCGTCTTTCATCATTGCCTCCTGAGTGGGCTTGAGCGGTCGGTTCACACGGATCACGCCATTGACATCTTCTCCGAGCAAATGTCCGCGCTCAAGGTTAGCGGGTTGATGGAAGCCGCGAGCGAGTTTCACGTCGGGGTCAACGGAGATGAGGGCGATGCGCTGGTGGCCGCGCAGTTGGCCGGGGACAAGGCGCGTGTGATCTGTCACGGTCCCCAGGCCAAGACGGAGCTTTCGACACAGCGCGTTTTGCAAGCGTGGCTGCCGGAGCACCAAGGCTGGCGCGTGCTTTACCATCACTCAAAGGGTGCCAGCTACCACCCCGGAGACGCCTTTCCCGGACAGTGGCGGCGGTGCATGGAGCGCGCGGTTGTATGGGGCTGGAGCGATTGCATGACTGAGATGGACAAAGGCGCGGAGGCTTGCGGTTGTCACTGGCTCACGCCTGAGCGGTTTGGTTCTGTTATCAAGAACCCGTTCTTTGGCGGGACATTCTGGTGGACAACCGCCGACTTTCTGATGACGCTCCCAAAGCTGCCCGAGGACGTGTGGGCCAATCGGTATGAGGCCGAGTCGTGGATTGGCCGGGGGCCGCGCCGTCCCCTCATTCAAGATTATCACCCGGATTGGCCGGGGGCCGGGTGTCACGGATAAACCGTTCCTGACATGAGAGCCAAACAGAAAGCCAACTTGATCGCACGTATTCTCAGCGGCGAGTCCAGATGCGACTGTGATCTGGTTGCCACCAGATTTGATGAGGCAGGCAAGCCTGAATGCCAGCGTTGCCACGATCTCAACGAGAAGGCGAAGGAGTTTCACGAGCGCACGCAGAAGGCGATGGCGAAACTATCGTGGGAGATGAACTGGGCATGAAATATCACTATCATGTCGTGACCCCATTCTCCCGTTTGGAGAATCTGCAAATCATTGGGCAGCATGTGAAGGACTGCGGAGCGGATTGGCACCCTCTTTTCAACGACTCGCTGTGCTTCCGTCTCAAAGAATCGGGCTGGCTGAAGCCAGTGTTCTGTTCTCCTGTGCCTGCCGGCTGGAATCCAGGGCATCACGTCATCAACGAATTCATCATCAACGAACCGATTGTGCCCGAGGACCGATACCTGATCTTGTGCGACGATGACTGGTACGAACCTGGATTTTTCGACAAGCTTGACCGCGAGGAAGGGTCGCTGCTGTTTTGCTCGATGCTCCGGGGCCACCATCAGCCTCCCAACATGCCTCACGGAATTGCTACGCTGGTGGCAGCCAGGGAAAATCTGACGCCGGGAAACGTGGGAGTGGAGCAGATGATAATTTCCGGGGAGCGTTTGAAACTGATTCGTTTCGGACCAAGCAACATTTCTGACGGGGAAGTGATTCGGGGATTGGCCGGAGAGCCGAACATAACCTTTGTCAAAGATGCATTTGTGTGGTTTAACTACTTGCAACCCGGTCGTTGGGACAAATAATATGAACAAAGATTCCAAAATTCTGCGACTTGCTCAGGTAAAAGCACGCGTTACTGAGGCGATCTATTCCGGGTGTTGCCTGTTTGAACATCACAGCGATCACATGACTGACATGCTGGTGGAGGGCAAGGAATACGTGTCGTTCACCACGAAGGAGGATTGCCTTACCAAAGTCCGATGGCATCTGGAACATCCCGAAGTTCTCCGGGAAATCGCCCAAGCAGGTCGTTATCGGGCCAATAAAGACTACTCGCCGCTGAAGTGGTGGTCTTCTATCTTCTCCAGGATTGGAAAAGAACAATGCCTCAGCGGCATGTACGATTGAAAATAGTTTCATTTGACTGTTGACAAGGCGCTACGCTCTGGCAGAATCTCGGGCGATGAACAAACAAGCTGAGCCATGAGCCACCGATTACCACCATGCGACCATGACGAGTGCCCGCCAAGCCATTGCCTGAAGGCCAGTGGCTCATTGGCTCAAGAGCCCACTGGTTCGGCGTACTGGCCCCTATTCAATCACATGATCGACTCCCACGGGCTGACACTGCTGGACTCAGAGATGGAGGACATCTGCCAGGTGGTGCTGAGAATGCGCCGCCCGGATTCGGGGCCGGTTAAAGAATGCAAGACCTGCATCCACTCCCGCCCATTCTACGGTGTGATGTGCCATGAATGTAAGTGGTGGCCGATCCTGCATGACTACTACAGACCAGACCCAGAAAAGCTCCCACCGAACCATGATTAGGCAACTGCTGTTCGACTAACAAAATTTCAGGATCGTTATGAAACGCAAGCAAGTCATGGCCGTCGCGCCTCAGCGCGGGCGATTCGGCGTCACAACGATGGTCGGGGAAGCGTGGCAGCCGCACTTCGCAGTCTATTACGGAGAAGATAGCGCGAGTGTGGTAGCCCACTTTTTTGAGGAAATTGCCGCCCAAGAATACGTGAAGTGGCGCAATGGCGAGGAGAGGGCGAAGTGAGCAAACCCATACAGAAATTTGTGAGGGAAACGACTGGCGCCTACTACTTCAGCCACGAAGTGCCAATCACAAGCAAGGCCACGTTGCAAACGTTGCATATTGACGACAAAGGTGGCGGGTGGATTTATGCTGTGCCTGTTTTAACCTCTCAACAGCTTGAGAAAGAGAAGTCCTTTTACAGGGGAATACTTGAGCAAATCGCAGACAATAAGCGCCGGACCCGAGAGGTTCGACTGGCAAAGTCTGCGCTCGTATTTTGGGACGAGTTGCAGCGTGAGAAGGCGAAACTAGGCGCTTTGAAGCGTTGACGATTCCCGTAGAAAAGCGTAAGAGTCACGTATGAGTTCGATGTACGACGACGCCCGCGAGCTTGATCAACTCGCATACTCGATGGCTGTGGGAGAGTGGCCCCGGAGCGTGAACCGCGCCCGCATCGCCGATCTCGCTAATGGAGTGCCCCCCTACAGCGCCGAGGAAATGGAGCAGGATCACAGGGTGGTTAATGTAAACACCCTCGACCTCACCCGCGCGTTGCAATCAGGCCGGATGCAGTTCTCGAACGGCTTCATGCGGCCCGGCAAGTATTTCAACTGTCGGACGGACTCAGGCCCGATCAGCAAGCGTGACCACTACGGCACCATCGTTACGACGGAGATCAATCACATACTCAAGCGGTCAGTGCCGTATTTCGAGTCCATGCGGGCGAAGTTCGGCTTGCTGATGCTGCACGGCATCGCGCCGACGGTTTGGACCTCAGAGGACAAGTGGTGTCCCCGGCCTCTTGGGGTAGATGACGTGCTCATTCCCTCCGGCACGGAACTGGGCTTCGACAACCTGCCATTTTTCGTCATTCGACGGAGCTTCACGGGTATCGAGTTGATGAAGCTTACCCGTAAGGAGAGCCGCGACCCCGGCTGGAACATGCGGCTGGTG
>Ga0182021_10011356_pt1 | contig 10564 bp, 7 predicted proteins | sample 612E3MmetaG_FD_120493 | JGI IMG/M metagenome (GOLD analysis project Ga0182021, IMG submission 120493) | Permafrost microbial communities from Stordalen Mire, Sweden - 612E3M metaG (Illumina Assembly) | ecosystem: Environmental > Terrestrial > Soil > Wetlands > Permafrost | place: Sweden... | reverse complement strand
CATGTACATTCATATCTTGGAGTACCCATTTCAATGACGCACCTGGATTTATTGGTTCCTGTCCTTTTTCAATATCTCCCCTTATCACCTTAATAGCAACTACTCCCAGTCCTGCTTTGGCTGGATTCTTTCAGCTTCCTTGAGCTCAAGATCTCCTAGACCAATTATTGATGGATCATCTTCAATAACTTTTCTAAGCCACTGTTCATCAAAATGAGGATGCTCCCTTAATGAAATCTTTTGAGAATTTGTAAGAATTAGTTTCTCGTTCATAATGATTAATTGTATATTAATAAGGCATTTTAAAGTTACTTTTTTGTTTTGCACATAATAGATAGAATAGTCGATTTTTCATCATCATATTCAAGCTGGAAGATTATACCATGCATTACGATATTCATCTTTATTAGGTGTATGGTAAGATTAATCTCCTTCCTTTAAAATGATCAAGAAGATAGAGCTATTGCTCTCCGAGTCAAGGAAGTAGATTTCAAAGGGGTTATTGTCCCTGTGAAAAATGCCTGGAAAGTGGCCGTAGTGAGAGGTCACGTGCTACTTTTCTTTACACCTTTTGCCTGATCAATCAAAGTATTAAAAGTCACATCCAACCCAAATGCCCAAAGGAAAATCTGGATCATTTCTTCTAATTTGCCAATAAAATTTGGTTCGTACAGTAGATAACCTACAAATGCAATTCCTGTTCCAATAATCATAGTTTGAAGCCATTTGAGTCTGGTTAATTCCTTCATGGTCAAATACCGATTGAGGGGGGTGCTTTGCAATATTTCATTATGCCGGTAGAATTTCTTCAGGACAACAGTTGTTTGATGTTGTTCGTTTGGGACCAACAATCTTAATGCGGTTATCTCATTCTTATGCAATTCCCTTTCTTCCGCAACCATTCCTTGGATATGTGCCAAAATTTCTTCTTTTTTTGTTGGTTGAATACTTAAAATCTTGTGTGCTAAGTTAAGATAATCGTATTTGTTTAAGAGTACCATAAGATTATCTTGTTCTACCTGTGGAGCTTTATCGATTTGAGGGATAAAAAAATCCTGCCATAATTTTACCATCTCTTGGATATACCTATTTATTAAGGATTCTATTGCATGCTCCAAGTTATTTTCAAGCTCAATTTTATTAAATATTATTTTAAGATCAGTTGATAATTCCTCCAAGGATTTTCCTACCAGGTTACCAACTTCATAAATTTGTTCAACATCGGATAATGATTTTTTAAGCCAGTATAGTAAAAGTTCCTTAACTTTCTGAATATTCACCCTAGTATTGTCAATGACCAATAGGCTACTTCTAATCTCATCAATTGTTGCATTTGGCGTGATCATTATCTGATCTAGAATGGTATTTAGAGGAGAGATGAATTGACAAATTTTTTCAGTAACTATCATCGGAAGCTTTGATTCCTTACACAAGACTTGAAAATTGGCATTCATTTTATTAGACCATTCAGTAACCGATGTCCTCAGGTCTTTGAGGAGCTTATTATGAAGCTCATTCAACAAACTGATAGAATCACCTACATTGTCTTTATCAATTAATGCATCGATCACAAGTAGTTCATTTTTTGCATCGTCAAGAGCTTTCTCTACTTCAATCGGAACTGACCATGGTGTTTGAACCAGTTCCGCAAATTCTTTATAAAATTCTTCTACTTTGGCACGCCCCTCTTGAAGTTTTTCGAGTTCTGTTTTTATAGTTTGCTCGGCGGAAGTAATTGCTTCCTGATAATTTCCAGTATCCCTTGTCTTAAGAATCTTATTTAAGATATCTTTAGATATTTGGATTTCTTTTTGAAAACTTTTATCACCATGTTTAGCTATCAGCTGATCCATCTGATCTATCAAATCGAAAACCTTAATGCGATTCTGATCATTAGAGATTTTTGACTGTAACCAGATTCTACTTATATAACCTAAAAACAGGCCCATTACAGTGATTAATATAATTACTAAAGGCGTAATTCGTTTATGAACTTTAAATTCTACCAATAGTGGCGTGGCAAGTTGAGGGGCGCTGATTTCTACTTTACCGTTTACCGTTCCAAGTGGAAAATTACCAGTCAATTTGTATTTACCTGAGGAAGAACCATACGGATTAATAAGTGTTGGTATTTTAGGAAATTCCAGGTTGCCTTCTATCTTCCGGTTATTAGCATCATAAAAACCTAGCGAATAGATTTGAATCTCTGTTAAGCGCGATTTTCCAGATACTTCCTGAAGATTCAATGTTGCTTCATTAAAGTTTTTGGGAGAGCCTCTATGAAAGATTTTATAATATTTTTTCCATAAGACACTGGGGTAATCAATAACAACAGACCCTTCCGGTCGAAGCGTTGCAGCAGGGATATTTACCGTCAGGTTGAGATAGGCATCTTGCATACCTTTGGTCATAGCAAGGAATTGCAAATTATAAGGTCCTTGAATTTTAATTTGTTTAAGATCTATCTGTATTAGAATAGCTGGACCGAAAACATTGCCTACATTATTGTATGGCAATAGTTTAATGGCGTTAATCAATCTCATTTCATGCCGATTACCAAGACTAACATCAAACAGATCAAAGCTTATAGCGCGTAGGCTAATGTTAGCTTTCAATTTGATAGGAACGTATACAATAACTAAATCGGTATCAGCAAGGATGTCAAAACTGGTGTTCCCACTAATTGAGATCCAATTATTATTAGAAGATTGTGCAATTGTTACAGGATTTGCTAAACACAAAATTGCTATTAATGTGGTATATTTCAAAATTCGGTACATTTTCCGCTTTTTTAGTTAGTTTAAGTGTAAGGTCGGAATTTCCAACACAATTAAACACAAATCTGACAAGCCAAGTGTGATCAAGTTCACTGGTTTTTCCAATAAGGGCATAATTATAAATCGGTATTGACTATTTAAGGGTAGCTTTATTCTAAATAGGTCATACTTAATGTTTGATTTGTAATTATATCAATTACATGGTCATTATTTCCAGGCATCCGTCGGTGATTACTTGCGTCGACTTTAGCATCATTAATATTATCATGCCAAGGACCTTTAAAACTATCATCTTCGCAAATAGCCCTGAACTGAATACTGAAAGTTGCGTGTGGATTTGAGAAAGTAGATTTTGACATAATTTATTTATTTATGAAGTTAATGGGTAATGTAAGACGAAGGCCAATATTATCTTTATTATATAGTTTAGAATCTGTCATAGTATTTTTTGTAACATCAAAAAAGTCATAGTATAATTCTGCATTAACGATTGACTTCGCATCCTTTTCTTTGTCTTTGAAAGCAAATAAGAATCCGACTCCAATGTTGGTTATTGGTTTAGTATTATCACGTAATTGAAGCTCAGGATAAAAATGTAAAGCAATTATATTATTTTTGAACAAGAACCTATAATAATCCCCATAAAACTTGATTTGCTTAAGATTCTTTTGATAATTTCCTAAAAATGCATTGTATTTGTCAGATATACTTCTGTCTCCAGGATTAGTTCCATAATTAGTGGTTTCAGTTATTTCTTTCATCGTCAAGTCAGACAAATTGTCAGTGAGAGAAAATGATATGCCTATAATGTAGAAAAAAGTTTTAAAATCTTCCTTAGTCCAATTATATTTGTTAAACTGAACTTTAAGTTCTTGGCCTATAAAGTGAGAATCAAGAACTTGATTTTGAAATAAAACAGTTGGATCAAATAATTTAAAATTATTAATTGAGACTTTATAATATATTGAAACCCAATGAAAGTTAAAACTGTATAACTCTATCTCCGGTTTAGTTTTCTTTAGCCATTTAGATTTTGAATTTCTTAAGTCCTCAAGTAAACTAACATTAGGATTCTTGATATTATAGGTTTTAATTAATGAATCATTTATTTTTAAATCGGATTCGTTTAGAGCAATTGCATATTTTAAACTGTCTATAACAGCACTGTTTTTATCTACAGTTAGTCTTTTATTAAGTGTTTGAATTACATTTTTGATTTTTTCACTTTTTAACTTTAAATTTGTTAACCATTGTCCATATTTAATTGAAATCGAATCAACTCTGAATTTATTCTGAACTGAATCAACTTTCTTTTTAAAGTCTTGATAAGATTCATCAAAATAAGTTAGAGAATGATTCTTTGGATTTTTAAAATTCATTATATGAAATTGCCCCTCCAAGGAAACTTTAGGTTCAGAACCTGAATTGTTAAATTTTGAAAGTACCCCATCTGACATATTGCCCGATGCTTTTAGTCCAAGAATTTGACCTTGCTTTGTGATCAAGTTTCCTTCAATGTTAGCCTCAGTCTTTTCTAAATCTAATGAAATAAAATTTCCAACACCAGTTTCTGATTTACCCGTTATTAAACTCGAAAATTGTTCATTTAATATTTTCTTAAAAGTCTTTTCGTCCAATGATTCTGTGGAAACACTTTTATAGCTCTGTCCAATACATATATTACAAAATGTAATTGCAACAAATAGTAAAAAGAATGGGTAGGGTTTCATATAGCATATAGTTAGTTATTTATTAAATATTATTGCATTTATGTTTTAGATACTGCAATTGATATGAACGATAAATTTAACTATCAATATTTTAACTAAGATTTTGCTATTAGAAATTGTAGCTATTTCAAAATTACACCTTGTTTTATCCAAAGTCAAGTTTTTTTCAAAATAAAATCCTCCTACCCAAAAATTAACCTAAATGAATTGCTAAGAAACCACTTATCATTATCAGGATCGAAAGGAAGAAATAGTTAATAATTAGTGTTTACTAAATATAAGTAACATGAGATCAGATTTTTGTCAAGTAGGTTTTAAGTAATTGTCTATTATAATTCACCAAAGTTATTGAGAGGGCATCTGACGATAGTTAAGTAATAGATTAAATGCATTAGAGTAATCATTTCTTATTCTCTGGGCAAAACAAAAAGTCGAATGGTATGACCCGATGATTAATAGAGAAGACTAATTGTTAAATGAAAAACACAAAACAAAGGTTTTCAAGGATTTCCTCAAGAATGATTGTAAATGATCATGAAGTCAAAGACTAATAATGTGAATCAACCAGTAGCCAATGGCCATTTACAGAAAAAGTTGTTTGATATGATCGAGACCTATTATTAATTCAGCTGTCACAGAGACATCCCTCGATTTTCTATTCTTGCAGTAATCCACTTCCGGCATGGGGTATGAACAGAGGCATTTGATGCATGAACTTTTCGCAATGCAAATACTGCATTGTCTGCGTAACATTATTTCATTCTGTTCCGATTCAAAGTTGTCAATTAATTCATCATATGATTGACCGACTTCCCCGATCACAGTTCCATACCAGCAAAGCCTGACTTGGGATTTCTTATTTACAATCAGAGTGTTCCGCGATGTACAGTTTGCAGATTCCTTTGTCCATTTGCAGATATTTACAAAGTACGGGAGTGCCCTGAGATTAACAAGGTAAGAAAAGGGATCCTTTCTTTTACTTATCGCGCTTAAATAATTATAAGCAGAAGATGAATCTTTCCTATCTGCTTCCCTGCATATAGTTCTTGTGAAATTGACATCCGCATTTCCTAGGCTAAATTTGACAGATTCAAAATTGCAGAGATTAATATTGTTATATTTCTTGTCTAATTTCAGAAGTACTGAATCTGAAGAAATTAGGAATAATCCATTTTCATCTTCCTTAAAGCAGTAGTTCCGTAAATTAAGTGATGGGGACAGGTGTTTTATAAATATTTCATAATTTCGATCTGCCAGCCTGGTCATAGACTTCGGATCTGAATAAATCTGTATTATCGTTCCATTAATTGTAAGAATTTTCTTTAACCACTTCACAAATTTGCCCTTTAAATGATTCGATTGCAGAATAATGTTTGCAAATCCAGACTCTGCATTTCTTTCCCTATAGGTAAGAGATAAAATTCTAAGAGTGCTTTTGTCAATGTAATCCCTTGTAGCATTCAGGTTGGATTTTGGTGATATTTGAACCTCGCTGACGACGTCAACCGGATAAATTATTTTTTGGAATATAGGGTTGTTGTTGATATAATTTATCACATACCCATATTTTTCATAGTTGTTGAATAATGGAGTTCCTTTAAATATGGCCAGGTAATTATGAGCATATTGATCGATGTTTTTGTTCCTTTCAATGACTTCTACTGTTCGCTTTGCTTCATTGATCGTTTCATATGGTAACCCTATTATTATGCTGGCTGAAATATTCTTTATTCCTGTTTTTTTTGCATAAGCAGTCATTTTTTCAAGACTTTCAATAAACCTTATCTCTTTCTGAAGGTCTTTTGAAGGAGTATCTTCAGCGACCTGTACTTTTCCTATTCTCCTTAATGTTAGAGGGTTTGCACTTTCGAGGGAAAACGCAATTGAGACAAATCCTGCCTCCTTCATCAGATCAAGAAGGGACTCATCTACACAATCACACCTGGTTATGCAACCAAAACGGGCTTTTATCTTATTATCTATTATTGCTTTACATATTTCCCTGGCTCTTTGCGGAATAAGTGTGAATGCATCGTCCTGAAAGGTAAGTACCTGATTGCCCTCCAGATGTTCAGAAATATACTTCAGCTCTTCAATGACTCTGTCCACCGAGTGAGTGAAAAACCTCCTGTTTGACAGAACAGCACAGTTGCAGTAAACACAATTCTGGTTACAACCCCTGGCAGTAAGAATTCCTGTACTGTAACCTTCAGTGGCAGGAATAACTCCGCCTAGGTAAGGGGAAGGATATTTATCCAGAAAATCCCGGGTACCGTAATTATCGCGCAATATCCGGTTTTCAAGATTGCAAAATACTCCGTCAGTAAACCTGTAAGATATTCCGATAATCCCTGTAAAATCTGTTTTGTTAAACTTGTAATTTTTCTCTAATAGTTTAGAGATGAAATGTAAGAATGTCTCCTCACTTTCGTTAATGAAGCAGGCATCGACGAAGGGATACCTGCTCATGATAAAATCATAATGGACCGAGGGGCAGGGTCCACCAAATACTATCAGAGTACCGGGGGATGATTTTTTAATCTGCCTAGCAATCAGTGCTGAAACATTGAAATTTGAATCATAAACAGTAAATCCTGCTATTTTGGCATTATAATTAAGTATTTCTTTCACGCAACCATTAAGGTCGATAGGGCCCTTGTTAATAAACTGTCGGGCATGAAATCCTTCTGATTTCAGATAGCTTATTATATAAGAACTACCGAGGTGGTAGTCAAATGAACTGCCTTGACCTTCACTTCCCGGAGAAAAAATAAATAGACAATCAATTTGTTCCTTCAACTTGAGAATAGCCAAAGCAATTTATCTTTTTTATTCTATGTCAGGAAAATCGGAGGAAGATATTACCGTTACTGATCTATAAAATCTATTTTACCGTGATATGCCTTGTTTCTGTAATTTGTGGAACTATGTGTAAAAGTTCGTAAATTTCAAAACTAGTTACATTTAGTTTACATAGTTCCTCATGAACAAGTAACTTCAGCTCCTCTCCGCTTTTTCCTTCAGCAATACCTTTATGGATTTCCTGGAGAAGCTTGGATGCAACCTCCTCGCCTAAAATTTCAACAAAAATCTCTCTGATTGTTAGATTCTCAAAATCTTTCAGGGGTCTCATAGTACTTTAATTTTAAGTAAAACAAATTTAACTATATAGTTGATATTGAAAAGATAGTCAATGAAAATCCAACCTAATTTAAACCTTTTTTTAAAATAGAAAAAATATATATTTAAACTTCAGAAGCTTAGATCTGTCAGGTCTCTCAGGGTAGCTTAAGCTTATTGCAAAGATTCTGAAACCTTACCTCATCTTTCAGGAAATCAAAGATCGGGTACCTTAGGATGTATGGTAGGTTAGGGTCACGTTTTTTATAAGCGGCTTCAAGCATCTCAATTGTTCCAATTTTGTTGTCTGCACAGGCATATAACTGAGCTATTTCTGTTGGGTTAATATACCTTGCTTGTAGATTCTGGGCGAGACTGTCAGCCTGGAGATTCAATATCTCCGCATATCTCTTCACATTGTCGTCCTGTTTAAAGAAGTTTGTATAGCCTTTAAAATAAATACTGAAAAGTGATTCCCAAACTTTCAAAGCCTCTGTATGTCTGCCTGCCATATGAAGAGCAAGTGGCAGATTATCTAGCGCAGTACCATTTTCAGGATCGATCTTCAATAATTCGTTGAAAATCCGGATTGCATCATCGTATCTCCGGGAACAAAACAATATGACGCTGTAAGGTCCTTTTGTATCCAGGTTCAAGGGATCAAGTTTCAAGGCCATCTCAATCTGTTCAACTGCTTCATCAGGGTTTCCAATAAGGACCAGTTGATTTGCATACAAGGTCCTTACATACACATTGTTAGGGTTTAAAGAAAGGGCTTTCTTGCATGAAAGTTCGGCTCCGTGAAGGTCATACAATAAATAATTTTGAATCCTGCTCCGGCATACATAGACCTCTGCCAGCGTACTGTCGAGTCGATATGCCATATTGATTGCGGCTAAAGCATTTGGCGTTGCCTCCTTTGGTGATGAATATGAACTGATCGCACGCATCAACCAGACTTCACTTATGCCGACATATGCAAGGGTATAGGCACTATCCTTATCTTTAGCATGTTCAAAATGCTGCATAGCCATATCAAAATCTTGATGAAAGTATCTGTTCAGGTAACGCCTTCCTAACAGGTAATCTTCATATGCTGCCAGGTTGGTTGTCGGAGCTTTCTCGATCCTTTGCTTCTCCTGGGGAGTTATTATTGCATTTAACTCTTCGGCAATATCTTCAGCGAGGCGGCTCTCGATCCTGAAAACGTCTTTTGCATCATGTATCTCCTGGTCATAAGACTGCCCCCAGATGCGCTCCTCCTTCTTAACTACCTTGTATAGATTTATGTTAAGCTTTATTAAATTACCGGATCTGCGACCAACACCTTCAACTACATAATTGACACCCAGTTCTCTTGCTATCTCAGGTATTGTCTTGGATGTATTTCTAAACTTTTCTGCAGAGATACGTGACCTTGGTGTAAGATCTTTAATTGCCTGAAGATGATTAAGCACATCCTCCATTAATCCGTTCATAAAATATAAATTGCTGTCACTGGGGCTGTCATTGATGAAAGGTAGGACCACAACTGATTTCTCAATTGACTTTTCATTTTTAAATAACTTTGGTAGAAAAACAACTCCAAGGAACAATAAAGTTAGTAATAATATCAACCATATAACAATGAAATCACGTTTTCTTCTGCCAGATTCCGGCAAATAAGGAGTATCCCCTTTTTTCACTGACTCGCTTTTAGGTGAAGAGGGATCCATGGTAAATAAAATCTCTTTCAGAGCGTTTCCCACTTTATTGATCTGATCCCTGTAGTTGGTGTGATTCAAATTCTCATTTGGTTTTTCTTCTTTGGAAAGTAACGGCCTGTTTACTCCTGTCGATAAGTAAATAAAGTCAATACTTCTGATCATCCCTCCGGTTATGGATTCAAATAAAGCTGAATCAGAAGGATCAAGATCATAAATCCGGATTGGAAGAACCCTACTGGCAATATTCCCATTACTCAGCTTGACTTTTAGTCCAAACCTATCCCGTGAAGCCATATTGATGAAGGCTTCAAATTCATGTTTCCAGGCAAACGACTTTATGTCACAATATGTTCTCGAGAGTATGGGAACAAAGATCAGACATTTCAGTTTTTCTTTCAGTGAGGCATCAACATCATATGTCTCTAGCAATCCGTCATGAGGGTTTGAATCAAAATAGACATTTACATCCTCTTTAAATGTGGATTCAAGCTCTCCCTTTAAGTGTTCCACAAAATCAGTAACCCAACCATCATGTTTGTTGTCTTTCTGACGATAACTAATGAAAATGTCATATTCGTAACCTGAGATTATACTTGCCATAGTCAGTGATCATTGGGTTAAAGTTATGAAAGACATTGACACAAGTCAAATAAAAAACCATCCATCCAAGATTAACTCAGATGAATGCATATATGTATTTTTGGAGAAATCCTGGATTTTCTGTTTTATTACGTTTTTTATATAAAATAGATATTTTATGTAAAATAGTCAAGTAGACTTAGTAGTATTTGAGGTAATATATATAATATAACAGGTATAATTTATAATATACCTGAATTCAAAAACTACATTCTAACTCCCGAAGACTTTCTAAGTAGGAAAGAACGTCAGCAATTAATGAAAACCTGTCAGGAACTTGCCGAATTGGATTTAATAAAAGGACGTCAGACCTGGCCTGTTAGTTTTATATTAGTTGATCTAGTCAAAAGCCGGATATCTTGACCACCTAATGCCGGTCATTTTACAATTATTGTACATAACTATGCAACAAGCATTTAACTCAGGCGTTCGGTGATCAATAATATCCGGCTAACAATTGTCAAGGTCACTAGCCTTTCTAACATGGTAAATGGAACTTTTAATACTAGAATAAATAACGACAAAATTTAGGTGGGATCACCCCTTGCACCCCATGCAAGTCCGGAAGGAATATCAAGTGAAAAGATAAGTG
>Ga0182021_10011355_pt1 | contig 10564 bp, 6 predicted proteins | sample 612E3MmetaG_FD_120493 | JGI IMG/M metagenome (GOLD analysis project Ga0182021, IMG submission 120493) | Permafrost microbial communities from Stordalen Mire, Sweden - 612E3M metaG (Illumina Assembly) | ecosystem: Environmental > Terrestrial > Soil > Wetlands > Permafrost | place: Sweden... | reverse complement strand
GGATTTCACCTTGCCCGCCTCGGTCAGGACGAAGCGCTTGGTGATGAGCAGGACGTGCCCGACGACCAGCAACACCAGCGGCAGCATCAACTGCAGCCACATCGCCGCCGACGTCATCAGCGCAAAGTGAACGATCAGGAGCAGTGCAAGCAATACGGTGGTGACGATCGCGCCCATGCCGGCCTTGAGCCGGGGCAGCAGTCCGATCAGATACGCGGCAACGAGCAGGAACACCGCAATCTCAACCCAGTAGCCCCAGGGCGGCGCGACAAAGAAATGCTCGGACAGGATCGACGATACCGAGTGCGCAAGCACCAGAACCGGCGCCATCGCAGGCGACACCGGGGTAACGGCGAAACTGCCCAAGCCGGGCGCAGTCGGCCCGATCAGCACGATCTTATCCTGGTATTTGCTCACCGGAATCTTGCCGGTGATCACGTCGTAGAATGAATCCACCGGGAACGCGGGACGCCCGTCGCGATCCTTGTAGAAATAGGTGTACATGCGCGTCGCCGGATCGGTGACGATGTTGAGTTTGCCGAGCGACACCTTTTCGCCGGGCTGAACCTTGATATCGCCCACGCCGAGATTCAGGCTTCGGGCCGCGACCATCATCGACAACGACGGATATACCTGGTCGAAATAGCCCAGCACCAGCGGCTCGGTGCGGGTGCCGCCATCGACGTCCGGCGTGGCATTGAGGTGGCCAAGCGCGGCGGCGGCCTTGCCGATGATCTCGATCGGGTAGTCGACCTTGACCGTAGGCAACACGCCGTCGCCCATGCCCTTGTCCACCTTGGGCAGGTTGTTCCTGGTCACATACTCGGGCAGCGGCTTGTCCGGCCTTCCACGCGGCTCGCCCAGCTCGAACAGGGTCATCGGCACCACGTTGCCCGCGCGCGCGAAACTCTCCGCAAGCCGGCGGTCGGTGTTGAGCGTTTGCTCAGCCTCCTTCAACAGCGTCACGAATTGCCCGAGTTGTCCCGTCGCGGGCGTCGCCGCCGGCGCGTTGGGATCGGGCGCCGCCGTCGGATCGGCGGGCGCGCTGGCGCCGGCGCCTGCCATTTCCAGCAGTTTGGTGACGTAGGTGTAGCCGGGATCGACCTGCGGCTCGGAAAACAGCACGGTATAAGCGATCACCTTCGCCTTCGCCGCCGACAGGCTGTCGGTCATTTTCGCCAATACATCCCGCGACCAGGGCCAGCGGCCGAGATTGGCAAGGCTCCGCTCATCTATGGCAATGACGGCGATCTTGTCCAATGGCGCACGTGAAGTCGCGACTACACCCAGGTCGTAGGCCTTGCGCTCCAGGCTCGGGACGAGATCGCTGAAGCGGTTGAATAGGGCGATGAAAATGACGACCGCGACCCCGAGAAACCAGTCGGTCTTCCAAAATCCGGCTTTCGTCATACCTGGCCCTCTGCGTACTTAATCTTCTTCTGCATTTGCCTGGCTATCTGCCCGATAGTGAAGGCATTTTACGACATTAGACTGAGTGCTTGTGCTATTTCCGTACCGCCTATGCGACGACGCGTGCCTCGATCCGACGGGCACCCGACATCGATGCGATGTGCCGCCTCAACGCCTCGTCCGGTGATCGCTTGCTCCCTGATGTTCGAAATCCGCGCGAACCGAGCAAGTCCCATTTATAAACAGAGCGATAATGTTCATTCTTGCAGTTAAATATTAGATTAGTCAAATGTTTTTTGCTAATTGGCCCGGCAAACACCGGCGCCGAAAGCGCAGGCGGCAGACCAAACCGCGAACGTGGGTCAGAACGAGCCGGGAGAAAAAACAAAAACCCTTGCCACCGCGCAAGGGTTCTTCTGGTTGCTGGCGCTGGTTCAGCTGCCGAGTATCGTTCCAGCGGCAATTCCCAGGTCTACCGGAGCAACCTTCTTGCCGCTTCCCAGCTTGCCCTTGGCAATCTCGATCTGCCCGCCCTGGGCGGTGATGAACATGCTCGCGGCACTGACCGCGGTGACCTCGCCCACCTTGCCCTTGACTGCGCCGAAGGTGCGCACCAAGTGCTTCTTCGAGCCGAACAACTGCAGCTTCTCGCCGTTGTGCGTGGTCCACGCGCCCGGCGCGGGGTCGCAGCCGCGGATCAGGTTGTGGATAAAGTCGACGTGACTGGCCCAGTTGATCCTGGCCTCGCCCTCGCGGCACCATCCCTCGTAGCTCGCCCGGCTCTCGTCTTGCACCAATTCCTTGTGCTTGCCCGCGATAACCAGGTCGGCCGCCTCGAGCATGGCCGCCACGCCCAGCGGAAACAGACGGTCGAAATAGACCGTGCCGAGCGTATCGTCATCGCTGACGGGCGTCTTTTTCTGGAGGATCACCGCACCTTCGTCCAAGCCATCGGAAGGTCGGAAAATGGTGAGGCCGGTTTCGGTCTCACCCTTGATGAGGGGCCAGTTGATCGAAGATGGGCCGCGGAACTTGGGCAGCAGCGACGGGTGATACTGGATGGTGCCGTGCTTTGGAATGTTGACGAATTCCTGCGGAGCGAACTGCAGCACGAAGGCCATGATGCCGATGTCGGCTTTGGCGTCGGCCAGCGCCCGCGCCGCTTCCGGCGCGCGCAAGGACTTGAACTGGTAGACCTTGAGCTTCTTTTCCTCGGCCGCAGCGCGCAGGGCGTCGGGTCGAGCACCCTCCTTCTCCGGCGCGCAGAACACGGCGGCAACCTCGTCGCCGCGCGCGAGAAAGGCTTCCAGAACGGCTTTGCCGAAGTCCTGCTGGCCGATTATTGCGATTTTCATGGCTAAGGTCCTTCAAAAAAAGACGCGGGTCGCGGAACGGCTACTTCGCCGTTTTCTTGGGTGGCACGCTGAACGCGCCCGCGCTCTTGAGCGCAGTGACCTTGGCGTCGTTGTAGTTCAGCACGTCCTTGAGGATTTCCTCGGTGTGCTCGCCGAGCAGCGGCGAGCGCTCGATCTTCGCCGGCGACGCCGACAGCTTGATCGGCATGCCGACATTCCACCACTTGCCGCGCTGCGGATGGTCGAGCTCTACCCACATTTCACGGCCGCGAACATGTTCGTCGTGGGCGAGATCCTCGGTCGACATGATCGGACCGCAAGGCACGTCGAGCGGGTTCAGGATCGCCATGAATTCGCGCTTCGTGTACTTCTCGGCGAATTTGTTGATCAGCGTCCACATGAGCTGCTGGTTCTTGCGCCGCTCGCCGATGCTGTGGAGGTGCGGGTCGGTGGCGAGGTCGGGCATGCCGATGTCCGGTCCGATGCGCGTTGCGAGCGCGTGCCAGACCGCTTCCTGGACCACCACGTAGAGCCAGTCGTTCGCGCCGTGCGGCTTGCAGTGGATGGCGTTGCCGAGCTGGCCGCCGCCGGAGTCGTTGCCGGCGCGCGGCACCTCACCCATGCCCTTGTAGGTAGGCACGGAATATTCCGGCATGTCGCCGCGGGTCAGGCGCTGGTGGTCGCGGAACTTGACCCGGCACAGGTTCATCACGCCGTCCATCATCGCCACTTCGACATACTGCCCCTGCCCGGTGCGGGCCGCCTGGTGCAGCGCGGCGAGCAGTCCGATCGCGAGGTGCAGCCCGGTTCCGGAGTCGCCAATCTGCGCGCCGGTGACGAACGGCGGGCCGTCCGGGATGCCGGTGGTGCTCATCGCGCCGCCCATCGCCTGCGCCACGTTCTCGTAGGCCTTGAACTCGGCGTAGGGTCCGGAAGAGCCGAAGCCCTTGATCGAGCCCATGACGATACGCGGGTTGATTTCGTGGATTTTCTCCCAGGTGAAACCGAAGCGGTCGAGCACGCCGGGTCCGAAGTTCTCCATGACGATGTCGCACTTCTTCAGCAGGTCGACGAAAACCTCCTTGCCTTCCGCCGATTTCATGTTCACGGTGATCGACCGCTTGTTGCAGTTGAGCATGGTGAAATACAGGCTGTCGGCATTGGGCACGTCGCGCAGCTGGCCGCGCGTGGCATCGCCCTGCGGATTTTCGAATTTGATCACGTCTGCGCCCATCCACGCGAGCAATTGTGAGCAGGTTGGCCCCGCCTGCACGTGGGTCATGTCGAGTATGCGAACGCCTTTGAGTGCTTCCATGCTGGATATCCCTCCTGTGTTCATTTCCGCTTGCGCGGGACCGCCCGCGCCCTAGGCGCGGGTCATCTGTATATCACGTCTGCATCGTTAGTTTCGCGGTGCCCGCAGAAGCATCCAACCGGGCCAATCGACTTTCATCCGCGCACCTCGAAACCATAGTTCATTGCGACAGCCTATACTAAGAAACCGAACCACTTGCGCACCTTGACTGAGGTCAATGATTTCGCTTTTAATTCGCTACTGAAGCTGGCACAACCCTCACATGTCGTCCATCCCATCGCATCCTCAGCGCAACACCATCCGCCTGCAACTCCGGCAGAATATGGTCCTCGGCGAAATGCCGTCGATCGCATGGGCTGATCTGGAACCGCAATTGGAGATCGCCGACTTCGGCAAGGGCGGCCTGCTGGTTCACCAGGGTCATGGCGCGATGGAGCAGTTTTTCATTCTCGACGGCATACTCAAGCGCGTCGTGAGCGACCAGAAGGGCAAGGAGATGATCCTGCGCTTTGCCGCGGAAACCAACATGGACACGTCGTATGCTGCATGGCGCCTGGGGACGCCGATGCCCTACAGCATCGTCGCCGTGACCAAGGTCCGCGTGGCCAAGCTTTCCATGCAGCGCTGGGTCGATTTTCTCGGGTGTCACGCCGAGGTCAAGGCGCGCTTCGAGTACGAAGTCATGAGTCTGATGTCGGAAGTGATGGCGCACACGATTACCCTGCATCTGCTCGATGCCCCGGGGCGCCTGTCGCGCTTCAAGCGCAAGCACCCGGAGTTACTCGACCGCATACCAAAAAAGGAGTTGGCTTCCTACCTCAACCTGACGCCGGAAACCCTGTCCCGACTGAAGAGGCGCAAGCAGCCCGCGGTTCCCTGACAAGACCAGATCCGATCAAATGCGTGGCCGGATCGTCGCCCCTGCGCGCCAAACCCGGCGCTTGACGTCAACTTGCACTATCGTCACCCGGCAACCCCCGCCGCAGCGGGGATTGCCGGTCGCTTAAACTTCCCCTGCGATTCTTTTCCTGATGATGGGCCTCAGGACAAAAAGGGCCAGGGCAGCGGCCAGCAGGTCGAATCCGGCTGAAATGTAATAGGGCACCGAGAAAGATCCGGCATAAAGCGCAGCTACTGCGGCCGCGCCCCAACCAGCCATAATCGAAGCCAGCCCCTTGGCCGTATACAGAATGCCGTAATTGCCCGAGGCGTTTTTCGGGCCGAAGACGTCCCCCGTTATCGCCGAAAACAAGGCGTAGATTTCGCCCCAGGCAAGGAACACGAAAGGCATCAGGATCATGAACGCGATCGGATTTCCCGAAATCTGCGTCATCATGTAGATGAGCACACCTTCGAGCGCGAAGGCGAAGGCCATCGTATATTCTCGGCCAAACCGGTCTGAAACCGCGCCCCACATGATTCTGGCGAACGCATTGGTCACGCCCGCGATGGTGGCAACGAACGGGACGATCGCGATACCCATTACCTTTGCATCGAACACGTTGAGGGATTTGGCGATCTGCGACATGTTGCCGGTCGTCATCAGCCCCCCGGTGCACACCATTAGGAACATGAAGTACATGATGTAGAATTCTTTTTGCGATAGCATCTGCGCCGAGGTAAAGTCGCGCCGCGTTTGCACCACCGCCCTGGGCTGCACCCAATCTTTGGGCAGCCAGCCTTTGGGTGGGTGGTGCAATATCAGCGCCATGGCGATGGCCACGACGCCTTGTCCGATGCCCCACGCGGTCATGGCACCGGCCCAGCCCATGGAAGCGATCGAGCCGCTGATGGGTATCAGCGTAAGCGCCGAGCCGCCTCCAAAACCAGCAGCGGTCAGCCCGGCCGCCAAGCCCCTCTTATCCGGAAACCATTTGACCGCATTGGCAACCGTGGCGATGTAGATGATGCCCGCGCCGGTGCCGGCGAGCACACCGTAACAGATGTACAAATGGAAAACGGAGGTCGCGAACAATCCTCCCAGGGTCCATCCCAGAAGAATGAGTACGGAACCGATGAGCATGAGATTGCGGATGCCGAATTTATCGATGAAGTATCTTGCAACGGGCACCGGCCAGGTTTCAAACAGAATAAACAGGGTATAGATGAGGGCAATCTCGGAATAAGGCACGTTCGCGAACGTTTGCTTCAGTCCGGGGGTAAAAAGGGTAAAGGCATACTGAAAGTTGGATATGACGACCATCGCCGTGACACCGGCCGCCAACTGAATCCAGCGGTTGCCGACGATGGGACCAAAGGTTTGTTGCGCGAGATCCGTCTGAGCGCTTCTCTCGTTTGACATCACATCTCCTCTCTTAAAAAAAGCATTTTAATGTGTTCCATCGCGGCTTCCCTAAGCAACAGAACTTCTTATTGTTATTCGGCAACTGCAATCAGTGCCTGCGTCAAACCAGTCTCCGCCATACAGGACGCTGCCGCGCCTATCGGACGGCTCCGGTAAACTTCTTGCTTGATCAGGTTATGGCCACAGGATACTGCGGGAGTTGCCCAGGCCTGCGTTGATCTGAGTCAACAAACCAAAGCTCGCAGAAAATATCTATCTGGGAATTTCCTGCGACTCCCCAATAGCCGCCATCTGCCGGCGGGCCAGCAGTTTTCCAACCAGAATGACCAGCGCCGCCCCGACCAGGCCGACGATCACTTCCAGGCTGACGCCTGCAAGCATGATCTTCTTGTCCACCGTCTGGAAATTGGCGCTCATCCAGTCGCGCAGAGCCGGGTCAGTCACCGTCATCTCGCCGGCAACAAACCCGATCAGCGCGGCGCCCACGGCAATAACGATGGGAAAACGCTCCATCACCTTGATCAGCAGCGTGCTGCCGAAAATTACCAGAGGAATGCTGATTCCCAGTCCCAGAATAAGCAAGGTTACGCTGTCGCCGGCGGCGGCGGCCACTGCGATTACGTTGTCCACGCTCATCACCAGGTCGGCGATGAGTATGGTCTTTATCGCGGCCAGCATATTTTCATGTCCATCGATGTTCGCTTCGCCTTCCTCCGGCAGCAGCAGCTGCACGCCGATCCACAGCAGCAGCACGGCGCCGAGCAGTTTAAGGTACGGCAATTGCAACAGCGCCACCGCAAACAATGTAAGCAAGATACGCATCGCCACCGCGGCGCCGCTACCCCAGCCGACGGCCATCATCTGCTGCTTGGGCGGCAGCGAACGCGCCGCCAGCGCGATCACCACCGCGTTGTCGCCCGACAGCACGATGTTGATCCAGATGATTTTAAGCAGAGGAATCCAGAACGCTTGCAGCGAGAAATCCATGATGTGCTAACTCTCCTCCTCAGGAGCTTTCGATTTTACATCAGGGAAACGCAAAGCGGGAGGGAAAGCGCGCGGCGCGATTTCTGCCGCCGGAGCAGGTACGCGCGCTCGCGCGCGCCCCCTGCCGGCTTGCTGTCTAGAACAGCCCGACCACCTTGCCGTTGACCAGGTCGATCTTGTTCGCCGAAGGCACTTTGGGCAGGCCCGGCATGGTCATGATGTCGCCACAGACCATGACCACGAACTCGGCGCCGGCCGCAAGCCGCACCTCGCGCACGTTGATCACGTGGTTCTCGGGAGCGCCGCGCAACTGCGCGTCGGTCGAGAACGAATACTGCGTCTTCGCCACGCACACCGGGTAATGGCCGTAGCCGTCTTCCTGCAGCTTCTTGATCTGGTTGCGCACCTTCGCGTCAGCGGTGACCTCGGCGGCACGGTAGACCTTCTTCGCGATCTTGTTGACCTTCTCCCACAGGCTGTCCGATTCTTCGTAGACAAAGCTGAGGTTGGATTTCGTCGCGCACATCTCGACCACCATCTTCGCCAGCTCGGCGGCGCCCTTGCCGCCGTCCGCCCAGTGCGTGGCCAGCACCACCTTCACCCCGAGCTTGGCCATGCGCGCTTTGAGCATGTCCACTTCGGCCGCGGTGTCGCTGGTGAAGTGGTTGATCGACACCACGCAGGGAATGCCGTACACCCTCTGCACGTTGTCGACGTGGCGCTCCAGGTTGACCAGGCCCTTGTCCAGCGCGGCGAGATTCTCCTGCGTGATCGTCTTCAGGTCCGCCCCGCCGTGGTACTTCATGGCGCGCACCGTGGCCACGATCACCGCGGCCGAGGGGCGCAGCCCGCTCTTGCGGCATTTGATGTCGATGAACTTTTCCGCGCCCAGGTCGGCACCGAAGCCCGCCTCGGTCACGACGTAGTCGGCGAGCTTCAACGCGGTCTTGGTGGCGATCACCGAGTTGCAGCCGTGGGCGATATTGGCAAACGGCCCGCCGTGGATGAATGCCGGGCTGTTCTCCAGGGTCTGCACCAGGTTCGGCGCCAGAGCATCCCGCAGCAGCACCGTCATCGCGCCGTGAGCGTTCAGGTCGCGGGCATAGATCGGCTTCTGGTCGCGGTTGTAGGCCACCACGATGTTGCCCAGGCGCTTCTTCAGGTCCTCGAGCGAATTCGACAGACAGAAAATCGCCATCACCTCCGAGGCCACGACGATGTCGAAGCCGTCCTGGCGCGGATAGCCGTTGCCCGGGCCGCCCAATGACACCACGATGTCGCGCAGCGCGCGGTCATTCATGTCCACCACGCGCTTCCAGGCGATGCGGCGCACGTCGATGCCGAGTTCATTGCCGTGATGGATGTGGTTGTCGAGCAGCGCCGCCAGCAAATTGTTGGCGAGCGCGATGGCGTTGAAGTCGCCGGTGAAATGCAGGTTGATGTCCTCCATCGGCACCACCTGGGCATAGCCGCCGCCGGCGGCGCCGCCCTTCATGCCGAATACCGGCCCGAGCGACGGTTCGCGCAGGCAGATCATCGCCTTCTTGCCGATGTGGTTGAGCGCGTCGCCGAGACCGACCGTGGTGGTCGTCTTGCCTTCGCCCGCGGGCGTCGGGCTGATCGCCGTCACCAGGATCAGCTTGCCGTCGGGTTTGTCCTTCAGGCTGTCGACGTAATCGAGCGACACCTTGGCCTTGTAATGTCCGTAGGGCTCGAGGTGCTCCTCCGCGATGCCGAGCTTATCCGCAGCCAGCTTGGGAATGCGCTGCATTTTCGCTTTCTGGGCGATGTCGATGTCCGATGGCATGATGGTCTCCGTTGTGGGGTTCGCACTTATGGGCTGCAATATAGGCAGGCGGGCGCGTCCCAGCCTTGATGAAAGTCAAGAATCGCAGAAGCGGGGCGCGCGGCCGTCCCTGTGCTACTTGGCGGCCGCGGGCGCTGCCGCACCGTTGATGGGCGGCGGCAGCGGATGCTGCCGCCGCAGGTCAGGCCGCCGGTGCGCCGAGCGACTGGCCGCCGCCGAAACTGGAATGCACCGGCGCCGGCCCGCCCTTGGTCACTTTCACCGCGCAGTACTTGAATTCGGGAATCTTGCCGAACGGATCGAGCACCGGATTGGTGAGCTTGTTCGCCGCCGCTTCGTAATAACAGAAGGGAATGAACACCGCCCCCCGGGGAGTGCCGGCGTCGGCACGCGCGTAAAGCGATATCGATCCGCGCCGCGACGCCACCGTCACGACTTCTCCCGACATCGCGCCGAAGCCATCGAGGTCGAGCGGATGGAACGACGCCGTGGGCTCGGGTTCGATCGCATCGAGCACGCCGGCGCGGCGCGTCATCGCGCCGGTATGCCAGTGCTCCAGCTGGCGCCCGGTGATCAGCACCATGGGATAGTTCGCATCCGGCTGCTCGTCGGCGGAAATCAGGTCCGCCGGGACAAACCTGGCGCGGCCCGTGGCGGTCGGGAAATTCTCAGTGAACACCACCGACTGGCCCGGATCGCCCTCGACCACGCAGGGGTAGGTCACGGCGGAATCGCGCTCGAGGCGCTCCCAGGTGATGCCGGCTATGGTGTCCATGCCGGCGCGCATCTCGACGAACACCTCGGACACGTGACGGTAGTCCCAGGGCAGGCCCATGCGCCTGGCGATTTCCTGGATAATCCACAGGTCTTCCTTCGCCTCGCCCGGCGGCTCGATCGCCTTGCGCCCGAGTTGCACCATGCGGTCGGTATTGGTGACCGTGCCGTCCTTCTCCGGCCACGCCGTCGCAGGGAGCACCACGTCGGCGAGATAGGCGGTTTCGGTGAGGAAGATGTCCTGCACCACCAGGTGGTCGAGCGCGGCCAGCGCCTCGCGCGCGTGGTTCGCGTCCGGGTCCGACATGGCCGGGTTCTCGCCCATGATGTACATGCCGCGCACCGAGCCGGCTTTGATCGCGTGCATCACCTCGACGACGGTCAGGCCGGGCTGGTCGTCCAGCACGCCGGGCGCCAGATTCCACGCCTTGGCGAAGCGCGCCTGCACGGCCGGATCGGTCACGCGCTGGTAGTCGGGGAACATCATCGGGATCAGGCCCGCATCGCTCGCACCCTGCACGTTGTTCTGTCCGCGCAGCGGATGCAGGCCGGAGCCGGGCTTGCCGATCTGGCCGGTGACCGAGACCAGCGCGATCAGGCAGCGCACGTTG
>Ga0182021_10011354_pt1 | contig 10566 bp, 7 predicted proteins | sample 612E3MmetaG_FD_120493 | JGI IMG/M metagenome (GOLD analysis project Ga0182021, IMG submission 120493) | Permafrost microbial communities from Stordalen Mire, Sweden - 612E3M metaG (Illumina Assembly) | ecosystem: Environmental > Terrestrial > Soil > Wetlands > Permafrost | place: Sweden... | reverse complement strand
TCTCGAGGCGGCCGGCGACGTGACACTGAATTTTGCGATGGGGTTCGCGGCCGCCGATTTCACCGAGTGCGGCCCCGTCGTGTTCGGCCACGGCACCGACCCGCAGGCGGTGCGAGCGGCGGTCGAATCGCTGCACCGTCAGGTCTGCGTGCACCACCGCGCCGCCTGGCGTCTGGACCTGCGCACCCCCGACGCAGCGGTCGAAGAGGGGATCGCCGCCGCGCTGGCGGGGGTCGGTCCGGCGGTGATCGCCGATACCCAGGACAACCCGGGCGCGGGTGGCGATGCCAACACCACCGGCATGCTGCACGCGCTGCTGCGCGCCGGTGCCGGCGTACGCCTGCCCGGCGGCGTCGCGCTGGGCTTGGTGTGGGATCCGCAGTCCGCGCGTGCGGCCTGCGAGGCCGGCGTCGGCGCGACCGTGGCCTTGACGCTGGGTCGCGCGGTGCCGACCTGGAGCGGCGCACTCACCGACGCGGCGGTGCCGGTGCTGGCTCGCGTGTGCGCCGTCAGTGACGGGCACGTGCCGATGCACGGGCCGATGACGGCGGGCGTCACGATGCGCCTGGGCGCGTGCGCGTGCGTGCAGGTCGACGGCATCTTCGTGCTGCTGGCCAGCGCCAAGGCGCAGATGCTCGATCTGGATCTGTTCCGGTTCCTGGGCGTGGAGCCGCGGGACATGAAACTACTGGTCGTCAAGAGCTCGGTGCATTTTCGTGCCGCGTTCGCGTCGCTGGCGTGCTCGATCCTGGTGGCCAAGGCGCCTGGGCCGGTGGCCGCCGATCCGAGCGAGCTGCCCTGGACCCAACTGCCCGCGGGCATGGCCACGCGCCCTTGAGCGCGGCGGCCGGTGCACCGCTCAGGGGTTGAGAAAATAGCGCTTCAAGCCGGCCAGGATCATCTCGACGGCGATGGCCGTCAGCACCAAGCCCATCAATTTCTCCACGGCCGAGACGACCGAGTCGCCCACCAACCGGCGGATCCGCTCGCACAGCAGCAAGGACGCGCCGGACACCAGCATCGCACAGGTGAGTGCCCCGACCCAGGTCAGCACGCGGTCGGGCTGGCCCGAGGCCAACAGCAGCACCGTAGCCATGGCCGAAGGTCCGGCCAGCAGCGGCACGGCCAGCGGAAAGATGAAGGGCTCCTTGCCCTCGGGCACGCCGTACACGCCGCCTTCGTGGCTGAAGATCATCCGGATCGCCACCATCAGCAAGATCACCCCGCCAGCCACTTCCAGCGACCGCTCGGACAGGTGCATGACACGCAGGAAACCGTCGCCCAGTAACATGAACGCCAGCAACACCGCGAAGGCCAGTCCGACCTCGCGCAGTGCGACCCACGCCCGGCGCGGCGGCGACACATCGCGCATGATCGGAATGAAGATCGGCAGGCTGCCCAGCGGATCGAGCACCAGCAGCAGCAAGATGAAGGCAGACAGGAAGCTGTGATTCACGGCACGTGACTTTCGGGGACGCTCACCGCGGATGGGCCGGCGGCGCGTTGCTCAGGCGCCGGCCGGCGACACCCCGGACGTCGACGCAGCGGCCGGCGCCGCCGGTGCGTCGACGTGCAAGACGCGCTGCGGGAACGGAATCTCCACGCCGAGCGAACGCAGCAGGTCCAGCACGGCCAGATTGACCTCCGACCGTACGTTGCCCATGCCGTTCTCCGGGTCACGGATCCAAAACAGCACGAGCAGGCCTATCCCGTCGGCCGCGAAGTCGGCTACTTGCATGGACGGCCCCGGATCGCTCAGTACGCGGGGCACGGCACGCACATGCGCCTCCAGCGCGCTGCGCAGGGTCCGCACGTCGGTGTCGTAGCCCACCGTCACCGTCGTGTTCAGGCACAGGTTGGGATCGGCCAGCGAGGCGTTTTCCACCCGCTGGGTGATCAACATCTCATTGGGCACGATCGATTCGCGGCCGTTGAGAGCGCGGATCACGGTGTAGCGCGTGCGGATGTCGCTGATGCGCCCCTCGAAGCCGTCGACCTTGATCATGTCGCCGATGCGCAGCGCGCGCTCGGCGAGGACGACGAAGCCGCTCACGTAGTTCGCAGCGATCTTCTGCAGACCCAGTCCGACGCCCACGCCGATCGCCCCGCCAAGCACCGACAGCGCGGTCAGATCGATGCCCACCGCCGACAGCGCCAGCAGCAGCCCCAGGGTCAGCAGACCCGCGCGCACCAGGTTGGATGCCATGATGCGCAGCGACAAGGTGTTGCCGGTGCCGCGCAGCAGCCGGCGCTCGATGGCCGAGGAAATCCACAGCGCCACGACCATCACGAGCGCGGCACTGATCGTGCCTTCGACGACGTTGCGCAGCGACACCCGCGTGGCACCCATCTTCCAGTGCACGTCGTCCATCGCATCCATCATGACCGGCAGCACACCGGTCACCCACAGCACGACGGCGATCCACGCCAGCCAGGAGATGCTGCGCTCCAGGATCCGCACCCAGTGCGCCTGCGGGAACGTCACGCCCAGCACGCGCACGCTCAGGCGGATCACGACCAGGGAGATCAGCATCGGCACGGCGAGCTTGAACACCGCCGCATCGGACGTGGCATGCAGCACCAGATTGGCCGCGTAAGCCAGTGCCAGCGCCAGCAGCGGAAACAGCACGCCATCGACGATTCGTCGGCCGAACCAGATCGAGTCGTGGGGCGCGTCGGTACCGCGGATCAATCGCACCAGCAGCCCGGCCGCGACCAGGCAGCCCGCCAGCACGACCAATTCGGTCAGTGCGCCCAGCTCGGTGAGCGAGGTCGCGAGGTCGTGCAGCTGGTTGCTCGTGAGCAGCTGGGCCACTCCTCAGACCCCCGCCAGTACGCGCAGGTGCGCCGCGACGCTACGCGCCAGCGCACCCAGCGTGTAGCCCCCCTCCAGACAAGACACGATGCGTCCGCCGGCATGTCGATCGGCCAGGCCCACGATGCGTCGCGTGATCCATTCGTAGTCGGCCTCGACCAGGCCGAGCTGCCCCAACTCGTCCTCGCGGTGCGCATCGAAGCCCGCCGACACGAACACCATCTGCGGGGCGAACTCTTCCAACCTCGGCATCCACATCTGGTCGATCAGCTCGCGGATCTCGGGCCCCCGCGTGTAGGGTGCGACCGGGACGTTGAGCATGTTCGTTCCCATCGGCACGCCACCGGAAAACGGGTAAAGCTGGTCCTGGAAGATGCTCACCATCAACACCCGGTCGTCCCCGGCAACGATGTCCTCGGTGCCGTTGCCATGGTGGACGTCGAAATCGATGATGGCCACTCGATCGAGACCGCGCACGTCCAGGGCGTAACGCGCGGCAATGGCCACGTTGTTGAAGAAGCAAAACCCCATGGTCTGGTCACGCGTGGCGTGGTGCCCGGGCGGACGCACCGCGCAAAACGCGTTGCGCGCGTGGCCGTCGAGCACGGCGGCCGTGGCCGCCACGGCCGCGCCCGCGGCTCGGTTGACCGCCGCCCAGGTTCCCGGGCTGGCCACCGTGTCCGGATCGAGCGCGCGCGACTCACCGTCTTGCTGCACCCGCTCAAGCACCTCGCGCAACTCGGCCACGTAGCCGCTGGCATGGGCATGGGCGACGTCGGCCAGGTCCACCAGCGGCGCCTCGAATCGCTCCAGCGCGACGTCCAGGCCGGTGGCCAGCAGGTAGTCCTCGATCGCATCGAGCCGCTGAGGGCATTCCGGGTGCCCGGGGCCCATGTCGTGGCCGCGGCAATCGGGGTGACTGAAATAGGCGGTGGTCATGGAAATCGGTCCGACTCGCTTTTGAGGTAAGGTGACTGCATGAACACTCGCGTGGACCCCACCCAGGCGGCACACCTGACGCAACTGATCGAGCAGATTTGCACGATTATCGTCGGCAAGCGCGCCCAAATCGAAGATTGCGTCGCATGCCTGCTTGCGGGAGGTCATCTGTTGATCGAAGACGTGCCCGGCGTCGGCAAGACCACGCTGGCCCATGCCCTGGCGGTGTCGCTGGGCCTGCGGTTTTCCCGTACTCAGTTCACCGCCGACCTGATGCCATCCGACCTGATCGGGGTGAGCGTGTACGAGCGCAGCCAGGAGAATTTCGTCTTCCATCCCGGGCCGGTGTTCGCCCAGGTGCTGCTGGCCGACGAAATCAACCGTGCCGGCCCGAAGACCCAAAGTGCTCTGCTGGAGGCGATGGAGGAGCATCAGGTGAGCGTCGAAGGCGAAACCCGCCCGCTGCCTGAGCCGTTCTTCGTGATTGCCACGCAGAACCCCAGCGATCAGCTCGGCACGTATGCGCTGCCCGAATCCCAGCTGGACCGTTTCCTGATGTGTCTCACGCTGGGCTACCCGGATCAGGCGAGCGAGCGAGCGCTGCTGTCCGGGCAGGACCGGCGCGCCGCGATACACGGGCTGCGCGCGGTGATGTCGCCCAGCCAGCTGATCCGCGCACAGCAATCGGTCCAGTCGATCCACGCCTCCGACGCGCTGCTGGACTACTTGCAGTCCGTGATCGCCGCCACCCGCTCGGGGCGCTGGTTCGTCGAGGGCCTCAGTCCGCGCGCGGGCATCGGCGTATTGCGCGCGGCACGCGCCCGCGCGTTGCTGGCCCAGCGCGACTATGTCGCCCCGGACGACGTCCAGTCGGTGCTGCCGCAGACCGTCGCCCATCGACTGGTTCCCGTGTCGGGCGCCGGGCGCGGGCGGGTCGAACAGGTCCGTGCGATGATCGAGGCGCTGCCGCTGCCCTGAGCCAGCGCGCCGGCGGCGCCGAAACGCCAGCGCGTGTGCATTCGTGCGCCGGTGCGTCCGCGGCGGCGGCGACGCGGGCGCACCGGGTGCGCCCGATCAGGCTACGATCCCACGATGTCCCGTGTACTCGCCTTGCCACGATGGCCGCGTGGCCAGCCCGGCGCTTCGATCCGCGCACGCTTCAAGGTTTGGGCCCAGTCCCGCCAGCCACGCACCGACACGCTGCTGCTGACCCAACGCAACGTGTACATCCTGCCCACCCGGGCGGGATGGGTCTTCGCGTCGACCCTGTTGGTGCTGCTGCTGGCGTCGATCAACTATCAGCTCAATCTGGGCTACGTGCTGACGTTCTTGCTGGCCGGCAGCGGCGTGGTGTCGATGCATGTCACCCACGGGACGCTGCGGGGCCTGACCTTGCACCTCAAACCGGTGTCCGCCGTGTTCGCCGGCGATCCCGCGGTGCTCGAAGTCGTGCTGACCAGTCCGGGGGCCGCGCGCTTCGGAATCGGGCTGAAGGTCTGGGGCGCCCCCGCAGACACCCTGGTCTGGAACAATGTGCCGGCTCTCGGGCAGGCCCACTCGAAGGTGAGCTTCGTGCCCGGTGACCGCGGTCGCCACGAGACCCCCACGCTGAGCGTGGAAACACGGTTCCCGCTGGGCCTGTTTCAGGTCTGGACAGTGTGGCGCCCGTCGGCGACGTTCCTGGTCTACCCCGCACCGGAGCGCCCTGCCGTGCCGTTGCCCCCTGCGCGGCCCGTTCCCGGCGGACCCAGCCGCTCGCTGGCCACGGACGGAGGCGAAGTCGAGGGGGTGCGCGCCTACCGGCGCGGCGACGCCTTGCGTCAGATCGCCTGGAAGAAGGCAGCCAAGTCCATGAACGCCGGCGGGGAATTGGTCAGCCGCGACACCAGCGCGTCGCTGCACCAGGCGCTGTGGCTGGAGTGGCAGGCCTGCGGAGCGCTCTCGCCGGCCGAGCGGCTGTCGCGCCTGACGGCGTGGGCGGTGGCGGCCGAGCGTGCGGGCGCCGAATTCGGCTTGCGACTGCCCGGATTCACGCTGGAGCCGGCCAGCGGTGCGCTGCATCGCACGGCCTGCCTGGAAGCCCTGGCGCTGTGGAAGTGACCGGCGAGACCGCGCTTCGCGCGCGCATCGCGTCGCTCGTGCCGCGCCGCTGGGGAAAGCTGCCGCGCGAGGCGCGCGACACGCTGTTCTTGCTGTTCGTCATCGCCTGGACGGTGTTGCCGCATTTGACGCACCTGCCGCTGTGGTGCTCGCTGCTGACCGCGGCCGTCTTGCTGTGGCGGGCCAGGCTGGCGCTGACCAACGCCCCACTGCCCGGTCGCTGGGTCCTGGTGGCTGTGCTGGGGACGGCGGCCGGGCTCACGCTGTGGTCGTTCCAGACCCTGCTGGGCAAGGAAGCAGGGGTGACGATGGTGGTGGTGCTGATGGCACTGAAGACGCTTGAGTTGCGCGCGCGCCGCGACGCCTTCGTCGTGTTCTTCCTGGGCTTCTTTCTCATCCTGACGCATTTCCTGTACTCGCAGTCGCTGCTGGTGGCCGGCGCCATGCTGGTGTCGGTGTGGGGGCTGCTGACGGCGCTGGTGCTGGCGCACATGCCCGTGGGGCAACCGAGCTTGCGGCTGGCCAGCGCCCTGTCTGCGCGCACGGCGCTGCTGGGCGCTCCGATCATGGCGCTGCTGTTCGTGCTTTTTCCTCGCGTTGCCCCGCTTTGGGGTGTGCCGCAGGACGGCCGCGCGAAGACGGGCCTGTCCAACGTGATGCGCATGGGCTCCGTCGCCGAGGCGGCCCAGGACGACGACATCGCGATCCGGCTGAAATTCGACGGGCCGGTCCCGGCCGCGCGCGACATGTACTTCCGCGGTCCGGTGCTGTCGCACTTCGACGGGCTGGAGTGGCGAGCGGGCGCGTCTCCGGCACCGCCCCTGTTGCGTCGGCCCAGCGACGTGCAAACGCGCGGCGAAGCCATCCGCTACGAAATGACGCTCGAGCCGCTGCGGCTGAACACGCTGCCATTGCTGGACGCGGTGGTCCAGTCACCTTCGGTGGAGGGGTACGTCCTGGCCATGGGCAACGAACTGCAGTGGCGAGCCGACCGGCCGGTGTACGAGCGGCTGCGCTTCAACGCGGTGTCCTATCCGAGCTTCAGCTACGGGCAGGCGGCAGCGCGCGCCAGCCTGAACGAATACCTGGAATTGCCCTCGGGCTACAACCCGCGCGCGCTGCAGTGGGCGCAGGAACTGCGTAGCGATCCAGCCACCGCACACGCCGACGCAAGCACGCTGGCGCGGATGTTGCTCGCGCACATCCGCACCGGCGGGTATCGCTACACGCTGAGTCCGGGCACCTACGGCCGCCATGCGGTCGATGAGTTCTGGTTCGACCGCCGGGACGGGTTCTGCGAGCACTTCGCGGCCTCGTTCGTCGTGCTGATGCGGGCGCTGGGAGTGCCGGCGCGCGTGGTGACGGGCTACCAAGGCGTCGACCTGTTCCCGGTAGACGGCTATTTCGTCGTCCGCGAAAGTGCCGCCCACGCCTGGGCCGAATACTGGGAGCCCGAGGCGGGTTGGGTGCGCGCCGACCCCACGGCGGCGGTGGCGCCGGATCGCATCGATCGCAGCCGGCGTTTGCTGCCCGCGCCGGGCATGGTGGCAGGCGCTTTGGACAGTGTCAATCCAATGCTGGTCGCGACGTTGCGCAACGCGCTGGAAGGGCTGAACAACCGCTGGAACCAGTGGGTGTTGAACTATTCGCACAGCCAGCAGCTCGACCTGTTGAAGCATCTGGGCTTCAGCTCCGCAGACTGGGAGGATCTGGCCATTTTGCTGGTCGGTGCCATCAGCGCACTGGCCACCGCCGGCGCCGGATGGGCCTGGTGGGATCGGCACCGCGTGGACCCCTGGGCACGCCAGATGGAACGGCTGCGCGATGCGCTGCACTCGCTCGGGCTGGCGGCAGCACCAGCAGAGCCGCCCCGCACGCTGGCCCAGCGCGTGCGGTCGCGGTTCGGTCCGGCCGGCGAGACGCTGGCCGAGCAGCTGGAGATGCTGGATCGGCAGCGCTACAGCCGCGATTCGCTGGCGCGGCCGGACGGTTCGCTCACGCGGGCCGTGGCGGCGTCGGCGCGCGCACTGCGGTCCCACGCAGGCGTCCGATAATGCCTCGCGAGCGGGCCACTTGCTCCATCGCCGCGACGGGTCCTGCCGACATGCTTCCGTGCTTTCATCCGATCTCCCGCCTAGCGGCATGCGGCCTGACCTTCGTGGGCACACTGCTGGCGGCGGTGCCGGCCGATGCGCGCCACAAGGCCACGCAGGTCGAGGACAGCGCAGCGCAAGCACCCGCGTCGTTCATCTACGGTCAGCGCGACGACGTGGTCCAGTTCGAGCAGGAACTCTCGCAACGACGTGGCATTGACCTGGCCTGGGCGCAGGCGGCGCTCGCGCAGGCCCGTTACGTTCCGGCCACGGTGCGGCTGATCATGCCGCCTGCGGCCGGCACGGCAAAGAACTGGGCGGCGTATCGCCGGCGCTTCGTGGAACCGGTGCGCATCCGCGCCGGCGTCGCGTTCTGGCGGGCGAACGAGAAATGGCTGCAGCTGGCCGAAGATCGCTATGGCGTGCCCGCGGAAATCGTTGTCGGCGTCATCGGCGTGGAGACGCTCTACGGGCAGCAGATGGGCAACTTCCGGGTCCTGGACGTGCTGTCCACGCTGGCTTTCGACTTTCCATCGGGACGCACGGACAAAAGCGCGTTCTTTCGTACGGAGTTGGAGGAATTCCTGGTGATGTGCCACGACCAGGACCTGGACCCCTTGCAGCCCGCAGGAAGTTTCGCGGGCGCCATGGGCATGCCCCAGTTCATGCCCTCCAGCGCCAACAAGTATGCGGTAGACCTCGACGGAGATGGTCGCATCGATCTGCGCGACAGTGCCGCCGACGTGATCGGCAGCGTGGCGCACTACCTCGCCGAGTTCGGCTGGCGCAAGGACCTGCCGACTCACTTCACCGTGGACGTACCGGTCAATGCGGAGGACCGCGCGCTGCTGCTCGTTCCCGACATCCTTCCGACGTTTTCGGCGGCGGAGTTCACTGAGCACGGCGCAGTCCTCAGCGAGTACGCGTTCGCCACCGACGTGCGACTTGAGGCGTCCGGGGGCCTGGGCAAGCTAGCGCTCGTGGAACTACAAAACGGGGATGCCGCGCCCACCTACGTGGCGGGGACGACCAATTTCTACGCCGTGACTCGGTACAACTGGTCCAGCTACTACGCCATGGCCGTCATCGACCTCGGACGAGCGGTGGCTCGAGAGTTCGCGCGCAGCACGCACTGAGCCCAGCGGGCGACCTGGCGAGGGGTGGCGACGAATGTCGTCAGAAACACTGTGCTTTCGTAGCGCAACATCAGCAAGGCCAGTCTGGCAGCCTGGACGTGACCAGCGTCCGCCAGTGGGACGAGCAACGCGAAAGCGGACTCCCAGTATTCATTGCGGTATTGCCGCAGGGCATCTGCGAACTGGTCGCCGGCCCCGCCGCCGATAGCAGACGCCGCATGCCCAAAGATCAAGTCGCATCCGTGCGATGCAAGTGCCGTTCGAAGCAGGACCAAGGTAGCGTCAGCGTCGTTCGAGCGCTCGGGCCAACCTGTGGCACGGCGTTCATCGATCGTCAGCGGCCCTCTCGACGAGACGGCGGTGTATGGCAGGCATGACAGCGTTGCACTCATGTTTGGCTTTGCTCCGAGGGTTGGCGTTCGTGCGGGACTGAGCCCCGCTACTCCCCATACGGAGACCGAACGTCAAACCGGACATCGGCTACATCGAATGCAATCGATTCACAAATTACCGAGAATCTTCGCCCCACGCTCTATACACCTGCAAGACCGGCGAAAAATTGACGCGCTCAGATACAGATCCATTTTGGATGTTAGAATATATATTCTCATAAGAATCGGGCCGATGACACGGAAAGTCATCGACCCGCTCAATCAAGAATACTACCTATTACCACATAGGGTCAGGCGGAACAATCCAACCAAATGTGGAATGTGAGCCATGGTATTGGTGCTGACTACGGTAATCTACTTGACCGGCCTCCGAGCTGTTCACGCGAACACTCGCCGCAATTGACGATTGACAAGTTAGCAATACAAAAAACATCGAAATACATAGAATAATTGATTTCATAAAGTCTCTCCATCCTTGTACAAGGCTACTCAATCAAATTAATTGAGCATTGATAGGTTCCAATCAATTGGGCCAACCTGTCAAGACCTAACACCTAAGGCTAGGTGTTTGCCAAGTGAATATCAATATCAGAACGATGAATTTCAGGACGAAATCATCGTTCAAGTCCTTGGCACGCTGCGGCTTCAGACAACTTCTAGCTGAAGAAATCCGCAGGACAACGACTTCGCACTTGGCAAATTTGAGGCGGAATTGGCGGAGGCAACTGATCGACGGGCGCGCTCTCTTCCAGGAGGAGTCGCTTTCGTAATGATTCAACGCGCAGGTATGTCGGTGAATCGACTCCGAATGCCTTCTCTAAAATTGGTTGCGCATGGTCAATGACGGCATGCGCTTCAATATATCGACGCAATTTCATTAAGACAATCATCTTATTGATTCCAAACAGTTGGATTGTTGGATGATTGGGATTCAATAATTTTGCAAAATTCGCTTGAGAATCGTTAAGCATCAAGAGCGACTCTTCCAGCCTGCCGCCTTCAATCAAAGCAATCCCCGCAAGCATTTGCGCCACAGCAAACACGCGCAGACTGTCCGTATGATTCAGATCATCTCTTAGTAATAAATCCAC
>Ga0182021_10011353_pt1 | contig 10566 bp, 6 predicted proteins | sample 612E3MmetaG_FD_120493 | JGI IMG/M metagenome (GOLD analysis project Ga0182021, IMG submission 120493) | Permafrost microbial communities from Stordalen Mire, Sweden - 612E3M metaG (Illumina Assembly) | ecosystem: Environmental > Terrestrial > Soil > Wetlands > Permafrost | place: Sweden... | reverse complement strand
CTAATGCCATTCATATATTGAGAAAGATAAATAGTAACTTGAATTTCTCTAAGTTCCAATATAAATAATTAATATGCATACTATTAAATGTATGGGTTTTTCAGTTTATTCAGAAAAAATTGAAAATGTTAATTTAGAAAATTCTAAAGCTCAACTCTTAACTACAATAAGTCCCAACTCATATGGCATTTCAACTAAGGATCCTTTGTTTCGTGAGGCATTAATGAAATCAGATTACCTGGTTCTGGATGGAGTATATTTTGCCTTGTCATCAATCCTTCTTCAGGGAAAGAACATAAGCAAAAATCAGGGGTCCGATGTGTTTTTCCATTTTATGAAAAGAATTGACGAACAACATGGGAAGGTGTTTTTTCTTGGATCATCAGACGAAATCCTTAATAAAATGATAATTAAAACTTCATCTGACTATCCAAACATAAGGGTTGCCAGTTATTCACCTCCATTCAAGCAGGAATTTAGCGTCGAGGATAATCGGAAAATGATTGAAACTCTGAATGACTTTGCTCCCGATGTATTATTTGTAGCAATGACCTGTCCTAAACAGGAGAAGTGGGCTTACCAGCATAAGGAAAAAGTTAATGCAAAATTAATTTGTTGTGTCGGAGCTGTTTTTGACTGGTATGCCGGGAATGAAAAAACAATCGCTCCTTTATGGTGGAAATTGCGTCTTGGATGGTTGGTAAGGACTATTCATCGACCTGAGATTCTTAAACGGTACCCTAACATTGGTGTTTTCTTTTGGCATTTATTCTTAGCAATTCTTGGATTTAAAAAATATAGAAATGGTCAATTCTAAAATCAGTATTGGAATCATCGGCATGGGAAGAATGGGTATTACGCATTACTCAATCATTAATGGACACCCCGATGTAGTAATAGAATCAGTAGCAGATCCTTCCGGATTGATAATGACACTGATGAACAAATATCTCCCTTTAAAAACCTATAAGAATTATAATGAGCTTTTCAGGGGGTCGACCCCTGATGCAATATTGGTTTGTACTCCTCCTGACCTTCACTATCCGATCATAAAAAGTGCTGCTGAAAAAGGGATTCATGTTTTTGTTGAAAAACCATTTACAACAAAACTTGCTGAAGCTTCTGAATTGGCTCACATTTATTCAGGTAACAGGCTGGTCAATCAGGTTGGTTACGTAAATCGTTTTAATGATATATTTTTGAAAGTGAAGGAGTTTCTTGACAATGGAGTTATAGGTAAAGTAATCCGATTTAAATCTGAGATGTTCAGTTGTACCATTTCCCGATCTGCAGAAAGTTCAGGTTGGCGGTCATCGCGTGGCAGCGGAGGAGGTGCTGTATTCGAGATGGCTTCTCATGCCATAGATCTGGTAAACTTTTTGATTGGTAAACCTGATAAAGTAATAGGTTCTTCACTCAACAAGATCTTTTCAAAAAATGTTGAAGATGCCGTTTCATCAACATTCCTTTATAAGAACGGAGTTACAGGAACAATTTACATCAACTGGAGCGACACAAGTTATCGTAAACCAACTAACAAAATTGAGATCTTCGGTGATGATGGTAAAATTTTTGCAGATCAGCATTCATTAAAAATATTTTTAAACAAGCCAAACGAAAAGTTTAAATTACGGGAAGGATGGAATACTTTATATATTACCGACGTGTTTAAGCCAGTACCCTTTTATGTGAGAGGCAATGAGTTTTCAAGTCAGCTCTGGCATTTTATCGAATGCATTCAGGGTAAAGTAAAAACCAATAACTGTACTTTCGCTGATGGAAATGATACCCTGGAAGTAATTGAGAATATTTTTAATGACTATGACCTAAACGGTAAAATCTAATATGGAAAGAGTAGATAAAATCATTTTCGGAGATAACCAGTTTTTTGGTATCAACCACATGTCACAGGAGAAAGCTCAGCAGCTTGCCGAACAATTTCATAATATTGAAAACATCTTTAAAGTTTACCATATTGCCTACGAGGCAGGAGTAAGAGCTTTTATGTTAAACAGTCATGCCAAAGCATATGATATTTGTAAATACTTCAGAGAAAACAAATCTCACTTTGAAGGTGTTTCATGGTATCCCTCACTGCCATATGCATATAAATATGCTAACCTCGTTGCAGAAAAAGGTATAATTCCTGCCATCAACGAAGTCTTGTTTAATGAAAATACTGCCAGTGGCGTTTTTGGAATGATTACAAAGGGAAGCATGGCAGTGTTGAATAAAGACGCGTTTAAACTTATGAAAATGCTTGTAGATGTTGAACTTCGCGCATTCAAAGGATTGAATATCAAAGTTGCTTTTCTTCAGAATATCATCACTGATCTGATGTTGGGATATGATATAAAAGAAGTCTTCTATGAGTTCTGTGAGCATATCAGGAAAAAATATAATGCTATGCCCGGATTAGTGACTCAGAATATGCCTTATCTGAAATCAAAACTTGAAGAATGGGGGATTACAGAAGTAGTGATATGCAGTTCATTTAACAAAATAGGATATCTGATGTCACCTGACAGAGATTCATATATTACTGCGGCAAATAATAACGACAGTTCTAAATATCAGTTAATTGCTATGTCAACCCTGGCATCAGGAGCAATTCCTACAAAGGAAGCTTATGATTTTATTAATGTTCAGAATATACAATCGGTAGTTTTTGGTGCTTCCAGCAAAAATCATATTACGGAAACAATACAGTTGATAAAATTGAAATAAGCGAATTTTTTAAGATTAGATGGTCCTTACTTCACGTTTGGACCATTTTTGTTTATAATCCCGGGTACTTCCGGCAAGACGAATTAATCCAAAAAGCAGAAAGAAGCATAATTATAGGCATATTACCAATCAGTTAGTGGATGATAAATTTTTTTGTAACTAATATTTTCTGGTAAATAATCATAAGGATATAAATACCTGACCTGATATAAGATAAATCAATATGTTTTATAGTTTCTTCTTTTAGTACAACGTCATTATAAACCTGTTTCCCTGACAAATCGGTTATTACCAGGTTGCTTTTATCATTTTGAAGCGGATTTACGAATTCGATTGAAAAATGACCGTCATTTGGATTCGGATAAAGATTAATAACATCAGATTTAGCATCGAACTCGCTGATATTCCCTACTTCAAATTCAATAGGCAATGAAGTAGTAGTTGCATTAAGGTTATCAGTGGCTACAGCTGTTATTATATAGTTACCTGACTTAACATCTTTCCATGTATATGTAAAAGGCTCTGTTGTCACCTCTCCAAGCTTTTGCGCACCTGAATAGAATTCAACTTTAGTGATAGTTCCATCAGAATCAGACGCATCCGCGTCGATAGTTATAGTGGCAGGGTTATCAAATTTATTGCCTTTACTGGGATTAGAAATTTTGATGACGGGAGGCTTATTCCCGGATGTTGTTCCATTATTTACAGAAATTGAGATTGCTGATGATACGGTTTTCAGATTATAGTTATCAGTAGCAACAGCAGTTAAAGAATAAGTACCCATTGAAACATTATTCCATGCAAATGAATAAGGAGCTGCAGATATTGTCCCTATCTTAGAAATCCCACTGTAAAATTCTACCATAATAATTGAACCATCAGCATCTGTGGCATTAGCAGTAATATTAATATTTGCCGGAGATGTAAATGAGCTGTTTATGACCGGTGATGTGATTACAACGCCCGGTGCAATATTGATACGATTATTAGTTACCGGCTGGTTGCTTATACTTGCTGCTGTTCCCCCTGTGGCAGTCTGCAACGGATTACCCGCTGGTTTTATATACGATAAAGTCACAACATCTCCGTAAAAAACAGGGCTTGCGAGAGTTAACTGAACCCTGGTTCCTGAAACTGAAACGGCATTTACTGTTCTGACCGAAGCATTAACATGAACGGAAAAGGCTGAAGCTGAAGGAATTAGATTAGCGAGTGTAAGATTATAGGTCATTTCAATTAATGAAGGAGTACTATTACTAATTGATGAACTGATATACGTGGGGAGAGTAGGGGAGGTAACTCTGTTTGTCACAGATTGTGCAATGAAGGAAGCAGCTTGCCCGCCTGAAGCCGTCTGCAATTGGTTGGTTGAAGGCTCTGTATAATCTACGGTTATGATGTCACCATAAGCTGCCGGACTAGCAAGAGTCAGTTGAACTTTAGTTCCCGAAACAGCAACTGAACTTATAGGCCTGATTACAGAATTAACTCTAACAATAAATGCTGAAGTATTAGGAACAATAGCAGCAAGACTAAGGTTATAAACCAACTCCAGCAGACCCGGAGTGATATTTTCAATCGAGGAATTGATATAAACAGGTAAAGCAGGAGCTGCAACATTGTTGGTGACAACCTGAGAGCTCATTGAAGCAGCATATCCGCCTGTAGTGGATTGCAGGGGATTACCGGCAGGTTGTATATAGGCAACTGTTACAACGTTGCCATAGACTACAGGACTTGCAAGAGTCAGCAGGACTTTACTTCCGGAAACAGCAACTGAATTTACAGCTCTGGCAACAGAATTCACCTGAACAGAAAAAGCTGAAGAAGGAGGTACTATATTAGAGAGACTGATATTATATGTGATTTCCAGTAGTGAAGAAGTGGCATTTCCAATTACAGAACCTGTATAGCTCGGGACACCAGGTGAAGCCGGATTGGAATCAACCATCAGAACCACGGAAGCAAAAGGCAAAAGTGTAATACTGTTAGCATATTTTGCTCCTTTAACATCTATCATTGGCTGAACTAATGTAAATAATTTGTTTGTTTTGGTTGCATTGTAATAAAAATCAATCTTTGAGGTATCAGATACGCTTATCGGTGATTGACGGGAATTGGCATCCTGACTTGTAAGGGCCTGCCATTCGGCAAGTGTATGCTTTTCTTCAGGATGACCACCATAATTGTAATTTATGTAAAAATCATTATTATCGGCAATGGGTCTTGCATAGTAATTATTATCAGAAGTACCAAAACTAAAAATATCATCCGCAGTGCTCCTCCCAAATGTTGCAACATATTGTGAAGCGGCCTTTCCAAAAAATATATTCCCGCTAATGACATTATTGTATAAATAATGAACGTTGGTCCAATTTGAATACATGATTCCATTGGCATTATCAAACGATAAATTATTTGAAATAATATTATCATGGGCTTTATTTAACAGATATCCGGCACCAGAACAATGGGCAACAGTATTATTTGTGACCTTCACTCCATATGAAAGTTCATCTAAATAGATTCCCATTGAGAATAAAGCGTGAGTAGCTGACCCGTCAATATTTCCAATTGAATTTAAAACTATATTACTATCAATTAAAACTGACGTACGAGGACCACTAAGGTATATTCCACCACCATCATTGAGAACCGAACACACATTATTAATATAATTATTCTTTACAGTAGTGGTAAGTGCGTTTGGACCTATATCTATTCCGACGTATCCAATATTTTCTATATTATTATGTTGAACCAGACAATTATTAGCCCAAAGAATGATTCCTTCATATCCTCCATCTTCCATACTTTGCCCTACAATTTTTCCTATCTTCGTAATAGTATTATTAGTAATATTAACATTTGATCCGCCAGAAGGGAACATTAATCCTGCACCAGCACAATTACTTATAATATTATTATCAATTGTTCCATTAGTACCTCCATTTTTAATTCCACATCCTGCTGCAAAAGCTATTTTGCAATTTTGTATAAGGTAATGATCACTTCCACTGCCGAAGTAGATAGCATCCTTAATTGCCCCTTCAAATGATAGGTCATGAATCGTAATATAATCGTACCCGTTGTTATAAAATAAATTCTGAATGGTTGCTGCCTTGACTATCTTTGCGTCGGGGTTACCATAAATATAAAATTTACCGGTTCCTATGTCGTGATACCATTCATTAGTGACTGTGAGAGTTCTTAAATCATTCTGAATGAAATAGCCATAATTAGGATTTGCATTTTGTGTCGTTTCCAGATTTTTATAAGTAAGTACATCTCCGGTATGGTCAGTTATCAGACACCTGTCAATCGTCCAGTCATTTTTCCTGATAACTGCTTCCGCTCCTGCCCAGTCAGTTGCATCTCCTAATCCTGTATCTGTTATAGTTGTATTTGTAACACACGATTCATAACTTAAATAAGTTGCATCCGGATACCTACCCAATCCGGTATTTACACCATCAATAGTAACCATGTTTGTTTGTGCTGCAGAAGCAATTATTTTTGAATAAATATTACCACCCTGATCCGTCCAACCTGAAATAGTTGTGAAACCTGATATTACCGGATCCGCACCGGTACCGTAAGCCCCAATAGTAATTGGATTTCCTGATATACCTGATTTTGATATTATTATTGTACCATAAAAGATATTACCTCTATTAAAGAGAATTTGATCTCCGGCAGAAAAACTTGAAAATGAGCTATTAACTTTTGCTATTGTAGCCCATGCCTGTGCATCAGATTGCCCTGTATTATTATCGTTACCATTGTTTTTAACATAGTAATTTGTTGCCTTTACAGTAACAGAGAATAATAAGAATGTAATTATTAGTGTCTTTTTCAAAATATTACGATATTGACGAATGTACTTTATTCATTGACTAACATACGATATTTAACGACGAGCATAATATTTTGTTGCATTAATAAATAAATTTTTTGTGATTATTTAATTCTAGGAATAAAATAAACTATTCGGAACAATAATTGAAAAACTGTTGGGAATTCTGCAGCCATAACCATTTGTTAATTGTCATTTTATTTAATGACTTGTTTCAGTAAACTTAATCTGAAACCTGTATTGATTCCGTAAAATTTCCCATGATCGACTCCTAAAGCGACAATCACACTAATTCCTCATGGCATTGTATTCACGATCTGAGCCTGAAACAGGAAGGAATATTGTGCCATTGGTGGCATAGGAATAGAATCGTACTTAAATAAACAACATTTACATAGTACTAATTTATAATATAGTTAACTCACCTAAGAGTACAACAAATAATTTTGTCAATAAATAGAGACTGTTTTACAGTGGAACCTCGATTGAATAAAAAAATTAGTCATTACATTGCAGCGATAAAGGGCTTCTGTGTTGAAGCAGCAAACACAGCAAACCTTTAGTTCTTCTGAATAAATTTCACCAGAATGGTATAAAATATGACAAACTCATAGTATTGATTAAAGTACACATACCTTGTACACTTGTTAACGGCACGTTTTTATATTCTTAAATATAATTGTTCTTTCAACTGATTATTTGATGAATTCTAAAATGAGTTTTTTCTTTGGCCCTCTTACAATATTCTGGCTTATTCTTATAGCGGGATTTTTTTTATTTCTCCTGAAACGCAAACGGGCCTGTATTGTCTGTGGCATTCTTTCGATGGTCTGGCTGTCAATGATTTCCGTTTCTTTTCTGCCTGTATTTTTAGTAAGGTCGCTGGAAAATCGGTTTCACCCATTGCTTAAGACTTCTGAATTAAGTTCAAAAGACAGTGTTTATATTCTGGTTTTGGGATCGGGATATATATTTAATAGAAATCTTCCTCCCAATGACCAGCTTTCTTTGAATTCGCTGGGCCGTGTGACAGAAGCGATAAGGTTGCACAGGTTATTGATTGGAAGCATGCTCATACTTCCAGGTTCAGCGCAATCTGAAAATGTAAATAACCCCGGGTTATTTATTCAAACAGCAAAAGCCCTGGGGGTGAATGAAAATGAGATCCGTTTTTTCGGCATACACGATAATACACGGATGGAAGCACTTGATTATACCAATAAATTTGGAACAAATAATACCCTGATACTTGTCACTGATGCCGTGCATATGCCTCGTGCTATGTTCCTTTTCGAAAAAGCAGGACAATCACCTATACCTTCTCCCACGAACCACCTGGTGAAATCGGATTGGAATAATGGAATAAGAGATTGGTTTCCATCATCGTCGAATATCGCTATGATGGAATATGCCATGTATGAGATTGAAGGGATGATCTATGCCAGGCTTTTTTACAAGGTAATTGATAAGGTAAAAGAAGGGAAAAAGTGATTTGTCGAAACGCAGCTATGATCCCCCCGACGGTGGAAAAACGCGGAAATTGTCAAAAGAATAGTGTCGATTGGTCGGAGTTCCGCGCGACCATAACTTTGACATTTCCTCATCAGAAAAGACTAAAATAAAGTTTTGTAACAACAGGATAAAGTTTCGTCACAGATATTTAGATTTTAGTCAAAACATTTCGTAAAATATATTCAGATTTCCTGTCATTTGATTTCGTCACAGATAATTTGACATTTGTCATATATTTGTTGACTTTTGTAAAAATCCCAGACTTATCGCAATTTATAAAAATGGCAATAACATATTGAATATGTGATGTATAGCATCATTATATTTTTAAATTATTGATGCTATCCTGAAAGCACATTGATTAGTATCCATAAAACAAAAGTAATTATTTCATAAATTTATTAGATCATATTTCAGTACCTGATTTTAAGAATTTTATTTGAATTGTCGATAAGCACTTTTGATCTTTTTTTTTACTATCAAGCTTAATCAACAAACGTGATAAACAACTAAAACCTCGCAATGTGAACTTGCCAGTAAACATATCTTCTCTAATGATCCCTCAATGGATAATGATTATCATGGGGTTTTTAATGGCATTTGGCATTACCTGGTTCACTATTCCGTCAGTAATAAATATCTCAAGATTAAAAAATCTTTGTGATACGCCAAACGGACGAACCTCACATATCATTGCCACACCAACGCTTGGAGGTATTGCGGTTTTTGTAGGAGTTGTTTTGTCTACCGTAATTTTCGCAGGAACATACTTTTTATTCGAACTGAAGTACATTATTTCAGGATTGATCATTGTTTCCTTCGTTGGGATTAAAGATGATATCCTGATTATCGATCCCGTGAAGAAGCTTGCCGGACAGATTTTAGCAGTTCTTTTAATTGCGGTTTTTGCAGATATCAGGATCACCAATTTGTATGGTTTATTTCATATATTCCATTTACCTTACATAATAAGTATATTACTCACTGTATTTGTATTTATAGTAATCATTAATGGGTTTAACCTGATTGATGGAATTGACGGACTTGCTTCCGGAATTGGAATATTAACATCATCAGTATTCGGCATTTGGTTTTGGATGTCCGGACACATTGCATGCACAATACTCAGTTTTTCATTCGTAGGAGCTTTGACAGCCTTTTTCTACTTCAATGTATTTAGTAAGACGAACAAAATATTTCTGGGAGATACCGGTTCTCTGGTAACCGGATTTGTAGTAGGAGTACTGGCATGTCGTTTTTTACAGCTTGAGTTGATCAGCCAGGAAGTCACAAGAATTCCATCAGCCCCGACAGTTGTTTGCGGGATTCTTATAGTTCCTCTTTTCGATTCACTGCGGGTGTTTATCCTTCGGATCAGTCAGGGTAAATCTCCTTTCAGAGCAGACCGTCAGCATATACACCACCGTTTGCTGCAATTGGGATATACCCATTTACAGGCAACAGTTACACTTATCTCAGTTAATCTTTTTTTCATTGTTTTATCCTATTTGCTAAAAGGAATCGGAATTATCTGGCTTATGGTTGTAATACTTGGATTAGCAAGTTCGATGTCCTTCCTTCTGGTTACTTGTGCTGACAGAAAAAGTAAAGTAAGAATTAATTCTGTTCCTTCAATTTATATTGTCAGGAAGACCTTAAAAGGAAGAAATATTTTAGCAGGAAATGCATCGAAACTATTTGGAAGGATTCAAACACGCAGTCTACCGAAAAAAGTGGGAACTCATCCCAATTGAATAAACATTCTTAATAATACATTTCAGATTTTATAACGGTTTTCTCAAAAGGGAAACCTTTTTTATTTTCACGGAACCCGGAACCTGAAACAGAATCTCAATACAGAATCTTTATATTTGTATTGATTAAATTAATGCCTACTTAATACATATCAAAGTTAAATTAGAAAAACATGGATAATAAAGCAAACCGGATCGCTTTACAGCAGATTGCACGCAGGGCAATGATCGCAAGAGGATTGGAACCAGATTTTCCAGCAGCAGTGCTTGCCGATTTGAAGCATATTACTGCCCCGGCCTCTTTTAAACCAGGCCAGGAAAAAGATATGCGTGATAAGCTGTGGTGTTCAATCGATAATACCGAATCACTTGATCTCGATCAGTTATCTTGTGCTGAACAACTTCCGGAAAACAAGACACGTTTGTTTGTGTCCATAGCGGATGTGGATGCGCTGGTAGCTGCACATTCAAATATTGATGACCATGCAGGCAAAAATACGACGTCTGTTTATACCGTAGCCGAAATCTTTCCTATGCTTCCGGAGAAATTGTCAACCGATCTTACTTCTCTTGGTTTCAATTCCGACCGTTGTTCATTTGTTGTTGAATTGATAGTGAGCGAGGATGGTACCGTTGAACAATCCGATATTTATCCTGCTCTTGTGAAAAACCGGGCCAAACTCGATTATCTGAGCGTCGGTGCATGGCTTGAGGATG
>Ga0182021_10011352_pt1 | contig 10567 bp, 9 predicted proteins | sample 612E3MmetaG_FD_120493 | JGI IMG/M metagenome (GOLD analysis project Ga0182021, IMG submission 120493) | Permafrost microbial communities from Stordalen Mire, Sweden - 612E3M metaG (Illumina Assembly) | ecosystem: Environmental > Terrestrial > Soil > Wetlands > Permafrost | place: Sweden... | reverse complement strand
TTACTCCAGCATATTGGGGTCACGTTTGCCGCCTTATCCATCGTTCGTGAGCGCAATGTTGGAACCATGGAACTCTTCCGCGTTTCACCCTTGTCGGCTGCGGAAGCCTTATTAGGGAAATACATCAGCTATATGCTGTTTGGTGGCGTAATTGCGGCCGCCCTTTCAGCCCTTTTAGTATTTATCCTGCACGTGCCCATGCTGGGTAACTGGTGGAATTTCAGCCTGGTCATCGTCGCTGTGCTTTTTACCTCCCTGGGGATCGGCTTCACCATTTCGATTGTTTCGCAAACCGATAGCCAGGCTGTGCAATATAGCATGATCGTCTTGCTGGCAAGCGTCTTTTTCAGCGGATTCATCATGAGCCTGGATATGCTTTTGAAACCGGTGCGCGTCATCTCCTGGATGCTACCTACCACTTATGGCACGCTCCTATTACGCGATATTGCCCTGCGTGGAATTGCTCCAAGCTGGGTATATCTTGGTGGCCTGTTCGCCATTGGCCTGGTATTGATGCTTATTTCCTGGCGGCTAATGCGCCGTTTGATTGCAGTGTCACAATAATTCTAGTTGGCATGAATAGGAGGATTGATTGATGTTGAATGGGGGGTAATGCGGATGGAACGCTTCAGGATTTTGATATCTGCCGGCTAAGCCTCACCTTTAACGCCAGGTTTGCTTTTAATTGTGGAATTGCCTTATCATATACTTTAAGCATAATATAAAGTTATTTCCGGAGTCGATCATTTTTATGTTTGGAATAGTATTTGGCATCTCCCATCCCTAATCAATCCTATTAAAGGGTAATTATTTGCATCCCTTTTCCCTCAATCAGTCTTTTCGAGTCAGTTCGTGAGCCGCTAGGCGGGTGCGGTTTGAAGTTTATAAGGTCCTTTAAAGGGTTAGGTTGAATGGAATCACGAACACCCGTATATAGTAGTGCCCCCATAGGGGTGTTGTATAATCGGATAATACAAAGTCGAGAGGGTATTTTGCTTTTCTTGAGAAACAATGGAACCGTGGCGTCGGGCAAATATACACAGGCAGACCTGCTTCAGCGTCTGCCTGTGTATATCATGCGTAAAGTGTCTTGCAACTAAAAGACCATCAGCGCTTCAACTACATTAAAACCTGCTAATCGTCGAGAACTCAACCGATCGGTTTGATTTCTGGTATCCGGCCGCGATTAGCCCAGCCAGGAGAGCGTCACCAGGGTGCCGGTCTGTGGGTCAACCTTTATCATGACCTGGAGGAAAAACGTCCCGCTGGACCAGCTCCCGATCCCGTTGGTGGGTCCAGGGGTCGCGGAGGGGTTTTCCGTCCAGCCAGCCTGTCCCAAGGTCTGTTGGTAGTAGGCGATCACCTGGGTCGGATTGGCACTGGTGTAGAACATGATATATTTCGACCCCCCCATCCCATTGGTCAGGCCGGATATATCCAGGCCCGTAGCCCCGGGGTAGACGGTCAGGCCCTTGGGCAGGCTGAGGGAGGAAGTGTCCGCAGTCGCTGCGGGGGACGGGGTGATATTCGGGTTGGGCGTCTCCGTGCCAACCTCCGTACTAATCCCGGGAATCAGGGTTTGATCCCGGGTGGGAAACGGTTGACCGGGCGTGAGCAGGATCACCCCATCCGAGATGCTGATCAGGGCACCGCCGCCGGTATCCCCTGTACCCACATTCGCCGGGGAGGATGGACTGCCGCCTGTCAGACTGCAGCCAAAAAACAGGAAAGAACCGGTCAACATTATTATCAATACGAGCAGCAACCTGTGATTGATTTTATGCATGTGTCACCTCAATGATGTATAACGGGTTACTTATCTTGACCGGGGGCTGCGTCAATATCGAGGGTCAGATCTTCCTCGTATGTATAGGTCGGTTTGGTTACAGTGGTATGCTTTTTCAGGGTGCCGATATGGAATTCGCCATCGCCGATCGTAAAATTTTGAAACATGTAGCCACTCAATATAGTAACAGCACCCATATTAAAATCTTGCATGGCATCCTCGTGAAGTTTATAAAACCCGTTTTGCCAGAGGGGAATATCAGGACTCACATTCACTGTAAGCATGTTGGTTGACTCGCTGCATTTCCATTGGGGCAGGCGGGTACTGGAAACCGGATAGAGCACCACCATGGGATCAAGTGTATGGGGCGTGGTAAAACTATTTGGATCTGCATCAAAACCAACATCAACATTTAAGTCTTTGAGCATAGCCGCTGCATTCAATTTTCCGCCGCTGTTGGTTATTTCAACCGTGCAATCCTGGTTCAATGCAGCCGAAGCCCCGCTGTACTCCACCGAAAATGCCTCGTAAGTAAGCTCCCCCCCGGATCCAGAGTAAAAGAAAAAATCGTCCTGGATCGTGCGCAGGATAACTGAGCCCTTCAAATGAATTTTTATAGTCATGGCGTCTCCCCATTTCTGGGTCATGACCGAATCAAAGCTAAGCCGGTAGCGGAGGCATTTTTCCAATTGGTTAAATTTGCCTTGAATATTATATCCTCCATCCCCATTGGGGCTTTTACCAGCACCCACTAACGTTCCTATCAATTTAAGCCTGTAAAACATTTTTTCTGCTTCAATGATATCCTGATTCTGGATACAGCGTTTGGACGCTGAATTAAACGCATTTTGATTGGCAGTAATGAGAAGACCGTAGCCAGTAGAGATATTTTCAGGAAAATTAGAAAGGATATGACCATTAACCGTGACCACTCGACCCAAGGATAAATATTCCACCTCTTTTTCCCATTCAAATAATTCACCAGCAGAAATTTCGATCATGGTTTCATCGGTGGTTGCAGCGATCAGATCTGGTTTTACTTTTCCAGTCCACTCGGCACGGATAATATCTATCAGAGGCTGACAGGCAGCATCATCACTAAAGCAACTGCCCTTAACTTCTATGAAATCCTGGGCGGCAGCCTGCTGGTCAAGGGCATCCGCAGGGGATTGGGTTGGTTGAGTGCCCTGATTGGCAATGTCACCGGACGTACCGCTGGCAGCTCCATGCCCGCTGAACGAAAGGAATGTCAGGGTGATGGTCTTACCGTCGCCCTGAGACTGGTCCAAGTGGAAGCCCTCCCCCTGCCCGTGGTAGGCGATCCCAACCACTTTATTGGGGTCATAGCCCTTGGGTACCGTGATGGTCAGCGTGGCGGGTGCTGCAAGCTTCAGCCCATCCGGTTCGAGCTGCACGCCCCCGATCAGCCCGCCCGATAGCAACATCCCGTCAATGCGCGTGATCGGCACCATGATGATCTGCTGGTCGTAAAGCAGCGCCCCGGCGGGGATGGTAAGGGTGTATACCAGTCCACTTGGCATGGTCAGAGTGATCTTCCCGCCGGTGGCCGGGATAAGCGCATCCACCCGGTCCTTCTCGTCCAGGTGGGGAGTGACTGTTCCGGGCGTGGACTGGGCAGCGGGGCTGCTGCCTCCGGGGAGCAGGCTGCACCCCGGCAGCATGGACACGACCAGACTGATCAGCAGAAAGCCGGACACGAGTTTGGCGCTTGGTTTCATATTGAGCTCCTTATGACTCCAATGAACAACGTTGACGAGGCATGACCCGCTGTGCAAAGGCCGGGTCGTCTGCCCGGGAGAACCTGTTCGCGCAATATATTAATTGTGAAAAATAGGTGGTGCCCGGCGGGCCTGCCTGCCTGCTGCATTTGACCATTATAAGCCTGACTACACCTGGCTCCAACAAATGATATTACCTGAGACAGCTTTACGTAGCATTGTAATATCTAGTATCGCCGGTTCATATCATGACAGCTTGGTTGAATTGTTCAAAAGCTGCAAACCGAAACGTATATGACTCCAATAATTTTGAACTTATAGCATTAAAAGAAATCCTGATTGGAACTATGAATTTTTCCGCCAAAACATCCATATTGAGATTAAATATGGGTTATAGAAAACCAGTAAACAAAGGAGAAGGCTAAAATACGCATTCTTAGAAATCCTAAATTATCCAAGTGTTAATTTTGAGTTTAGCTAATATGGGTTACAAAGAGTATGCCCCATTCCGCTCAAACTGTCTTTTCTAAGTCGGATCGTGAGCCGCTGGGTGGGTGCATTATTCGATTATAAAGATGCTGTACATAACTGGTCTGAAATGGAAACCAAGAACATTCGTCTTGATGACGGGTGTTTGTCTTAGAAATATGCACAGGTAGCCACGATTCTTTCAAAGTTAAAAAATAACGGGTGTTCACCGAAGTCGTCATTTCCATTCAATGGTGACGGCTTAGGAAACCCCCGTATATAAGAGCGCCTCCAAGGGGGTGTTGTATATACGGATAATACAGCGACGAGGGGGTGTAAAGACTGTTGCGACTCGATATTTGGATCTCAAACCGCCCGGAGGATTATTCCTGGGCCAGGATGGCTAGATCTCGGCCTAGATTTCGATCACTCTGAAGACATTTAAGCCAGCAGATTCTGTTCGCGTTGTACAAAATCGCCGGGTTTAAGCACCGTGACAGATTCTACGCCAGGTTGAAAATGTCGAATATTGTACCTGGTTAGGTAAACACATCCTTCGCGTGCAGCAGCAGCCAAAATGGGTAGATCCTTGGGGTCAGCAGCCTTAAAGGGACGCCTGTAAGTAAAGGCTATTTGTTCTTGCGAAGCATTGCCAATGTCTTTGCCAATTGCGCCTGCTTTTTCGTTGTTGCGCTTGCTTTGGAGTTCTTTGAAAGCACTTTTTTAGTATAAGCGCCCACGGTCATGTGTGCACGTTTTGCTTTTTTCTCAAACACCCCCACATGCTTTATTGCCCCAGAAATCCATTTGCTGTTTTTATTTTTTTCAGTCATTTCAAATCTCCTAATTCTGAATTGAATTTTTACCTATTTGCTAAGTTCACCTTTGCATTACCGCAGAAACTACTCCGCAGGTTGAATCCGACACTGCAGGACGTTCTGCCTACCGATTGGCTAGAATTGGACGGCCTGCAATAATTCTTTGCTTTCCTGCAGCCATGTCATCGGGTTTGTGGAGCGCTTGATGTATTGGATCACTCCGTTCTGGTCCACTATGACGGAAGCGGTGCGTTGGATCCCGATAAAATTCTTGGTCAATGCAAAGCGGAGGTAGATCACGCGTTCAGGGTCGGTCAGGACAGGAAAGGGTGTTTTAAGCGTCTCTGCATACCTGCGGGCACGATCCTGTGTGTCCCCAAGAATGATTAGGATCTGCACACCGGCTTTGACAAAATCATTGTTCATGCGCCCCAACTGGGCGACGTGCGCACGGCATTGAATTCAATTGAATTCACGCACGAAGAACAGGACGATTTTCTTGCCGCGATAATCGGAAAGAGCGATCTCGCCTCCCGTACTTTGCGGGAGTTTGAAATCAGGCACAGAAGAACCGACTTCTAATTCAATGTTTTCCATACTATTCCTCTCTTGATCTGACAAAATTGGCCTCTTCGCGAATCAATCTCATGGCAACCCTCCAGCTACTGGGTCACCAGGAAAATCAGGTAGCCATCGGTAAGTATTGAGAATATTGCCAGGATGAGTACAGTCCGGATCGCAATCCTGGTTGCTGGTTCCCGCTGGAGAGGTTTCTTAATCAACCTCAGCATTCCTACGCTCAAAGGCAGCAAGGATAGCTAGCCCAGTATGTAAAAATCCAATGGGGGGTGTGTATACCGATAATACAAACGTGAGAGGTCAAGATATGACTTGTTTGAGTTATCCAATAAAGCAGGGTTGAACCGGGATGCTCTGTCTGAAAAAACAATACGATCCTTACTGGGACTGTTGAAATAGGCGAAAGTTACAATAACCACCGATTTGCTGGGTGACCGCGATTGGCTTTTTGGATCCATCTATCGATAAAAACCACTCATATTGATGGACAAGATGATCCGCTCTATGGAAGCTTTCCGCATAAAGCTTACAAATTTTCTCAGCCCCGACGGACGCACCCTGCCGAACACAAAGCTTGAGCTTTTACTCCGCACCCTGGGCTTCATTCAAAAGTAGTTTACGGATCGACTGCAATTCCTTACGACGTACATTATCTACTTCCGGAAAGCTCATCTTGAGTTCATTCAGCGTCTCGAGGATAATATGGGAAACGATCACGCGGGCGTTCTCTTTATCATCAGCGGGGACAATATACCACGGTGCTTCCTGTGTGCTTGTTGCGCTCAGGCACGCCTCATACGCCTTCCGGTAATCGCTCCAAAATTTCCGCTCTTCGATGTCAGCAGGGCCGAACTTCCAATTCTTTTCCGGCTCATCGATCCGCGCAAGAAATCGCTTGCGCTGTTCCTCTTTCGACAGGTGGAGGAAGAATTTGATGATCCGGGTTCCGTTCCGATAGAGATGATTCTCAAGGTCCACGATGGAACGATATCGCTCCTCCCAAATGGTCTCCCCGATTAATCCGTCCGGTAGTCCCTCGTTGTGGAGGATTTCCGGGTGTACGCGCACGATCAGCACTTCCTCGTAATAGGAACGATTAAAAATGCCGATGTGCCCCCGTTCCGGCAGGCGAACGGTCGTGCGCCAGAGGAAATCGTGTGCCAGTTCATCGGCAGACGGCTGTTTGAAACTGAAAACTTCGCAACCTTGCGGATTGATACCGGTCAATACATGCTTGATGGCGCCGTCCTTTCCGGCAGCGTCCATGCCCTGAAATATCAACAGCAAGGAATACCGACCGGAGGCATAGAGCAGGGATTGTTTGGCGCTCAGTTTCCGGATATGTTCACTGAGTATTTCTTGATATTGTTCCTTCGACTTGTATACGGGTATTATCTGGGTCGGCCATTTTTTAAGCTTGACCGTTTCACCTGTTCTCACCTGAAAATCATTGGAATTGATATTCATTTTTATCCTCTATCTAAAATACTAGCCTGGGCGAGTTCGTCGGAAGCACCCTCATTTTGGCGGAGCACCATTATTTTTATCTGCCGGCTTGTCAAATACCAATGCCTTTTCAACCGGGTGGGCATCCTTGGCGATTTCGACTGGCTTTGTCGGGGGTTGCGTGGTGATGATTGCAGGACTCAAATGCTTTATATCATTTACCATCAATAGCTCCCCACGATCGCCTTCCACTTTGATCCGTGTGAAGGAACAATTGCTGACGGTCGTGCGCCACCACCGCCAGCGTTTTTCGGGTAGATACCAGGACAATGCCGCTGAGATAACACCGGCATGGGCCACCACAGCCACGCGTTGATTGGGATGCTTGGCCACGATGTCCAATAACACCGCTGAAACGCGTCCTTCAATCGGCCATCGAATAGGCCTGCCTGCATGATCATCCAGGTAATCTTCGAAAAGATCAACGATCGATAGGATCTCCAAGAGCACCAACGCCGGCGCCTCGGAAAACCGTACTTCCTGGATGCCCGGTCGCAATTCTGCCTTTTGTCCGATCTTGGCACCGATAATGCCAGCAGTTTCCTGTGTCCGGCGTAGGGGACTGGAATAAAAACCATCCAGGTGGTTTTGGGGCGTACTAAAAAACTCCCCTGTCTGTGCGGCCTGTTCCTGCCCAAGAGTTGTCAGGGGTGCATGGAAATAGTCCCCGTTTATACGGACGGCATTGCCGTGCCGGATGAGAATAAGCTCCGTGGCCATGGATTGCCAGAAATCCTGTCAAATAAGGGTTACTTGGCAACCGGGGAAACAGGCGCAGGCATATCTTTGACATCTTTTTCTTGCGGTTTCTCTGCTCCCGCGCCCACCTCTGGAGCAATCACTCGCATCGCCCCCGGAAGCAACTTGATCCAGGCTGTACCCTTTCCCACGATAATGCCCTCCGAGGAAATATCAAGCTTGGGGGAAGTTTTTACTTTAATCTTTTTCGCCCGGTAGCGTTGGATGCGTCCGTCTGGAGTTGTTCCTTCATTGGCTGTCTTGATAAAATAATTGAGCAATTCAGCCTTGCTAAAACCCGGGTATACGGAAATATCGAGGAGGCCATCGTCCATTGACGCATCCGGGGCTACCAGGTTTTTGATTCCGGTAACAGGCGTATTTGTAATTGTCACCAACATCGATTCAACTTCGATTTTACTGTCATCATCCAGGGTCAAATTTACTGTGGGATTTGGTTTATATTTGAGGATGGTCTTGATCGCCTCCATGACGCCACCAAATTTTCCGTTGGGGACATCATTGACCATGGGGTAGAGGGTAGCTGTGAGGCCGATGGCGATCATCATAAAGAAATAGTGGTTTTTCCTGTCCTTGGTAGTTATACAGCCCAGATCCACCTTGCGGGTGTTTCCCGCGGCGATAATGGCACAGGCTTCCTTAAGGTCTTCAGGAATCCCCAAAGCCCTGGCAATATCATTTTCAGTCCCGGCCGGGATAATTCCCAGGCGAGCCTTGGAGCCCGCTATGCCGCGAATTACCGCCCCGATCGTGCCATCCCCGCCCATGGCGATTATCACGTCATAGCCTTCTTTCACAGCTCGCTGTGCGATCGGGATGGCTTCTTTTTTGGGTCTGGCAAAAGCCACATCCACTTTTACTCCAGCTTCTTTTAAGTAACTAGTTACTTGCTCATAGCGCGAGGCTGCCTCTAGCACATTCCCTGCTCCGGGGTTGGCAATTAATTTTGCACGGATAGGTTTATCTTTCTTTGACATTGTTAAATTCTCCTTTCAGGCAATTTCTCACTATCTGGCACCTGAATTATGCTTACTACGGCATGAGAGGTCAGTATTCCGTTTTATACCTTCGAGGTTTCAGCCTTTGCGACAGGCTGATGCACGAAGAAACGCGGCTTGCCCCAGCGGTATAACTCGATGATGCCTATCAGCGTAAGGGTGCCCAATAAGTAGGCGCCCAACACGTCGCTCGCCCAGTGCTCACCCACGTAAATTCGCGAGACCCCAATCAATAACACAAGCAGGCCAAAGAACACCAGTAACAGGGTGCGTTTCAAGGATGGTTTCAGCAGGGTAAAGGACAGAAAAACGATGAAACCGTAAAAACCGGTATAAAACATGACATGTCCGCTGGGAAAACTGTAATCGCTGAGCGTAGCGAGCACGTGCACCAGGGCTGCGGCTGGACGCGGACGCTGGATAAGATCCTTTACCAGTACATTGAGCCCAATGGAAAAGAGGGCGGCGATTAACGCCACCAGTGCTTCCCACTGCAGGCCTAAGCCAAGGATCAACAAAATGATCAGCGCGGTAAGGATCACCGATTGCGGCGAAAATCCCAGCCAACTAACGGCGGTCATCAACCCTCCAAAAACCGGAATATTGATCGACTGGATGCCCAATGTTATCCTAAGATCAAGAGGGAAAGAAGGCGTCGTTTTGACCAGAAAAGTTAAAACACCAAATGCGGCGGCGATGATCAACAGCAATACAAGGAACATCACGGCCCGGTAGCGCCGTACAGGTGCGGTCTCGGTCGCGGCACGCGCGGCCTTGTGCGCCCCTTTTTTGATCTTTGTTACGGGCTCTGCAACAAGTTTTACAACCGGTTTTGCAACAGGCTTTTTACCTTTTTTTACTGGCATTCCGTTCCCTTTTTCTTGTGTGGAGGCCTACTGCGATGAAATCACCTTTTCCCTTGAGATGGTCTATTTTTCAATCGGGGAAACAGGCAAATCCGGGTTCTCCATTACATCCGGTGTCGTTTGCTGATCGAGGGACTGCTCCGCTGGAACGGGGATTGCCTCATCTTTCGGCAGACTTTCCAGGCCCGGGTTTTTGCTGTTTGCAATTACGCGCAAGGCACCCAGGCGCATCTTGATCGTTACCATACCCTTGCCCAGTTCGATCCCATCCGCGATTACTTTCATCTTGGGGGATGATTTCACCTTGAGTTTGCGCGCTTGATACCGCCGGACCTTTCCGTTACCAGAATAGCCTCCAGCCATCATGCTGGCATAATATCCGCGCAGATCGTCTTTGCCAAAACCCTGAAAAACCGAGATATCCAGGAAACCATCCTTTAGAGAGGCATTTGGGGTCAGCAGGAATTTTTTTCCGAATACAGCCGTATTCGTGACCATCACCAACATACTTTCAACTTTAATTATCCTCTCGTCGTCCAAATTCAGAAAAACTTTTGGTTTTGTCTCTTCTTGGATGGCAGCCGGGGTGGCGTCTAGGGGGGCAGATGATTCTCCGCCAACGGCTCTGGTCCCATCGGGAACCAGGTCTGACGAAAGCCCGACGCCAGCCATTTCAAAGAAAGAGAGCCATTTGCCTTTGCCGGTTTTCACCTGGCCCACGTCCAACCTGCAGGTATTTCCGGAGGCGATCAGGGCGCAGGCTACCTTCAGATTTGCGGGGATACCTAGGCTTTTGGCGATGTTGTTTTCCATCCCGGCCGGGACGATACCCAAGCGGGCTTTGCTGCCGATCATCCCGCGCATGACTGCTTCGACAGTACCATCGCCGCCCATAACAATTACGATCTTATATCCGTCTTTAACCGCTTGCCTGGCAAGCGGAGTGGCTTTGGTCTTTGGCTTGGCACGGACTACATCCGCTTTTAAGCCGTTCATCTTCAGATAGCCGGCAACCAGCTTCAGGTTATCGGCTGCCTCGGCAGCGATC
>Ga0182021_10011351_pt1 | contig 10568 bp, 10 predicted proteins | sample 612E3MmetaG_FD_120493 | JGI IMG/M metagenome (GOLD analysis project Ga0182021, IMG submission 120493) | Permafrost microbial communities from Stordalen Mire, Sweden - 612E3M metaG (Illumina Assembly) | ecosystem: Environmental > Terrestrial > Soil > Wetlands > Permafrost | place: Sweden... | reverse complement strand
TGATACCTTATCTGTAACCATACTGTCAGTGACAGAAATATCTGAAACTGAAATGATGGTTTACCCCAATCCTTCATCCGGAGACATTATCATTAAAGGGGCCGTCAGCATCCTGGGTTGCGAAATATGGAACACTAGCGGTCAGTTGGTGGATATCATACGCAGTCAGAATTCAAAAGAATTAATGATCAATGTAAGCTCGCTTATACCTGGCTTGTACTTTTTAAGGATTCAGACTGACAAAGGAATTGTAAGCCGGAAACTGGTTCGCTGATACGACCTACTTCGCTACAGGCCTGTAGGCCGCTTTATCGATATCTGAAAGGCTCTTGATCTTTAAGGGAGGATCAAGGTATTTATCAAGAAAAGCATAGATCTTCAGGCGGATCTCTTTGGCAATGCGCGTATCAATACGGTCGAAAGAATGCCCGCCTTCAACATCTTTGAAAATCTCGTACGAGAACTGCTTGCCTTCGGCTTTCAGCGCCTTGATAAGGCTTTCGACCTCAAGAACGTTTACATCGTCATCATTTGTGTTGGTATGTATAAGCAAGGGCGTTTGGAGCTTTTGTGCGTTCCACACAGGTGAGCGTTTTTTATACTCTTCCACATCCCCCCGGGCATCTTTCCCGAGATGGTATGAAACGGAAAACAGCTTGCGGTATTCATCGTCAGAATACCCCATCCTGGCGATCAGGTCGCTGACCGGATTTCCGGCAAAGCAAACCTTGTAAAGCTCAGGATGGTCAAAGACGCACATCAGGGCTATCATGCCACCATGGCTCCATCCTGCTATACCAACCCTGGTGCTGTCGACCATCTCATAGTTCTGCACCATATAATTCCGGGCGGCGTCGACATCGTCATTTTCCCTTCCACCATAATCGATCTTCTCATAAAAATCCTTTCCATACCCTGTACTTCCGCGGTATTCCGGAGCAATAACAATATACTGCTGGGCGATCAGTTCGCGGACAATGTGGACATGATAGGTAGTGAAATCGCCATGAACGCCACCGTGAGGAAGGACGATCATAGGATATTTTTTTCCACTTTTCAGATCCCTGGGAATAAAGATGTACGTATAAAACTTCACCGGGTTATGTACTCCCATGCCGGTTGGATTCTTGATCCTGGATTCCGGAACCGGAGGCCCGGTAATGAATACCTTGTCTATAAATGCCACATCCCCTACCCTGTTGTACCAGGCAAGGTCATCCACCGCCTTCTGAAGGGAAGTAATATCATACCCCATGGCTTCAACCTCGCTTTTCAATGTTTTTAGTTCGTTGGTATCTGTTTTTTGCGCAAATAATGATATTCCCAAAAATAGCACGGACATCATCAAAACGACTGTTTTTTTCATTGTTGGTTCTTTTAAATCCGACTGATTGATACTATTATAAAATACTATTGATCCTATATCAACCCGCTAAGCAGGAAGGGAAGAAAGCCCAGCAACAGTGTGAGCAGGGTAAGTACCAGGATGGAGATTTTAAAGTGGGTGCCGGCCTGCAACAGGGTTCCCTGGTCTTCCCTGAAATACATGGCAATAATCGGCTTAAAGTAATAGCCCACGCTGATGGCCGATCCGGCAATGGCAATGATGACAAGCCAGAGCCAGCCCTGTTCAATGGCCGCTGCGAAAAGGAAGTATTTTCCCATAAAGCCCGCCAATGGCGGGATCCCTGTCAGGGAGAACATAGCCACGGCCAGTGTGAATGCTTCGATACGGTTGTTTTTTGCAATGCCGTTGAATGACCCGAAATAATCGTTCCCCCTCGCTTCCCTTACAAGGATGAGGATGGCGAAGGCAGCAATTGTGGCAACGGAATACGATATGGCGTAAAACAGTAATGCATTGGCAGTTTGTCCTGAAAATGCCACCATCGCGAGCATCATATAACCGGAATGGGATATGCTCGAATAGGCCAGCATACGTTTCAGGTTGGGCTGATAGAGGCCGGTGACATTGCCAATAATGATAGTGATCCCTGCAAGTATGGCCACAGTCATTTCCCATACCCCGTGAATGCCTAAGAAAGTGATGCTAAAGAAGCGGTACATGGCGACAACACTGGCAGTTTTGACTACCGTCGCCATGAATGCGGTAAGCAGGGTTGGGGTGCCTTCATATACATCCGGAGCCCAGAAATGGAATGGGGCTATGGCGATCTTGAATGAAAGGCCTATTATTAATAGGAAGAGGCCGGCTTTAAACATGGGAGGCAATCCCTGCTGGATATGTCCGGCCACATAAGCATGAATGGCATACAGGTCAAAGGAGCCGCTGGAGCCGTAAAGCAACGCTATTCCAAACAGCAGGAACCCTGAAAGGAAGGATCCCAGAAGGAAATATTTAAGTGTGGCTTCGTTGGATGTGATAGCTTCCTTATGACTTCCGGCAAGCACATACAGGGCAATGGAAAGGGTTTCTATGCCTATGAACAGCATGATAAGATTGCCGAAATAACTCATCAGTACCGCACCCAGCAAGGCAAAGATCATGATAGCATAAATATCGTCGAGGGGTCTTGTGACTTTTCGGTAATACCGGGCCGCGAACATGAAAATGAGGAAGGTCGAAAAGATCATCACCGCACTGAAAGCCACTCCTGAATTGTCGATGATGATCATATTGTGGAAGAGGCTCCGGTTCATATTCCAGTGCAGAACAGTCATCACAAGCGAAACCAGCAGACCCGCCAGGATCAGCGGCAGCAACCAGGTCTTCTTTTTCAGGATGCCCAGGGAAAGAACCAGTACGCCTAACACCGATAAGGAAATCAGACTATTCATTGTTTAGTGATGAGCCATGAGCCATGAGTGATTTCGGGTATTATATTATACAATTCATAATTCTGCATTCGAGTATTCAATTATTCAGTTCGACATTCAAAATTCAATATTCGTTATTCGCTATTCATCTGGCCACTCCTATTATCTGACCGACTCCGTTCTCCGCCATTTTTATGAACATATCGGGGAAAACTCCAATCCAGAAGACCATGATCACAATGGCGATAAGTGGTATCATTTCCTTAAAGTTAAGATCGGTGATATGCTCCGTTGCTGCATTTGTACTCCCGAGCATTACCCTCTGGTACATTCGCAACATATAAACCGCACTGAGGATAACTGTAAGGCCTGATACTGCAGCAAAAACAACATTGTATTTGAACAATCCAAGCAGTATCAGGAATTCTCCCACGAAGCCGTTCGTCAGTGGCAGGGCAATACTTCCAAGCAGTATGATCATGAAAAATACCGCCAGCCGTGGTGCTTTGAGAGCTATTCCTCCAAGTTCAGCTATGCTTGTGGTTTTTGTCCTTGCCTCTATATATTGTATAAGTATGAATAGGCCTACAATATTGACCCCATGGGAAACCATTTGTATCATGGCTCCCTGCATTGCCTGGGCATTCAGCGACATAGCTCCTGCCGCCACAAGCCCGAGATGTGCTATCGAGGAATACGCTACAAGCCGCTTCAGGTCATCCTGCCGCAAGGCAATCAACGAAGCATAAACGATACCGATCACAGGGAAAACAATAAAAAATCCGCCGGTACGGTTAAGCACCGAAAACGTGATCGGGATCATCCAGCGTATCATCCCGAACAACCCCATTTTCGACATCAATCCGCCCAGCAGCATGCTGCCTGGGTATGGTGCTGTTACATAGGTATCGGGCTGCCAGGTATGGAAAGGGAATACCGGCACCTTGATTGCAAACGCCGTAAAGAAAGCAAGGAAGATCCAGAGTTGTTCGGCAGGATTCAATATACTGACGTAAAGCCAGACATGATCGAAGGAATGCGGAAGCGGGGTACGGAAATACATGTAAATAATGGCAACCAGCATCAGCAGGCTGCCGCTGAATGTGTATGCAAAGAACTTCAGGGTTATTCGTATGCGGTTTTCCCCTCCCCAGTATGCTGCAATGAAATATGCAGGGATCAGGGTAAGTTCCCAGAAAATATAAAACATCATCCCGTCGAATGCTGTGAAAACCCCTATCAGGCCGGCCTGCATCAGAATGATGAGGCTGTAGAATGATGACTGCTTTTCTATCTTCTGGCTAAAAGAAGAGTAAATGACGATGGGAATCAGGAAAGCAGTAAGCAGTGTCATCAGCATGCTGAAACCGTCCATCCCGAATTTCAGGCTGATCCCGTAAGCGGCAAGCCATTCGAGGCGGAACAGCAACAGGCAATGACAATAAAGCAAATACTGGACAAGCGCTGCAATTGAAATGCCGAACTCAACCAATGCCGCTGCCAGAGCCAGGTTCCCGGCCCATTTTCCATCCTTTATGAAGAAAAGGCCAATGGCAGCCAGCAGGGGAAAGAGTATCAGTATCCAGGTCAGCATCAGAGAATAATGTTAAAAAACAGTATCAGCAGTATTCCAATGATCATGAAAAACAGATATGCACCAACATGCCCGGCTTGCAGGTAGCGGATCACATTGCTGAATCTTACAACCATTGTTCCTGCACCATTAACGATACGGTCGATGAATCTTATCTCGACGAATTGATGAAGTGCCTCTGAAATCCGGAATACAGGCTTAACGAACACAGCGTCGTACAATTCATCGATATAGAACTTGTTGATGGCAAGGCGCTGTATAAATGATTTGCTTTCAGCTTCCATCTCCTCCGGTTTCAGTTCTTTCACAAATTTTTTGTATGCCGACCAGGCCATCAGCAGTACCAGCAGGATGATCACACTCATATTGGTCCATTCGAGTCCTGCCGATACATGATGATGCGGGATTTGATTGAGTTTCATGGCATCGGCAAATACAGGGGCAAGAAACTCTTTAAGTGCTCCGCTTCCCCCCATGATCTCCGGAATATTAAGGAAGCCGCCGAAAAATGAAAGAAACGCAAGTATCATCAGCGGAATCGTCATCACTGCAGGTGATTCATGCAGATGTGTTTTCTGATGTTCGCTTCCCCGGAAACTCCCTGAAAATGTAAGATACAGCAGGCGGAACATATAAAAGGCGGTCATCATTGACACTGCCGCAGCAACTATCCAAAGCGGCAATCCCGAACTGAAAACACCTGCAAGTATCTCGTCCTTGGAGAAGAATCCCGAAAGAGGCGGTAATCCTGCAATAGCGAGGGTGCCGATCAGAAATGTCCAGTACGTCTCAGGCAATGCATGTTTCAGCCCTCCCATTTTCCTGATATCCTGTTCCCCTTCCATTGCATGGATCACACTACCTACTGCAAGGAACAGCAAGGCTTTGAAGAAGGCGTGGGTTGTAAGATGGAACATGGCCCCGGTAAAGGCTCCCACGCTCAATGCAAGGAACATATATCCCAGTTGGCTTATGGTTGAATAGGCCAGCACTTTTTTAATATCGTTCTGGAAGATGGCTATGGTCGCGGCCAGCAGCATCGTGGCCATGGCTGTGATGCCCATGATCTCCATCGTTTCCGGGGCAAGCACATAAAGAACACTTGAACGTGCCACCATATAAACCCCTGCAGTGACCATGGTGGCTGCATGGATGAGGGCTGATACCGGTGTGGGGCCGGCCATGGCATCGGGAAGCCAGGTGTGCAGAGGTATCTGGGCACTTTTACCCACCGCCCCAACAAACAGCAGAAGAGTTATTGCAATCATTTTACCGTTGCCGGGTGTCATGGTTTTTGCAACGTCGAAAACATTCACGTAATTGAAACTCTGGAATGTTGTAAAGATCAGGAACAAGCCCAGCAGGAATCCCAGGTCGCCTATGCGGTTCATGATAAAAGCCTTTTTGGCTGCATTGTTGAATTGCTGGTTTTTAAACCAGAACCCTATCAAAAGGTAGGAACAAAGCCCTACTCCTTCCCATCCTATGAACATTATAACATAGTTCGCTCCCATCACGAGCATCAGCATAAAAAAAATGAAGAGGTTCATGAATGCAAAGAACCGGTTGAATCCATCGTCATGCGACATATACCCGACGGAATACACATGAATGATGAACCCGACACCGGTAATTATCAGCATCATCAGTATTGACAGGGGATCGATAAGGAAGTCGAAGCTGACCGACAGGCGGCCGAAGGAAATCCAGGAGAATAAGTGGTAGTAAGATGAAGTAGCGGGAAGCGAGGTAGCGAAGTAGCGAAAATTAAATAAAATTACCAATGAAAGGAGAAAAGAAACCCCAATAGTGCCGGGGCCAAGGATCGATGCAACACGTTTGGGGATGCTGCGATAACCCAGTCCCAGGATGATAAATCCAAACAGAGGTAAAAGAGGAATCAGAGTTATCAATAATGTCATCTCAATTCAATGTATTAAGTGAACATTTTGCATAAGCCGCATCAGGTGAAGCGAAGCGGAACCGTAGCGGCGATGCAAAGATGTGAGCGAGATCACCATTTCAGCTTGTTTAAAACATCGATGTCTATCGAATGCGTTGTTTTATATATCAGCACAATGATCGCAAGCCCGATCGCCACTTCCGCAGCCGCAACAACCATGATAAAAAACACAAATATCTGTCCTGCCGGATCGTTCGAATAAGCCGAAAACGCTGCGAGCAGCAGGTTGATTGAATTGATCATCAGCTCGATCGACATCAGTATCACCAGCGCGTTTCTTTTGATCAGAACCCCGGTCACACCAATGCAAAACAGCAGGGAGCAGAAGATCAGGTAATGGCCAATGGGTATTGAATTCAGAGTGTTCATTTTTTATTGAATACTCGAGTAATCGAATACTCGAATTTTGAGTTAAGAATTAGTTTTGCTTTTCCGGTTTTTCTCTACAGTCTGAATGCTCTTTACAAAAATTGCAATCAACTCATTGCATTCATTTATGGTCTGCTGCAATGAATCTTGTTCTTTGTGTAAAATGTTTTTTGCTTGAATTATTTGTAAAGAAATAAATGTTTCTCTCAGCTCTTTTAAACATATTTTCATTTTATGAACGAAATCTCCCGGAGATTCGGCACTTCTCGCTTCTCCATAATTCAGTGAAGGTGAAATACATGACCTTGTCAACTGGTCCGAGAGATATTTTCCAACTCTTGAATCAGGTAATTTTTCAGCGAGGTTCAATGTCATTACAGAAAAATCGATCAATCGTTTTTCAAGTTTTTCAATGCTCTCTTTCCTATCCATTCTAAATTCTAAATTCGAGTATTCGATTATTCTCTATTCCATTCTAAATTCTTCATTCGAGTATTCGATTATTCGAGTATTCTCTTCTCTCAAAGCTGTTCCTTCTTCCCCAAAAGCACTGCTCCCACCATAGCTGTCAGGAACAGTATTGACGAAACTTCAAAGGGCAGCATATAATCCCTGTAAAGAATTTTGCCAAGATCTTTAACAAGCCCTATCTGCGACTCCATCGGATGCTGCACAAAATGCATATCATAGCCTCTGAAAACACCGATAAGAACCAGGCCAAGCATAACACCGGCAATGATGGCCGCCGCTTTGAGCCATATCGGCTTCGGGGAACGCTCATCCTTGTTCAGGTTCAGCAGCATTACCGTGAACAGGAACAGGACCATAATGGCGCCGGCATAAACTATTATATGAACTATGGCCAGGAATTGGGCGTTCAGAAGTATATAATGCCCGCCAATAGCAAAAAATGTCAGTGTAAGATACAGCACGCTGTGGATAGGCTTCTTCGAAATCAGCACCATCACCCCGCTGTATAAAGCAAGTATGGAGAGAAAGTAGAATATGTAGTTAGTGAACATTATGCTTTTGATTCGTATCTTTTTTAAATTCCAGTACTTCCGGGGTCTGACGTTTTGAAATATCAATCCTCTTCGAAGGATCCATGGGCTCAACAAGCACGTCTTTCCCGTAAACAAATTTATCCCTTTCGTAATCCGCTTTTACAATTTCTTTTGTCAGGAAGATAGCCTCTTTGGGACAGGCCTCTTCACAAAGTCCGCAGAAAATGCATCTGAGCATATCGATTTCGTATGTTGATGCATACTTTTCTTCACGGTATAGATTTTCTTCACCCGGCAGACGTTCGGCTGCAATCATGGTAATGGCTTCGGCTGGGCAGGCTACTGCGCAAAGCCCGCAGGCGGTGCAGCGTTCCCTTCCCTCATCATCCCTCTTTAATACATGCTTTCCGCGGTAAATTTCGGAAAACTCCCGCTTTACTTCGGGATACCGTATAGTGGCTTTTTTGGTAAAGAGATGGCCAATAGTGATCCACATTCCGTGAAGGATGGCAGGCAGATAGATTTTCTCCCAAAAAGACATCTGTTTATTCGAAACCACCTTGCTCCTTTTTGTCAATCCAATCACGGCCTCTGCTGGTTTAATAAAATTACTATACCGGTTATCAGAACATTCAATATTGCCAGTGGAATCAGGGCTTTCCATCCCAGCCTCATCAGTTGGTCATAACGGAAACGCGGCAATGTCCATCGAACCCACATGAAAATGAATCCGAAAAACGTGATCTTCGCAAACAGCACCAGGAAGCTCACAAAGGCAAAGGCATTGGTTGAAAGACCCAGCTTGTCGATGAAAGGAAAATGATATCCGCCGAAAAACAAAGTAGCCATTACTGCCCCTGAGATAAACATGTTGATATATTCGGAAAACAGGTAAAAGCCCAGTTTCATGCTGCTGTATTCGGTATGGTAACCTCCCACCAGCTCGGTCTCGCATTCGGGCAGGTCGAAAGGCGATCGGTTTGTTTCAGCGAAAGCACATATGAGGAAGATCAGGAAAGCCAGCGGCTGGTACCATATGTTCCAGTTGAAGCCCTGCTGCTGGTTTACAATATCCCTCATGCTTAGCGAGCCGCTCATCATCACGATGGTGATGATAGCCAGGCTCATGGCCAGTTCGTAGCTTATCATCTGGGATGACGCCCTGATTGCGCCAAGCAGGGCGTATTTATTGTTCGAGGCCCAACCGCCTATCATAATGCCGTAAACGCCTATGGAAACAATAGCAAAAATGTACAGAATGCCTATGTTCACATCAGCCATCTGGAGGCTGAAGGTTTTTCCATTGATGACAATGTCGGGCCCCCAGGGGATTACAGCGCTAGTGAGGCAGGCAATGAGCATGGTAAGTGACGGTCCCAGAATGTAGAGGAATTTATCCGCAGTATTCGGCATGAACTCTTCCTTGAAGAACAGCTTGATGCCGTCGGCCAGGGGCTGAAACAATCCCCATGGGCCCGCCCGGTCGGGGCCGAGCCGGTCCTGAAGGAACCCCGCTACTTTTCGCTCGATCAATGTGGAATACATGGCAACCACAAGGCTCAGTATCAGTATGACTGAGGCAAGTATGGTTTTATATAACAGCATTATGCCCATTATTCCTGAGGTTCTGTTGTCCCTTCGATAGGATGAATGATGGATCCCTTTTTCATGTGTTCATAATGATTACCGGAGATGACTGACTGACGCTTAATTTTACGCGGTCCCCCGATCACCCAGTCGCTAATTTCTTTCTTCTCAAACCTGCATTCATTACAGATGAATTCTTCCAGTTCGCCGAACTGGTCCTTCCGGCCGGTGATGCGGTAAATCTCGTTCCCGAACATCCATGCAGTTATCTTACCATTGCATTTGCTGCATTCGCGATGGGCATCCATGGGATTTAAAAACCACACCCTGCTCCTGAATCGGAAAGTCCGGTCAGTAAGGGCTCCAACAGGGCATACATCAATCATATTCCCTGAGAAATCATTGTCGATGGCAGTCTGGATAAAGGTGCTGATCTCCATGGTGTCGCCGCGGTACAGCATGCCATGCGCCCGTTTTTTTGTCAGCTGTTCTGCAGCCAGTACACAACGGAAGCAATGGATACAGCGGTTCATGTGAAGTTTGATAAGCGGGCCGATATCAACCATGGGATATTCCCTTCTTGGTTCTCTCGTATTCGTTTCCTCCATACCATAACCGTAACTCAGGTCCTGCAAATCGCATTCCCCGGCCTGGTCGCATACAGGACAATCGAGGGGATGGTTGAGGAGCAGGAATTCAACGACGCCTTTACGGGCTTCGTTCACTTCCGGTGAAATAGTGTTTTCCACCACCATCCCATCCTGAACCGGAGTACTGCAGGAAGCCACCAGCTTGGGCATGGGGCGCGGGTCCCTGGCAGAGGATCTGGCCACCTTCACCAGGCAGCTGCGGCATTTCCCACCGCTTCCCTTTAATCTGGTATAAAAACACATGGCCGGAGGCACAACCTTCCCGCCAATCATGCGTGCCGCCTGAAGGATCGTGGCGCCTTCCTCTACCTGGATAATTATATTATCTATCGTTACTGTAATCATTCTTCATTCATCATTCGAGTATTCGATTATTCTCTATTCAGTTCAAAATTCAATGTTCAATATTCATTTTATATGTTCCTCAAACTCCCTGCGGAAATGCCTGATGGCACTGGCAACAGGCCAGGCCGCCGCATCTCCGAGCGGACAAATGGTATTCCCTTCAATATTCTTCGCAACCCGGACCAGGAGGTCTATGTCACTCATCCGGCCCTGGCCGTGTTCCAGGCGGTACAACACTTTTTCCATCCATCCTGTGCCTTCGCGGCAGGGTGAACACT
>Ga0182021_10011350_pt1 | contig 10568 bp, 12 predicted proteins | sample 612E3MmetaG_FD_120493 | JGI IMG/M metagenome (GOLD analysis project Ga0182021, IMG submission 120493) | Permafrost microbial communities from Stordalen Mire, Sweden - 612E3M metaG (Illumina Assembly) | ecosystem: Environmental > Terrestrial > Soil > Wetlands > Permafrost | place: Sweden... | reverse complement strand
GACGCCTTTGCGGCGACACGCTTCGAGACAAAGGTCATGCCCGCCTCCGCTAACTCCTCTATCATCAACTCCGCGTCAGTAGGGACATCTTCAAGGATCAATACTTTTAATTTTTCGGACATGGTCTCAGCCTCCAAACTCTCCGACACTAATAGAATATCTTTCCGTAATGGAACCGAATCATAACATTCATAAAAGCCATCTCATGCAATCATCCAATCAGCCGCCGCCCTGTGGTTATCAGTCGGCATAGGGCGTCATATTCATCGATACCCAGTATGCTCCGAGTTCGGCTACAAAACGCGAGAACGCCGCCGCTTGCATGGGCTTAACAATATAGCTGTTTGCCCCGCGCCTGTAGCTTTCCGTCCTGTCCCGCGCTTCATCGGAGGAAGTAAATACGACAACCGGGATGTGCTGCGTCCTTTCGTCGGCCTTGACGCGTTTCAGAATCTCCAGGCCGCTGACCTTGGGCAGTTTCAAATCGAGAAGGATCAGCTTGGGGAGATGAACCTCCGCCTTCGCGAGGCAGCCCTCGGGCCCGAACAAATAATCGAGGGCTTCTGCGCCGTCGCTTATGGCCCGAATCCTGTTGGAGATATCCTGACGGCTGAGTGTATCCAGTATCATCTCAACATCGTGAGGATTATCTTCGACGAGAAGAATATCAACATTACGCATGACAAAAAGTCACTCCTTCATGTTTAGTGCGAAATAAAAACAGGCCCCTTCATCGACCTTACCTTCCGCCCATACCCTGCCGCCATGCCTGTGTATGAGGCGCTGGACGGTCGCCAGGCCGACGCCGGTGCCTTCGAACTGCTCCGTACTGTGCAGTCTCTGAAAGACGCCGAAGAGCTTATCGTAATACGCCATGTCGAAGCCTACACCGTTATCCCTGACATAATAGACGTGCTCATCTCCGTCGGTGTAGCCTCCCGCCTCGATATGTGCGGCATCTTTGTATTTTGTGAATTTTACGGCGTTCCCAAGGAGGTTGATCAATACCTGCTTGATGAGAGCCATGTCCCCGTAGCCCGGAGGTATGCTCCCTACTTCAAGCTTAATGTCCCTCTCCGGTTCGCTCGCCTGCACTTCTTTCCACGCGTCTTTCATGAGAACCTCCATGTCCAGAGTCATGGGGGATATATGTTTCCTCCCCAGGCGCGAGAAGGTCAGGAGGTCGTCGATGAGCTGGCCCATCAGGTGCGTGTTGGACCTGATCACGTTAAATTTATCGAGGGTGTCCGCATCAAACTTATCCCCCTGTTTCTTGAGGATGAGGCGCGCATACCCGTCTATGGCGCGGAGCGGAGCGCGCAGATCATGCGCAACGGAATAACTGAAGCTTTCGAGTTCCTTGACGGCATATTCCAATTGCCTTTTCCCTTCCCTCATCTCCAACTCCGCATGTTTGCTCTCAGTGATATCCATTCCGTAGATGCGGATGCGCTGGGCTCCTTCCACCAAGTGCAACGTCTGCCGGCACCAGCGCTCACCGACATTCACGTCCCGTACGATTTCTCTTGACCCGTTTTTGCGCAAGGCAGGAACCACCGCTTCCCAATCGTAAAGCCACGGATGCCTCGCTCCGCGCTCGCGGAGATCCGGGAATAATCGCTCGGCGGCGGGGTTAAGGTAATTGGCCTGCCCCGAAAAATCCACTTCTGCCACGGGATACGGGTTGAGCATGGGAAATGAGGCCAGATACGCCATCTTCTCCTCTGCCCTCGTAATCTCCGTGATGTCGGTGACCGGCTCACCCCCACTGACGGCTTTCAAAGACAGGGCATCTTCCGCCTTTTCCCGGAGATTATCAAAACGCTTATTTGCTGCGGGTATTTTTTTCGTCATGGCTCTGCCGGTATTTCATCCAAAAAAGGGGGCGTTTCTATTTCCGCCTGCTTCCTTTTTCCGTTTTTTTCTCCTGCCGGATTTAGAGCGTTCCGGTCATATTTTTAAAGGAATCCTCTCTTTATTCAAGCCTTAGTTCGCATTCTTCCCATATTGGGAGATAGTGTGGAAAACGGATTATTATTTGAGCCGGTGAAATTTAAATTGATTGCAAAAGTGCGGTGATAGAAATCCACGAGATATTTAAAGTACGTCATATCCTCTTCTCATCTCTCTATCTTATCTACCTGTGTTTCGGAGGCCGTTCCGGTACATGAATTACGGAAAACAATTTTCTCTGACAGTAACTTTCCTCAATCTCCAATCTTCTCTGGTCGGGCTCACCTGCAATCTCCTATGTCAGCCCTTACATGCCAGTTTGGCCGCTATCTCTGCCACATGCTTCCCCTGGAACCGGGCCGCATTTAATTCATTTTCGCTCGGCATGCGCTCGCCCCGCGTCCCCGCAATGGTGGAAGCCCCATAGGGTGAACCGCCGGTGATCTCATCGATCCGCATCTGTCCTTCAAAGGAGTACGGAAGGCCGACAACTACCATGCCCTGATGAAGAAGGTTCGTAAGGAAAGTGAGTATCGTGGTCTCCTGCCCGCCGTGCTGGGTGGCGCTGCTCGTAAAAACGCTGCCCACCTTGCCGACAAGGGCTCCTTTGGCCCAGAGGCCGCCTGTCGCATCGAGGAGCTGCCGCATCTGCCCGCACATGTTGCCGAAGCGCGTAGGCGTTCCGAAGATGATAGCATCCGCAGCGGCAAGTTCATCGACCGTGCAGACGGGGACGTGGGCAAGACCCTTTTGCGCCTCAAGGGCGCCCATCTTTCCCAGGACTTCTTCCGTAAGGGTTTCCGGGACACGACGCATGGAGACATCAGCCCCTTTAACCATCCTCGCACCTTCCGCCATGGCCTCCGCCATGCGGTGGATATGGCCGTACATGGAGTAGTAGACGATGAGGACCTTCATGATGTGCTCCCTTCCTCTTGAGGCGGTTTATCCCATTTCATGGTGTTCAACTTGAGTCTGATCGGCGCAAGGACTTAGATTATTGATGTAAAACCACGTTATGATTATTGTCATCAGAGGGGTAAAGACAATAGGGATTTATTGGTAGCTTACTGGTAGTATTTACCTACTATTGTGACCGCACGCCGACGGGTTGGCATTCATTTCTGAGCGAGCATGACTAAGGGGGATATCGCCTTCGCTACGACGCATAGGCAAATGCTTTCTATCCAGCCCGGGCCGGACCGCCGTTATAGATTGTCGTGTTCATCGAAAGCCAGTATTTTCCGATGTCATGAACATAACGGGAGAACATATCAGCGTCCATGGGCTTCACCACATAGCTGTTCGCGCCGAGCTTGTAGCTTTCGCTTCTGTCCTGCGACTCGCTCGAGGAGGTAAATATGACTGTGGGGACGTGCATCGTCCGTTCGTCGGACTTGATCCTTTTCAGAATCTCCAGGCCGCTCACCTTGGGCAGTTTCAAATCGAGGAGGACCAGCTTGGGCAAATGGAAATCCATTTTCTTGAGCGACCCATCGGGACCAAAAAAAAAGCCTAAGGCTCCCACGCCATCGTGTATGGCACGAACCTTGTAACCGATATCCAGTCCTTCCAGGGCTTCCAGTATGAGTTCGGCGTCGTGACGATTATCTTCGACGATCAGGATGTCTATATTATCCACAAAAAAGATTTACTCCTTCACGCGCTGTGCAAAATAAGTCGACAATTGCGGAAAAAATCTTATTCTCGCCAAGTCTCCTAACTTTTTTTTCAAATACAATCAAATGTTAATTTAAATGCGGCGCTTTCCGTCAGGTTTTTATCGCCTGATGCTCGTTTCTATAGTCCCGGGGCATCTCTAAGAGATGGACTACATCAGAAGGTTTGTATTCGATCCTGTAGAATGGATTTCCCGCAAGGGATTGGTGAAGCAGTTCCTCGACCTTTGCCTGTATCTGCTGCCATCCCTGGTCTTTTCCCGTGTTATTCATTATGCATTCTCCTTTTGAAAGGGATTTGTCCTTCTGAAGTAGAAGCCCCATGCGCGCAACGTGCATATATCTTGACAACCCCGTCATGCGTCTCAGGCTTTTAATATTTTTCTCTGCTTATCCCGTGCATCACAGGCTAATGTTACCCGCGCGATAAAGACAATAGTGATTAATTGAAAGTCTATTGACAGGCATAAACTACCATTGCGGCCTGTCTCGCGGCGCGGAGTTATCTCATCATTACGCACCGCATTGCAAGCTGGTTTTCAATATCTTCCTTCTTTATCTTCTCGCGGAAGATTTTTTTAATTTCCCGGCACGAAGCCGCGTCGTTTCTGTATATTACGCCAATCGGGATCCTGTCTCCCCAGAGCTCCGCCGTCTTTATGGCCTCATAACGGTCTGCAATGGGTTTCTCGATCTTGAAGACCCTCTCCCTCAGCCATTGGTAGGTATTTATCTTGTTGAAAGTGACGCAGGGCTGGAGAATGTCTACCAGGGCAGTCCCTTTGAAAAGGATGGCTTCTTTAATAATTTCTTTCATGTGGTCTCTGTCGGAGGCGAAACAGCGCGCTACGAAAGGCGCTCCCATGGTGATCGCCAGGGCTATGGGGTTCAAGGGGATGTTCTCGTTACCCCCGGGGGAGAGGTCATTTTTCACGGATGAGTCCGTCGTGGGGGAACTCTGCCCTTTGGTGAGCCCGTATACCTGGTTATTCGATGTCAGTATCGTAATATCCAGCCGCCTTCTGATCGTGTGTATGAAGTGATTTCCTCCCTCGCCATAATTGCAGCCGTCACCGGAGTAGGCGATGACGGTGAGATCAGGTCTCGCAAGTTTAATACCCACGGCAGGAGGCAGTGCCCTTCCATGAAGGCCGTTGAAGTAATTAACGTCCAGGTAATGGGGCATCTTCGCGGCCTGCCCGATGCCCGATGTGAAGACGATGTCCTTCATGGGTATGGAAAGCTCCGGGAGGACTTTTTCCAGAACGTCCCGGATGGGGAAATCACCGCAGCCGGGGCACCACGCCATATCTGTTCTCTTCAGCATCTCCGTTCCTCACGTCAACAATTTTTTCAGTTCGCAGTAGAGCTCTGAAACTGTGAAGCACTCGCCATTGTATTTCAGAACGTGGTGGACAACGTTAAGACCCAGTTCGCGTTTCAGAAGTCCTGCAAACTGGCCCCGCGCGTTATTTTCCACGCAGATGAGCCGCTTAGAGTCAAGGCCGTAAGTCGCAACCATAGCGGCAGTGAGGGGATAGACCTGCCCGAAATGCAGCGCCGCAGCGCTCTGTCCTTCGTTTATGATCTTTTCCAGGGCCTCTTTCACGATGAGCTTGTTGGAGCCCCAGGAGATGATTACGGAAGCGGCGTTCCTGTCGCCGTAAAATGTGGGCGGCAGAAAATCTTGCGCAAGCATGGCGAATTTCTTCAGGCGCTTGTCCACCATGCGGACTCTCAGTCCCAGGTCCTCCGTGATTTTTCCTTCTTCATCGTGCTCATCGGAATCGAGCCTGACCTTAGCCTCGGAAAGACCCGGATATGTCAAGGGGGAGATGCCGTCTTCCGTAAGCATATATCTCTTGTAGGTGCCGTCGAATACCGCGTATTCGCGGCTCAGGCATTCCTTCGGTATGTCATCATCTATGATCTGGATGGAGTCGGCGAAGTACTGATCAGTCAGGATAAAAACGGGTATCTGGTAGCGGTCGGCCAGTGCGAAGCTCTTGCGGGCAACGGCGATGGTCTCGTCGATTGAGCCCGGTGCAAAAATGATGCGGGGAAATTCTCCGTGGCCTGCATGGATGACAAAGTTGAGTTCCCCCTGTTCGGTCCTCGTGGGGAGCCCCGTGGCCGGGCCGGGCCGCTGACCAAGAACGATGACGACGGGCGTTTCCGTCATGCCAGCAAGTGAGACCCCTTCCTGCATCAAGGCGAAGCCGCCGCCGGAGGTGGCCGCCATGGATCGCACACCCGCATAGGATGCGCCCAAGGCCATGTTGATGGCTGATATCTCGTCCTCAGCCTGTTCAAAATGGACGGGCATCGTGAGGGCTGCCGTGGAAAAATAATGCATGATGGATGAGGCCGGCGTCATGGGATACCCGGCCATGAACTGGCAGCCGCCCAAGAGCGCCCCTAAGGCTATGGCCTGATTCCCATCGAATTTGCAGTGGGCGCCTGCCGCAGGCCGGAGAGGATATTTCCCTGCGAGGTTGGAACGGAGGGCGTAGTCGAAGCCCGCCCTCAAGTATTTTGCCATTTCATCTTCGGCGCCCTCCGTCACTTTTTCAAGACGCGCGCCGATTACAGCAAGAACACAGCCGACGAGTATCGTGTTTGCGGACTTGACGTCCTCGAACTTTTCCCTTGCTTCCTTTTCGATCTCTTTTGTCAATTCCCGGGAGAGATAGATGCCGTCGCTGTTGAGGTCCGGCCTGTGGCGGATGTCCGTTTCTTCGTCGAGGGCGATGACCATGTCCCATTTCCCGCCGCTTAAGGCATGGACGGGCGTCTCGGAGATGCGGATCATGTGGAAGTTATGGCCGCCCCGGATCCTCGACATGTAGTTCTTGGTCGCGAAAAAATAATAGTTGAGCCGGGTCAGGATGTCCGTCAGCCCGAGTTCGACGGAGAACAGGCCCTGCCCCGCTTCCCCGCCGATGACGATGTTGAATTCCATGAATTCCTCCCTTGAAAGGAAAACAGACTTGGTGCGTTTCTCATCCCCGGTCAGGAGAAAAGGGCCGTTCACTCGATCTGCCTAAGACAAAGCGGAGTAACCGGATATACTCCATGGGGTCATGCAGGGAATATTATCCACGGATATTTTTTGTAAAGAATATCTATTGAGCTCAGAGACTAATCAGCCAAAGTCACGATAAAGGCAGAGCCGAGCTTTTCCACGTGGTCTTCGGTATTCTCGAAGAAGTTGAGGTGGTCTTCTTCTTCACCGAGAAGCTTCTCGAAGAGCTGTTTTGAGATCTGATCTTTTTCATTCGCGCAGACGAGGGCGGCTTCGTTGTACATCTTGACGGCGTAGCTTTCCAACTTGATGTTCGTGGCGAGCATGGCTTCGATATCCTGGCCTTTCTGGATTTCCGAATCAGGCTTGGTAGTGGGTACAGCCTTCAGGAACAGGATCCTTTCTGCGAGTGCTTCGGCATGCTTCATTTCCTGTATGGCAATCTCTTTCATCTTCTTGGCGAGCTTGCCGAAATCTTTATCCTCCAATTCATAGTGCTGGGCCATGTACTGAATAATCGCGGTGAGCTCTCTTGATCTCGCGGCGTTCAATAAATCGATGACTTTCTTGCTCATGACTACCTCCCTCAATGTTTTTCATTTAGTGCAAAATTTGTATAAGGCCAAAGAGGGAGGACCATCCCTCTCCGGAACCTCACTGATCGTTCTTTCGCCCGAAAAAACTGAATATTATGTTGAGACAGTTAGTTTAGTTGATAGCAGAAGGCAATGATGGTTAAGTAGTAGTTTAATGATAGGTAAAAACTCGCACAAGAAATTGTTCCCCGCCATGCACGTAAGGGGGCGAAACCCGCGTCCGCAACCCTTTATTCTTGACAGAGAAGAATATTATTTTCTATAGTTAATCCAGCACTGAAGGAACTTCTTAGCAAGCGCTCATGCCTATCCGAGCGCCACGAATAGATCAAATACATCTTCATAGAGCTTTTACGCAAACCGGAAAAAGTGAGGAAGCGGAACATGAAAAGAGAAGCAATGTTTTATGAAGAATATAAAGAAGGGGTCCTTCATTGTTTTCTCTGCAACCATCATTGTAAGATTTCCGAAGACAAATTCGGTTTCTGCGGTGTACGCCGGCATGAGCAGGGGAAACTCTACACTTATGCCTACGGAAACATCATCGCCTCCCATATAGATCCCATCGAGAAGAAGCCACTTTACCATTTCCTCCCCGGATCACGCTCCTTCTCCATTGCGACCATAGGCTGCAACTTCAGGTGCGGCTTCTGCCAGAACTGGCAGATATCACAGCTTTCCATAAAGAAGGGCGATTTCGCGGGCCCGGAAACGAAGCCGGAGGATATCGTCAAGGGCGCTCTCGAAAACGGCTGCAAATCCATATCCTATACATACACGGAGCCGACGATTTTTTTTGAATATGCCTATGACATCTCCCGGCTCGCGAAAAAGGAGGGCCTCTTTAACGTCTTTGTCACGAACGGCTTCATGACCAAAGAAGCTCTGGAGACAATCCACCCTTACCTCGACGCCGCCAATTGCGACTTGAAAAGCTTCCGAGATGATTTTTACAAGAAGGTCTGCTCCGGAGGTCTCCAGCCTGTCCTCGACTCCATAAGACTCATGAAAAAGCTTGGCATCTGGGTCGAGGTTACAACGCTCCTCATCCCCGGCGAGAACGACTCCGAAGATGAGCTCAACGCGATTGCCGCCTTCATTGCGGAAACCGGAAAAGAGATCCCCTGGCACATCAGCAGGTTTCATCCTGATTACAAGTTCGACGCCCATGAACCAACATCCTTAGGCGTTCTCAGAAAGGCTAAGGCAATAGGGGAAAAACACGGCCTCCGTTACGTCTACATGGGTAACGTGAATGAAGAATCGGATACGTATTGTTATAACTGCCAAGCCCTTCTCGCCAAGCGGACGTACTTTACCGTCAACGAATCCCACGTGAAGGAAGGGAAATGCGAGTTCTGCGCGGCGCCGGTGGAAGGCCGCTGGTAAGGAGATCACGAGGCATGCAGAAAAATGCACTTTAGAGCACATGACCGATAGAGGCATACACATTATCACTCATGATAAACTATGATGCCTTCGTCTGCACTGGTAACGATTACCGGCGTCCAAGCAGCGCCCGGAAAAACTCGCCCCTCATTTTCCGAATACAGACAGGGTTACAGTGATAAGAAAGAGAATGGAAGAGGCGATAACAGTCCAAGAGAAAAGGTCTATCCATTTCTCCAGCCCCCAAAGATCCTGATCCCAGTTGGTCTCTGTTACCGAGCGTCTGAAGCGCGTAATCAGCCCCGCGGGCGGTGAAACATACCTTGCCTTTCCCATTCGCCGCATACATATACAGTAATCCGTATTTGCCTGTCTTTTATAATTCCAGCTTGCATTCATTCTGATTAGTCCTGCTAAAGGTGATATTTTCTTATGACGGCCGTGACGATGCCGCCCAGCCGCAGTTCATTCTTTGGCCTGATAGTCGGGTATTTCTGGTTTGCCGCCTCAAGGATAATCTCTTTTCCTTTCCTCACGAAATATTTCATGGTCCACTCCCCATCCACTTCCGCAAGGACGATGTCCCCGTTCTTCGGTTCCCTCCCCTTCTCCACGATCACCATGTCGCCGTCCATAATGCCGGCGCCGGTCATCGAGTCCCCGCTTACTTTGACAAGGAAGGAAGATTCCGGCCGTGTAATGAGATACTCATCGATGGAAATAATGTCCCGCAGCTCTTCTTCGGCAGGCGACGGATATCCGGCAGCTACGGCTCCGGCCACGAGAATGCCTGGAGCCGGCCTCACAAGCTTGAGAATTCCCTTTGCATCCCTCGCGAGGACGCCCTCGGCGCAAAGCTTCTCCATCCAATAGTGGACGACGCTCTTCGACCGGACTCCGAGAAGGTCGAGCATCTCTTTATATGTAGGCATTCTCCTCTTTCCACTACAGAAGGACTGAATTTCTTTTTCGACTGTTTTGACGTCTCTCTTTTTCTCCATAATTACCATATATAGAACAATCGTTCTATTGTCAAGGAAAAATTTGCATATCCGTCGAACTGGTTATTTGTTATAATTTTCTTATTGGGAGAATATAAATATGTGCGGCAGGTTTGCTTTGGTTTCCGATAAAGCGGCCATCGCGGAAATATTTGACGTCCGGGACGACTCTTATGATTTCGTACCTGACTGGAATATAGCTCCGGGCCGGTTTATCGGCGCCGTTATCCGCCGCGAGGGCAAGAACTCTCTCGCGCCCTTTCTCTGGGGACTCATCCCGTCCTGGGCCAAGGACCCTTCCATAGGGCATAAGCTTATCAATGCGCGGGCCGAAACCATCGACAAGAAACCGAGCTTCAGGAGCGCTTTTTCAAAAAGACGGTGCATCATCGTTGCCGACGGCTTCTATGAATGGAAAAAAGTTGGCGCAAAAAAGACCCCGTTATACTTCCACTTGAAGTCGAAAGAGCCTTTCGGTCTTGCCGGTCTGTATGAAACGTGGACGTCACCGGAAAAAAAGGAGATTAGATCCTGCACGATCATCACGACGGAAGCGAATAAATTGATTGCGCCCATTCATGACCGGATGCCCGCAATCGTGCCCAAGAAAGAGGAGCATATCTGGATCAGCGATAGCATGGAAGACGGGACCATCCTGCTCTCCATCTTAAAGCCATACCCGGCAGAGGAGATGGAATACGAGATCGGTATGGGACCAGGGTTTGCTCAGGTTAAGGAAGGGCTTTAAGCCGTGAGGAAGACAAAAGGCTCAGGAATATTATCGTCCGTCTTCATCAGGGGGGCATGTTCTGCGAGGTCCAGTACAGGCTTATTTCAGCGGCCGTAATGACGAAGCGTTCATACTCAAAAGGCTTTACTATGAAGCTGTTTGCACCGAGCCTGTAGCTCTCCACCCTGTCTCTGT
>Ga0182021_10011349_pt1 | contig 10569 bp, 9 predicted proteins | sample 612E3MmetaG_FD_120493 | JGI IMG/M metagenome (GOLD analysis project Ga0182021, IMG submission 120493) | Permafrost microbial communities from Stordalen Mire, Sweden - 612E3M metaG (Illumina Assembly) | ecosystem: Environmental > Terrestrial > Soil > Wetlands > Permafrost | place: Sweden... | reverse complement strand
TACCAAATGCAGGTCACGGCCCCAATGGACTGACCCAACTTTTCCGCTTTGCACCCTCTGCACAGACTGTACTTGCAGATAGCGTGATTGTCAAGAATCCAATTCACTTGCTTCCGCACTCCGCATTCCGCGTTTATAATTGCTCCATCTTCTCTGGGAGCCATTCACCATGAACGACAACACCATCCTCGTCTTCACCCGCAACGGACTAGGCGATGCGCCCGCTGAGTTGCAACAGAAACTCGCGCTGAAATTCCTGCAGTTGAATCTCGACGCGAACACCCTGCCTGCGAAGATTCTCTTCTACACCGATGGCGTGAAACTCGCATGCGAGGGATCGCCCGTCATCGACGAATTGAAGGCAATGAAAGAGCGCGGCATGGAGTTGATCCTGTGCAGCACCTGCCTCGACTACTTCGGTCTGCGCGATAAGGTGCAGGTTGGCATCATCGGCGGCATGCCGGACATCATCGAAGCGCTGCATGCGGCGGAGAAAGTCATCAGCCTGTAGAGCGATCCACGAAGTGCACGAAGAAAACTTAGTGTTCCTTTGTGTTCTTTGTAGATCAACACGAGCCGACCTCATCGTGAGATCGGCTCGTGTTCATAACCAGCCACTAACGACCACCCACTAACGACCCGCAACTAGCCATCCACTAAGCGTACCGCACTCCCGCTGTTATTGGTGTGATACTCGTACTGTTTGCCGTTCGCTTCCAGGATGACTTTGTAGCCGGACGTGATCACCTGCGCACACATCACGTCGGGCTGTTGAATTCCCAGGCAAGCATCAGGCCAATCGATCTCTTGAGTGCCGACGAGCTTGATCGTATTGATGTCGATCTTCAAGCGCTGCGCTAGATCTGCCGCGGCATTCACGGCTGCATCGGGCGCGTTCTTCCATTCCCCAGCTGTAGGCCGGGTGACTAATTTGCCGGGCGCGGCTTCGGTCGGCAGAACACTGGGTGGCGTGGTAGGCAGCGCGCTGGGCAGCATCGTCGGCGCTGGTTTCGGTGGAGCGGTTGGAACAGTCGAGGGGGCCGAGGGCGCACCACAGGCGGCCAATACCGTTGCCAGCAGCAGTGTCACTATCATCACTTTGTTTCTCACGTTGATTCTCCTTAAAAGCGTCTCTCGCTTGCGGTTTAACCTGGTTCATCTATCAGACGCTCTTTCAAGTTTACAAGTTCTTGCCGTTTGACGCCAGCAAAACGCGGCGAGGGTCACTCGCCGCACGAGGTGGGCAGAGATGGATCGGATGGAGATTTTTTGCGCCGCACTTCACCCAAGCTGGCCGACAGGCCGAGCAGTACGCCGCCCAACGCGCCGAGGATGATCTCCCACGTTGGCGCGGGGTGACCACTAAACGCGGAGAACAACAGCGCCACAATCGCACCGGAGATTGCGCCCAACACCACGATCGCCAGACGCTTTCTGCCCGTCAAGTGTCCGTAAATATCAGGTTGAGGCAGAGGAGTTTCTGACATAGGCTTTCACCGAAAGTATACCATTAGTCCTGTTGACGTGGTTTGGGAATGGTTTGCACTTCACTTTTCAAACGCAACATGCTATACTACCTCGCAGGATTTTCCGATCAAACTTGTTTCATCGTGTAGAAGCTTATGATACCTCCATCGACTTCTCAAGACGATCGGGTGTGGGCTGCCCGCTTGTGGGCCGCCCGCTTGCAGCGTTGGGGACTGGACGAGATTGCGCCGGTTTTCATCGAGGCGCTGTGCCCCCTCGGTCCGATCGGCAGCCAACTGCTGACGGTGGCCTCACCGCTCTTGACGACATTCGTTGACGACCAACGGCTCGATCACTGGATCGATCTGCTGGATGATCCCGATCGGTTGGAGCAATTCGCGCGCTCGCTCGATCGTGAGGTTGATCAATGAACGACTTCATCGCCACTTACGGCGGTTCGATTTTGTCGGTCTTTTTTGGAGTGCTGGTGGTCGTGTTCTACGCTCTGTTTAGCAGGGCCGGACGACGTCGTCCGCATTTCCGGGCGATTCCCGCTTTTAATATGTTGCGCGGCCAGATGGGGCGCGCGATCGAATCCGGCCGGGATCTCCACGTCTCGATCGGTACCGGCGGCATCAGCGGCGATGATACTGCGACCACTTTAGCGGGTCTGGCCGTGGCCGAATATCTGGCAGAAGAAGCGGCGGCCAGTGGGATTGCCCCGATCGTTTCCACCTCCGATGCGACGAGCGCCATCGTGGCCGAAGATGCCTTGCGCCGACCCTATATCCGGCAGGGCAACCTCGGTGATTTCCCGCGCGGCGCGGCGTGTTTACCCGCGTTAGGGTCGGTGCCTTACGCCGCGGCGACGATGGATCTGCTCAATCATGATCCCGTGTTGACCAACATCATGTCTGGAACGTTTGGCGCTGAAGCCGCGTTGATCGATCAGGCGGCTAATAACAATGAATTGCCGCAGCTCTTCGGCGCGGCCGATCCGCGTGCCTTGGCCGTGATGGCGACTTCGACCGATCACCTGTTGATCGGCGAAGAAATGTATGCGGCCAAAGCCTATTTGCGCGCGCAGCTGCCGCATCTGGCCAGCTTGCGCGCCGCGGATGTCGTCCGGATCGTGATCGCCGTGTTGATCGTGTTGGCCTTTGTCGCCGGGTTGCTCAAGTGAGGGTGTGACGTGAGACGGATTATTACCAGTGTTGCGCCGACCGTTATCACGGGCATCGCCGGTATTCTGGTGTTGCTCAGCTTCGTCCCGCCGCTAGTGGAGGCGCTGGCTGGCTTGCGGACGATCCTGATCAACATCGCCATCATCGTGGCGAGTATCGCGCTGCTGTTGGGCTTTGGCCGGTTGCTCAACTGGCACTGGCTGCGTTTTCGGCAACGGCGAAGTGGTTATAGTTTGATCGCATTTATCGTCGCGCTTCTTGTCTTCCTTGCGCTATCTTTCGAACGTGTACAGAACTGGCCCAATGTGAGTCAGGCCGTGGCCAATTTGCCTCTAGGTAACATGGTATTTGGTTTTGTCATCGCCCCAATCCAAGGTTCGCTGGGCGCGCTGTTGGCCATCTTCCTTGCTGCCGCGGCCGTGCGCATGGCGCGCCGCCATCGCACGTGGGGCACGCTCTGGTTTCTCGTGTCGGCCGTGATCGTGTTGATTACGCAGATTCCGCCCACCCAGGCCGCGGCTGATATCTTGCAGCCGATTCGTGATCTGTTCAACGCCATTGCAATGGGTGGCCTGCGCGGTCTGTTATTGGGTGTGGCATTAGGTACTATGGCGGTGGCGTTCCGTGTGTTATTTGCCATCGACCGTCCGCAGAGTGAATGAAAGCGTCTAAGACTGGCGCTGTTGTCTGGCGCAGGTCTGGCATTGACCTATGATCTATTGTCCAGGTTGTGGCACCGCCAATCGCGATGGGTCGCGCTTCTGCAATGAGTGCGGCACCAAGATGCCAACGATGACCAGCTCGTTGTGTCCAACGTGTGGCACGCCTAATCCGCCGCATAGCCTGTTTTGCGAGAAGTGCGGCACACGTTTCATCGCGTCCTTGGCCGAAGAGCCGGAAGAGCCAGAGGCGACTACCCCGGCGGTTGTCGTTCCCAAGGGATTGTCGCTGCCCACTAAGCCAGTGTCCACTCCGGAACCAGCAGCTTCTACCGCGCCAACAAAACCGGAAGAAGAAGAACTGCCCGACTGGATGCAGGTTGTTCAAGCGGGTGGCGCCATATCCGAATTAGACCGCGCTAAAGCCGTCGCACCCGATCAACCTGTATCCAGCACAGAAGAAGTTCCTGCTTGGCTTACTGGGCTAAACACAGGCGCCGAACCCCCTAGTGGCGATTTCGGCCCTGCTGAAGAACGGAAGCCCGATACGGGTACGGGTGAGCTATTGCCCGAATGGACTCAACGGCTGCGCACTTTGCCAGACACGGCTCAGCCCGCGGCCGAGGATGAAGTGCCCGACTGGCTGAAGATGTTGGGCACGACGGGACACTTGCCGTCAGATGAGCTGCCGTCAGCGCCGGGTGCAGCAACGCCGACTCCGCCTGAAGAAAAACCGGCCTGGTTGTCTAATGTGCCCGCCTTGACTAATGGCGATTTCGGCTCTGAAACTCCCGCGGCAGAAGCGGAAGAATTGCCAGAGTGGCTCAAAGAACGTCCTCAGTTCGAGGAGCCTGCATCCTCTGCCGCAGAATTGCCTCCGCCGCCAGTGGTGGAAGCTAAACCGGTGGCCGACGCGATGCCAGACTGGCTGCGCGATCTGCGCCCCGCAGCTTCCATCACCGATGAAGCTCTGCCCGATTGGCTTGACGAACTGGGTGCAGAAGAAGAACCCGCGCCAGAGTCGCAGGCCCTGTCGACGGGTGATAGTGCGCTTGATTGGCTGAGTCAGCTCAGTGCGACTGCGCCTGAATCGCCGCTCGATCAATCTACCGCGCCCGCGGCTGAAACCCCCGCGTGGTTGAGTGAAACGCAGCCCACGGAATCTGTGACCCCCGATTGGATGAGCTCGTTCCGATCAGCTGAACCGGCAGCGGAATCTATGCCGGAAGAAGAAGGTGTTCCTGATTGGCTTACCAACCTGGGTATGGCTGCGCCAGAAGCTGCTGCGGTCGATGCGGATCAGTCCAAGCCAGAAGCAGAACCATTGGCCGAACCAGTGCCCGCATCCAAACCCGTCACCGATTGGTTATCGAGTTTGCGGCAAGCTGCGCCGGAGATGGAAGAAGAGCCAGCGCAGGCAGAAGAAGCCGCAGAGATTCCGGAGTGGCTGCGTGAATCTGGGGCTGCGCCACAAGCGATCGGTGGGCCGCAGGCCCACGAACAAGAAGCGCCCGAATGGGCACGTGAGACCGGCGCGAGCGAACCACCGGCTGCGGCTCAACCTGAAGAAGAAGGCGTGCCCGATTGGCTCAAGGGTTTGGGCGAGACGGCGGTTAGCACAACTCAAGCCGAGCCGGAAACTGAGCCAGTGCCTGCACCCAAACCTGTCACCGATTGGCTATCGAGTCTGCGACGTGCCACGCCGGAGATGGAAGAAGAGCCAGCGCAGGCAGAAGAAGCTGCAGAGATTCCAGAGTGGCTGCGTGAGCCTGACGTAAGCGAACCTCAACCAGCGGCTGAACCTGAATCTGAAGAAGGTGTCCCCGATTGGCTGAAGGGGATTGGCATGGCTGCGCCAGAAGCTGCTGCGGTCGATGCGGATCAGTCCAAGCCAGAAGCAGAACCATTGGCCGAACCAGTGCCCGCATCCAAACCCGTCACCGATTGGTTAGCGAGTTTGCGACGTGCCGCGCCGGAGATGGAAGAAGAGCCAGCGCAGGCAGCAGCAGAAGAAGCCGCAGAGATTCCGGAGTGGCTGCGTGAATCTGGGGCTGCGCCACAAGCGATCGGTGGGCCGCAGGCCCACGAACAAGAAGCGCCCGAATGGGCACGTGGCGCGAGTGAACCATCGGCTGCGGCTCAACCTGAAGAAGAAGGCGTGCCCGATTGGCTACAGGGTCTCGGCATGGCGGAGGCAGGCGCGGCTGTAGTTGGTGCGGCTCAAGCCGAGCCGAAAGCTGAGCCAGTGCCCGCATCCAAACCAGTTACGGATTGGCTATCGAGTTTGCGGCAGGCCACACCAGAGATAGAAGCGGAGCAAGCGGCCGAGGAAGAAGCCGCAGAGATTCCAGAATGGCTGCGCGAGTCTGGCGCGGGGACGGGCGTGAGCGAATCACCAGCTGCGGCTCAGGCTGAAGAAGAAGGCGTGCCCGATTGGCTCAAGGGGTTAGGCATGGCCGCGGCCGGTGCGGCTCAAGCCGAACCGGAAGCTGAGCCAGTGCCTGCATCCAAACCAGTTACGGATTGGCTATCAAGTCTGCGGCAAGCTGCACCTGAGATGGAAGCGGAGCAAGCAACCGAGGAAGAGGCCGCAGAGATTCCAGAATGGCTGCGCGAAACTGGGGCCGCGCCACAGGCGATCGGCGAGCCACAGCCCGACGAACCAGAGATACCCGCTTGGGCGCGTGAGTCTGGCGCGGGTGCAGGCGTGAACGAAGCACCAGCTACTGCTCAGGCTGAAGAAGAAGGCGTGCCCGACTGGCTCAAGGGTCTCGGCGCAGCGACTGCGGGTGCCGCGGCGTTGGCAACAGCCCCACGGCGCGCTGAGCTGCCAACAGAAGCAGAAGTGCCCGATTGGCTGCGCGAAGCCGAACCTACGCCGTCGATCGCTAGTGGCGATTTCGGCCCTGTTGAAACGCCAATTGAGGCCACCGCAGAAAGCGAAGTACCAGAGTGGCTGCGTGACTTGAGGCCAACGGCCGCTATGGCTCAGGCTGAACCGGAAGAAGTGGCTGAAGAACCTGAGCCGCCTGAAGAAGTCGAAGAGCCGGAACCGGAGACAGCTGGTGGAGTGTCAGAAGCTGCCAAAGTTGCGGTAGCCGGTGCTGCGGCGGCAGCTGCGTTGGGTGCCGTCAAGGGCACGAAAGCAGAAGTGCCTAGCTGGTTGAAGGAACTGCGCCAGGAACAGGAAGCCGCGCAGAGCACGATTCAGGTTCCACCCGCCGAAGCCGCGGGGTTGATCCAAGCCGAGATTCCAGCTTGGCTGGAAGCGTTACGCCCCAAGGGTCAACCGCCTACTTCACTGGCCGCCGAGACACCCTCGGAAGCCGAAGGGCCGCTGGCCGGCATCGCGAACGCATTGCCGCCCGCGCTGCTGATGGGACAAGTGCAAGGCGCGCCGATGAAGTTGCAGTTCGAAACTTCAGCGGAAGATTTGGCGCGGGCCGGAGTGCTGAAAGAACTGCTCGGCCAGCCCACGGTGGCACCGGCTTCGCTCGAACAATTTGTGGTGAAAGGTTCGGCCCTTCGCCGCCGCGCACTGCGCTGGACGATGGCAGTTTTGATTATTTTTGCGCTGACAATCCCTGCCGCAAAGTGGGCTGATTTTAACGCGTTGACCGGCGTCGATTTTCTTCCCCGGATTGACAAAATGGTACCAGCACCGGCGGTTAGTAAGGTTGTCAATGTGTGGCAGCGATTGCCCGCTAACGCCAAGGTGTTGGTCGTGTTCGACTACGACGCTTCCCAGGCCGGTGAGCTTGATCGCATCGCGCAGCTGATCGTATCAAGCTTAGCGATCCGTAACACGCAAATTGAAGCGGCCAGTTTGAATCCGCAGGGCCTGACCCTGGCGCAAGGCGTATGGCAAAAAGTGTCTCACAAGGGAAGTAGTCGATTTGCACTCCTCGACGTAGCGCCTGCTCAGGCGAGCGGTGTACAGGACATTCTGGCACGAGCAGGTAATGTCGATCTCGTGGTTGAGCTTGCCGCTTCTCCAGATACCGTGCGGTGGTGGGCCGAGCAGATGACGGTGAATAAACTCAAGACGCCACTCATCGCCGGCATCAGCGCCGGGGCAGAGCCCTTGACGATGCCGTATGTGCAATCAGGGCAGGTCAAGGGCTTGATCAGTGGTTGGGCGGGTGCCATTCAGTATGCCAAAGCCACCGGACTGTTGAACACTTTCGAATCTACTTCCCAGATGCAGAACTATCAGGCTCCGCTTCAAGGTATTAGCTTGGCGAATTACACACTGGCCGTGCTGATCGTCATCGGGTTGATCGCGGCGCTGTTCGGCGGCAAGCGCAAGGGGGCTCGATCATGAATTTCGATTGGGGCCTCGTCATTGGCGCTGTGCTGACCCTGTGCGTGTTGTCGTATCTCATCGGCGATAATGTCTTCTTCCGATTGGCCGTTTACATCCTCATCGGTGCGAGTGCGGCCTATGCAGCAGTGGTGGTGATCTTCGATGTGTTGATTCCGCGCATCCGGATAGCCACTGAGCAAGCTGCAGCAACACAAAGCATTTGGCCACTCGTTTTCATGGGCGTTGCACTGCTTCTTGGCGCGATGTTGTTGTTCAAGGTGTCGCCACGGTTAGCCTGGTTGGGCAATTTGTCGGTGGGCTACCTCGTAGGTGTGGGGGCGGCCACAGTGTTGGGCGGCGCGATCATCGGGACGCTGGGGCCTCAGATCGTGGCAACGGGCGCGCCGGCGACTTCGCCCTCGGGCGGAGCGGCCGACGACTTATTGAATTTCATTGTCGTCATCGGCACGATCGTGACGTTGTTGTCATTCGGTTATTACCGCACGCAGCGTAATGTCGCCTTGCAAGTGGTCAATGTGGTGGGGCGGCGTTTCTTCGTGATGGTGGCGCTGGGCGCGACGTTCGCGCTGGTCTTCATGGCGAGCGCGACCCTGTTGTTCGATCGGTTGTACGCGATCTATCATGCGTTCGGTGGAAAGTAACCGACCGATCGGGTGAGTGATGAACTATCGGTATGGCAGACAACATCGAGTCCATTTTAGCCATTGATATCGGCAGCGTGAATACGCAGGCTGTCCTGATCGCGCGCGTGGATGGATCGCACCGCTTCGTCGCGCGGGCCCAATCGCCTACGACCCAGGAAGAACCCTGGTCGGATGTGGCCATCGGGGCGCGCCATGCCATCGAGCAGCTGCAACACGTGGCCGGTCGCCCGCTGATGAGCGACGATGGCAATGTGATTTCGCCCGAACAAACCAATGGATCGGGCGTGGATATTTGTGTGGTCACCAGCAGCGCCGCTCGGCCGTTGCGCCTGGTGTTGGCGGGGCTGGTCGGCGAATTGAGTCTGGATAGTTTGCGGCGCGCGGCGGCCGGCACTTATTCTTCGGTGGAAGATGTCATCGTGTTGTTGGGGGCCGGTCGCAAGAACGAGGACATGCGCGCCAAGAGTATTCTGGCCGTTCAACCTGATGCCGTGTGCATCGCGGGCGGCACGGATAACGGTTCGACCGTGCCGGTGTTGAATCTGGTCGAGTCGGTGGCGCTGGGCGCGTCGCTGATCGAGCCGCTGGCGCGTCCCACGCTGGTGTATGCGGGTAACTCGGCGCTGCGCGCGCGCGTCAAAGAAATCGTGGGCAACGACGTGCCGTTGATTGCCGTCGAAGGCAACGTTCGACCTGCTCTGGCGATGGAAGACCTCGGCCCATTACAGGCTGAATTGGAAGCCTTACACGCCACTACGAAATTGGCCGCCGTCAACGGGCTGAGCACGTGTGCGACGTGGAGTCACATTCCGGTGCTGCCCACCGCGCGCAGCTTTGGCAATGTGGTGCGTTACCTCAGCATGATCGGCGATCCGCGCGCGGGCGCGTTGGGTGTGGATGTGGGTGCCTCTAACACGACCTTAGGCGCGGCCTTTAGCGGTAAACTGCAATTGACCGTGCGCAGCGATATCGGTTCGGCCTTTGGCGGGCTGCGTTTGTTGAGCGAAGCCAAAGTCGCCGGCGTAACGCGTTGGCTGCCCTTCCCGCTGCAAGCCAGCGAATTGGAAGCGTTTGTCATCGATAAAGAACTGCGTCCGCTCACCATTCCACCCGATGGGCGTCAGCTGCTGATCGAGCAGGCGTTGGCGCGCGAAGCGATTCGCTCGATCGTGAAATTGGCGCGACCGAGTTGGTCACGCCTCGCGCCGCGCAGTCGCGGTCAGACTACGCTCTTATTCGAACGCATCGTCGGGGCGGGTGCTGTGATCGCAAAAGCGACACGGCCGGGTCAAGCCGCGCTGTTGCTATTGGATGCGTTGGAGCCAACGGGTGTATTTGAGTTGTTGCTCGACGTGTATGGCCTGATTCCCGCGTTAGGCGCAGCCGCCATGACGTATCCGTTGAGCACGGTACAAGCGATCGAGAATAAGGGCTTGCTGTCATTGGGAACGGTGGTCGTCCCGACCGGTGCGGCGCGCCCCGGCGAAGTGATTTTGGGCCTCAAGATGAGTTATGAGAACGGCGGCGATTTAGACGTGGACGTGGCGGCTGGAACTTTGGAAGTGCTGCCCCTGCCGCCCGGCTTGAAAGCGACGCTGCGTTTGCAACCGCGCCGGGGCATTGACATCGGGCGGGTGCGCAAGTCGATTCCGGTGGAAGGCGGCGCGCTGGGCTTAATCATCGATGCGCGCGGCCGGCCGTTGACGCGGCACTTGCCATCCGATCCGGAAATGCGCCGCGATCAAATTCAGCAGTGGTTATGGGATATGGGGGCGTAATGTCGGAAGCGGGTGTGTATTATCCGCCAGAAACACGTGTGCTGCCGTTGACGGTGATCCGGCGTGAGCGCATGCTGCCTATGCCGGGCAAAGTGCTGGTCAATCCCGGTGACAAGCTGCAGTCCGCGCAAGTTGTGGCGCAGACGGAAGTCAGCGGCGAAGTCAGCGTCGTTAATGTGGCCCACTTGCTGCGGGTCGCGTCAGCGCGTGCTCATAAATATATCAAAGTCAAAGAGGGCGATGATGTGACGATGAACACCGTCATCGCGTCCAAGGGGTTAACGTCCAGCGGACGTTTGAAATCGCCTGTCAACGGTTTCGTCTACCGCATTGATAAATCGACCGGCCGGGTGTTGATTAAAGTGGTCGGCCAGCCGTTTGAATTGACGGCCTATTTAGCCGGTACCGTGGCGAACGTCATCGCGGGACGCGGTGTGTTGATCGAGACGACGGGGGCGCTGATTCAAGCGGCGCTCGGTTTTGGGGGTGAGTCCTTCGGCGTGCTGCAGG
>Ga0182021_10011347_pt1 | contig 10570 bp, 10 predicted proteins | sample 612E3MmetaG_FD_120493 | JGI IMG/M metagenome (GOLD analysis project Ga0182021, IMG submission 120493) | Permafrost microbial communities from Stordalen Mire, Sweden - 612E3M metaG (Illumina Assembly) | ecosystem: Environmental > Terrestrial > Soil > Wetlands > Permafrost | place: Sweden... | reverse complement strand
GCAAGGGTTCGATCCGGGCCCATTCAGCATCACTCAGTTCGTGCCGGTGCATTCACAGACGAAGCCACCGGACGCGCCCTCGCGCAAATTATTGGTCGCCGAATTTGGGGACAGGCCCTAGTTGATGCATGGCCATGAGCATAGTCGCTTCAAGCGCCATTTTGCCTTCACCGAATCGCCTCTGCAAAATCGCCGATAGCCGAGTACGGCAGCGGGTACATGATCCGTCTCACGTTCAACGATGGGACTGAGAAGACGGTCGACTTCGAGCCCTGGTTGGTGGGCCCGGTTTTCGAGCCGCTCAGAGACACCGAGTACTTCCGGCGCTTCTTCCTCGAGGGCGGAACGGTGACGTGGCCGAACGGCGCCGACATAGCCCCCGAGACCCTTCACTTGAGCATAGTCGCTTCAAGCGCCATACCATGATGCCTATCCACACAAGATCCTCGGAGCGGGTTGCGAGCGCCAGCAATCTGATTGCGGTGAATCTTGAGGCCTACTACGATTCCGCCATGAAACTGCGTGGCTCTCGATTGGTTGTCCTCACCTGGGCTCTGATCGTCTCGTCCGTGAGTTGCTCGAACAGCTCGACGCAAGCCACGGACGCAAGTGCATCGGGTGATGCACTTGTCGCCGACGCCGGGTCAGAACACATTGCCGATGTGCCTGCAACCGGCGCAGATGCCGGCGGGGACGCGGCACCAGCCGGGGGACCCGAGGTCCCGGCGCTTTGCCCTGGCTTCGACCCTCACGGCCTGTACGGCACCATCGTTGCCGGTACCACGCCGTTTCCCGACGGGGTTGAATTGCTCGTGCCGGCGGGCGCCCCGCAGTTCATGGTGGTCAGCGACAGCGAGCTCTACTGGATGAACAGCCGCTCCATCCATCGCGTGACTCTCGGTGACCGCGTCGACAAGACCATCCTGGATCGAAGCACGACCACCAACACCATCGGTCGCTTGGCGCTGGACGCAACCAACCTCTACTTCACCGAAATTGGCTTCGATAACCCATACGGGATGGCTAGGATGGTTCTCGACGGTAGCGGCGCCCCGGTCACCCTCGGCGGGAGCGGTGCGGGCCACAGCCCCAGTGCCCCCATCGTGGCCGGCGACTATGTCTACTACTACGACGCCAACCCCCGCGAGATCGACCGCGTTCCCATCGCTGGCGGGAATACCACCACGCTGGTTCGCAACGTGGGCCCGAAAGCGTTCTTCTTGGCGGAAGGACGTATCTACTTCAACGAAACCGTCCTGCCGGCTCAAGATCAAGAGGTTCTGTTGTCCATTTCGGTTGACGCGCAGGCGAGCTCGCCGGTCGACGGCGGCGCGGACGCCGGCACGGACGATCTAGTGACCCTGGCCACGACCAGCTCGAAGTTCGTTGCACCCTGTTTCGACAGTGGCAATCTTTACTACGGGCTCGACGACAAAGTAATGAGCATGCCGGCGCAGGGCGGCTCGGCGGCCGTTCTCGCCACCCTTGCGGGCGTGAGTTCCATGGCGACGATGGCGACCGCGGGCGGACATCTGTACTGGGCTCCGTATCCCACGTACCCACAAAGCTGCTCCTCCATCATACGGGCCGCGATGGATGGCTCCGGGCAGACCACGATTGTCCATGCCATGCAGACGCCCACCCGCTTTGCGCTCAATGCCACCCACCTGTTCATACTCACGGCAGGTAACCAGATCTTGCGCGTACCGCGCTGAGCGCCCGGAGCGCAAGGCAAGCCGACCGTCAGGCAGTTCTTGCAACCGGTCGTTCGCGATGGGTGGTCGGGGTTTCCAGGCTCAGTCGTGGGTGAGGGAACGCGCGCGTTCGCGGGCGCGATCGCCGAGGGGTGAGCCAGCGGCGATCGCGGCGATGCGCGACCAGGCCTGCGCGGCCTCGCGGGGCCGTGCCAGCGTCTCGAGCGCGAGAGCACGGTTGGCCAACACCGCGGTGTCGTCAGGCGCGAGGAACAAGCTGCGATCGAGCAGCGCAAGCGCCTGCGCGGTTCGGCCGGCGGCCCGATCGATCGCGCCGAGCCAGGCGCAAGCGGCTGCCTCCCGCTCGGGCGCGAGACAGCCCGGCGGGCCTGCCAGGGCCTGTCGGTAGGCATCGAGCGCGCGCTGGTCGTGGCCGCGGTCGAGATCGAAGAAGAGATCGCCCAGGCGAAGCTTCCATTCGCAAAGCGAAACCGGCGAGGCAGCAGGAGGCGTGTCGAGCGGTATGGTGGCGCTGCCCTCGTCGGCAGTGAAGGTGAAGCTGGCGGGGATCTCGAAGCGAGCGATGAGATCGCGCGCGGCCGGGAGCCGGCGCACGAACACGCGGGTGTCTTGCGCGCGAAAGACCAGAGCCCATTGCTCGGGAGCCCACCACGCCACGCGCCGGTTGATGCCGGCATAGTCCAGCAAGGCGGAGGTGACTGCGAAGTGGTCCATGGTGCGCGTCCATTCCTCGCGGGTCATCTCGCTGCGGCCCAGGAGCTGATGGAATTCGCGCGGGTAGGCGGGCAGGCGCGGGTCAACGAACACGCGATGGCGCGGGTAGCCCTGCCAGATGAGAAAAGCGCCGGTCTCGAAGTCGTTGTACATCCGTTCGCGCAGGCCGTGGGTGTCGATGAAACGCAGCGCTGCCAGGGGGAGATTTGCACGGTCGAGTTCGATATCCATGAAGCGGCCGTGCCGCTCGACGTCCGCCATCCGCGGCACGAGTGCAAGCAGCGCCAGCAGGGCGCCGGTGGCGCGCTCGAAGTGACCGAGATATCCCGGAGCGAGCCGACCAGCCCGGCGTGCGCCGAGTATCGTCAAGGACGGCGCGACCAGGATGGTGGCCACCAACGCAAAATCGGCACCGAAGCGCACATGGCGTCCGGCCAGCAGTGCCAGGCCGAGCACCGGCAAAAGGTCGCGCGCGCGGGGACGCACGCGCTGAACCGCGCCCAGGCCGAGCACGAGCGCCAGCACGGCAGCGTAGATCACCAGGGGCGCATCTGAACGCCAAGCCAGGGGCCGGAACTCATCGACCGGATGGATGGCAAAGATGTCGGCGTGGAAGCTGAGGTAGCGGAAGATCCCCGGGCCAGCGGGTGTCGCCATCAGGGCAAGTGCGCAGAGCGCGACAGCAAGCGCGTGGCGAAAAACGGCCCGTCGAGAAACGAGCGACGGGGTAAGAATTTCCTCGAGAAGCACGCCCAATCCCGCCAGACCAATGAGCAGGGGGCCGACAAAGGCGCCGGCGTGCAGATTGGCCCACAGGGCGACCACCGGCACCAGCAGCCAGGCCCTGCGCCGGCCGTCTAGCAGGGCGGGCAGCAGGGACAGCACCGCGACCTCGCCCAGCAGGGACACCACGTGGGGACGTTCCACCAGGCGCTCGCGCATGCAGAAGGCGGCAGCCGCGAGCACCAGAGCTGCGATCACGCGACCGGAACCGCGCCGGCGAAGCACCAGATAGGCTGCGATGAAGGTCGCCACAACGATGGCGGTCTTGCCCACGACGACTGCCTGAAACCCGCCCATGCGATAGAGCCCGGCCGTCGCCAAGTCGAACAGCCAAGCGCTGTCCAGGTAGGGCTGGTCGGGAAAGGTGAACGAAAACAGGTTGCGGCCGGGCACATAGCCCGTGCGCAGGATCTCCTCGCCGTTCGCCAGGCGAAAAAAGAGATCCGTCTCCTGCAGCGGCACCAGGCAGAGGCCAGCAACGAAAAGAACCAGCCCCAGCAACGCCATGGTTGGGCTCTAAGGCCGCAGGGGACGGAGGCTACTTGATGGACTTGGAGAGCTGGATGGCCTGGTTCTTGGTGCAGACTTTGGTGGAGGCTGCCACGCTGACGAAGTACCCGCGGCCCGCCATGTACAGGCCGGTACTGCCCGTGACCTGCACCTGAGCCTTGGGCGACTTCGCCTTGTCGGTGACCCAGACCTTGCCCACCTTCTTGAAGCTCATGAAGGGATCGGTGGGCTTGTCCAGGACTTCCTTGGCGACCGGGGAGTACACCTGCACGAAGGTGCTGTCTTCGCTTTCACCGGCGACCTTGAACACGTACTTGCAGGTGTCTTTCGAGCCAACCTCACCCAGGAACGTGGCCTCCGACTTCCCGCAAGCCTCGTAGACGGCTTCCTTGGCCAGGTGAAGCGTGACGTCCGGGCTGCAACACTTGCCGCCGCCGTACGCCTTGCAGTTACCCGCAGGCGCGGGCGGAGGCGCCGGTGGGGGCGCGGTCGGGGCCGCCTCGGGCCGCGACGGGATTGCCAGCATCAAGACCGCCAAAGCAGCGGCCCAACGAAGAACGAGGGTGCGTGTGATCGTCATGGCGGCAAATCCTACCACCGTCCGCCAGACCAGGGTTACGGTTTGATGTCTCGATTCAATCGGTCTGCTGCAACCCCGGCCACGCAACGCCGAGAAACACGGGCTCCGGCTGGAGGGTGATTCCGAAGCGCAGCGCCACGCTGTCGCGTACGTGAACCGCCAGCCGAATCAGATCGGCCGTGCACCCGCCGCCGTGATGGACCAGGGCCAGGGCGTGCTGGCTGGACACGCCAACCGGGCCCATGCGCAGGCCGCGCTTCACCCCCGCACGTTCCACCAGCCAGCCGGCGGCCAGCTTCACGCGCCCGTCGGGCAGCGGATACTGCGGCACTTCTTCGGCTGACTGCACAAGATGCTCGCCCAGTGCCTGGGCCACCAGCGCAGCCGCCTGGTCCACGCCCACCATGGGATTGGTGAAGAACGACCCAGCGCTGCGCCGGTTGGAATCCTGTGGGTCGTACAGCATGGATTTCTTGCGCCGCAGATCGAGCACGGCTTCACGCACCCCTGACAGCGAGGGTCGCGCAGTTCCCGCCAACGCGTTCGCCAGTTCTCGGTAGGCAATCACAGGCTGCGCGCCGGGCCGGAGCGCGAAGCTTGCCGACAGCACGATCACCCGGCCCGGATCGCGCCTGAAGATGCTGTCGCGGTACCCAAAGCCGCACTCGACGGCCGGCAGTTCGCGCACCTCCAAGGTGCGCCGGTCGAGCACGCGCAGCGAGCGCAGCGTGTCCGCCGCCTCCTGGCCATAGGCACCGACATTCTGGATCGGCGTCGCGCCCGCCGTGCCCGGGATCCCCGACAGACACTCGATGCCCGCCAGATCGCGCGCCACCGCGGCGGCCACCACGTCGTCCCATGGCTCAGCAGCTTGTGCTTCCAGCAGAACATGGTTGCCCTGGCTGCGGAACTCGATTCCTCGCGCCACCAGTTGCAGGACCAGGCCGGGGAAGCCTGCGTCGCCCACCACCAGATTCGATCCGCCGCCCAGCACGAACACCGACAGGTTCTGCTCCCCGGCCCAGCGCAGCGCCCAGACCACATCCTCGCTGGTCGCCACTTGGGCAAAGAAGCGCGCCGGCCCGCCCAACTCGAAAGTGGTGAGCGGAGCCAGGGGAACGTCGCGACGGATGACAGGCGGCAAGCGAGCTAGAGACTACCAGCACTCACGCGGCGACGAAACGGTACCCGCTGCCCCGAATGGTCAGCAGGTGCTTCGGCTGCTCGGGATCTTGCTCCAGCTTGGCGCGCAACTGGGCGATGAAGTTGTCCACCGTGCGCGCCTGACCGGGATACTCCAGTCCCCACACCTGGCGGACTAGTTCTTCGCGCGAGAAAACCCGTCCGCCGCTGCGGCCCAGAAAGGCGAGCAACTCGAACTCCCGATGGGTGAGCTTGATCGGCCGGCCCGCGCGGATCACGGTGCGGGTGTCGAGGTCGAGCACCACGTCGCCAAAGCGTATCTCGGCCCGCTTCGCTTCGGCGACGGGCGCATCCGTCGGCGCGCCTTGCTGAGGCAGGTGCAGCCGCGCGCGCCGAAGCAAGGCCGCCACCCGAGCCAGTAACTCGGCCAGCGCAAACGGTTTGGTCACGTAGTCGTCCGCGCCCAGGCGCAGGGCAGCCACCTTGTCAAATTCATCCTGGCGTGCGGACAGCACGATCACCGGTACCTGATTACCGGCTTCGCGCAGCCGTTCGAGAACCCAGATGCCGCTCTGTTTGGGCAGCGAGATGTCGAGCAGCACCAGATCCGGCCGGCCCTCTTCGATGCGTGAGCGTGCCGTCTCTCCATCGCCCACCGCTTCCGTGCGGTAGCCCTGCAGGCGCAGGTTCAGTGCCAGGCCCTCGGCGATGGCCGCGTCGTCCTCGACGATGGTGACCATTTGGCCTTCGTCGCCAGCGCCGCTCATGCCGCCTCCGCAGGTTGCCTGGGCAGCAAGATGCGAAACCGCGCCCCGTGATTCTCTTCCGAGCGCACGTCGATCTTCCCCCGATGGGCCGTCACGATGGCCCGCACCACCGCCAGCCCCAGCCCGGTGCCCACGCTCCCGCCGTTGACCGCGGCTGACCCACGCCGGAACTTGTCGAAGATGGCCTTTTGCTCGGGGACCGGGATGCCCACGCCGTTGTCAGCGACCACGATCGACACCTCCATCGCATCGCCGGTGGCCTGCAGCTCGATACGCTTGCCTTGGGGCGGGGTGTACTTCCAGGCGTTGCCCAGCAGATTCGCCAGAGCCTGGGCGAGTGCGGCCTGGTCGCCGTTCACCATCAACCCCGGCTCCAGGCTGACTTTCAAATCGACCTCAGTGCCGAACCGGATGGCTTCGAAGGCGACCAGAGCCTCGCTGACGATGTCGGCCACCGCGACAGGGTGACGATCGAAGGCCGCGTGGCGGGATTCGATCCGGGAAAGGGTCAGCAGCTTCGCCACCAGGCCATCCAGACGCGCCAGCTCCTGATGGATCACGTTCAGGCAGCGTTGCTTCTCGGCCGGATCGTGGACCCGATCCTCGCGCAAGGTATCGATGAAGAGACGGATCGAGGTCAAGGGCGTGCGCAACTCGTGCGAGACGGAGGAGAGAAACTCGTTCTGCACAGCGGCCAGACTCGCGCCGCGAGAGACTAGGATAGTCCCAAGGACGTAACCAGCCAGGGCTGTCCCGCAGAAGGCGAGAACCAGAATCCCGCCCACCACGGCGGCCGACTTCGATCCCCCGGTGGCCAGCAGCACGATTCCGATCACGGTCATGAACACGGTCGGAATCAGGGCGGTCAGCATGAACACCATGCGGGCGCGCTGCAGGAAGATGATGGTCGGCGATCGGACCTTCACGCCCCCATTTTGTCAGACCCCTCTGCCCCTTGTCACCAACCAACAATCGCTCTGTCACAGTTGTGTCAGCGACCGAGGCTGCGCTGCCGGCCATCGGAGATTCCAATGCGTCAAGATGTGACCGTGTCGTGACAGCGGCCTGACGGCGAAACGAGTAGTAAAGGGCCATGAGAATACTGTGCCTCTACCCTGCCTTTCCCCGCACCTACTGGGGGCACGAGGATGCCCTGCGACTGATGGGGAAGCGGTCTCTGCTGCCTCCACTGGGGCTGCTCACCGTGGCCGCGCTGCTGCCCAAGGACTGGGAGGTTCGGCTGTGCGACCTGAACGTCCAGGCGCTGGCTCCCGAGCAGCTGCAGTGGGCCGACGCGGTCTTTTTGTCGGGAATGCTGGTCCAGCGCGACTCGCTGCTGGAACTGGCGGCGCAGGCACGGGCCGCGGGCAAGGTGGTCGTGGTCGGGGGACCGGTTGCCACGACCAGCCCCGAGTTGCTCACGCCGTATGCGGATTGTGTCGTGTCCGGCGAGGCCGAGGAGTTGATGGCGCCCCTGTGCGAAGCCCTGGCCAAAGGGGCCGGCCTGCCCGCGCATATGGCCGCGCCCCGCCGGCCCGAGCTTCGCACCCTGCCCCCTCCACGCTACGACCTGCTGGACGTCAAGGCGTATCACTCGCTGTCCGTGCAGTGGAGTCGTGGGTGTCCCTTCAACTGCGAGTTCTGCGACATCATCGAAGTGTTTGGCCGCCACCCGCGGACCAAGTCGCCGGCGCAGTTGTGCGGCGAGCTCGACGCCATCCTGGCCACCGGTTTTCGCGGAACCGTGTTCCTCTCCGACGACAACCTGGTGGGCAACAAGGTGGAAACCCTGCGCCTGCTGACCGTCCTGCAAAAGTGGATGGAGGAGCACCGCTTCCCGTTCCAGTTCTATTCCGAGGCCAGCATCAACCTGGCCGCCTCGGATGAACTGATGCGGGCGATGGTGCGTGCAGGCTTCGACTCGGTCTTCGTGGGCATCGAGACCCCGTCGACCGAGGCCCTGCGCGAAACCCACAAGGCGCAGAATCTCGCCGTCGACCTGCATGAAGCTGTCGACAAGCTGGTTCGCAGCGGGCTCGACGTCTCCGCCGGCTTCATCGTGGGCTTCGATTCGGACGACCAGGCCGCCATCGAACGCCAGCGCGAGTGGATCGCGCGATCGTGCATCCCGCAGGCGATGGTGGGCATCTTGGGCGCGCTGCCCGGAACCCAGTTGGAGCGACGCCTGGTTCGCGAGGGACGCATGCTGGAACGCTCGAGCGGCGAAACCTTCGGGCGCGCCAATTTCCGCACCAAGATGGACGAAATCGAACTGCTGGAGTCGTATCGCCGCCTGCTCGCCTCCATCTATGCCCCGGCCGCGTACTTCGAGCGGGTCAACCGAGTGCTGGAACTGCGGCCCCGCAGCGACTCCCACTTCAGCCTGCCCTGGCACTATGCCTTGCGCTGCGTGCTCTCGTCGATGCTCCATCAGGGCGTGCTGGGCCGCTACCGCCGCGTCTACTGGCGCTTCCTCGGCCGCGCCCTGTGGCGAACTCCAAAGCGGATGGCCCGCGCCTTCTCGCTGGCCGTCTCGGGCGAGCACATGATCCGCTACACCGCCGAGGACGTTTTGCCCCGCCTCCAACTGGCCATCGAGCAGGTGCGCAGCGAGCGCGAGAGCAAGCGACAGGCAGCGGCGCAGCTAGAGCCCGTCGGAAAACTCCGGGCTACTCGAAGGGCCGGCCCGCGGAGCGCGGTTCGGGTGGGCGAGGACGTGGGCGTGAGCGAGTTCGTGGGCGGGACGCGCGAGACGGAAAGCGTTGTCGCTAGTGCGTGAGCGGCCAGGATACAGCGGGCCGCTCACGTAGCCCGCTGGTCGCTCACGCTACCGCCCATGCGTACACCGGCTATCCCGCGGTCAACCGCAGGATAGCTTGTCGAAGAGTCCGCTGGCGCGAGTTCGTGCCAGCTGCCTACCAGCGCCCGCCCGCGCGGCCGCCACGTGCTCCGCCACCACCGCCGCCACCACCGGTGCGCTCGCGCGCCTCACTCACGGTGATCGTGCGACCCTGCAGGTCGCGGCCGTTGAGACTGCCGATGGCGTGGGTCGCACCTTCGTCAGTGGCCATTTCCACAAAGGCGAAGCCACGCGGCCGCCCAGTTTCCCGATCCGTGACCAATTTCACCTCGGACACATCGTGGCCTTCCGCCTTGAATGCCTCCCTAAGATCCGCCTCGGTGATCGAGAAGGACAGATTCCCAACGTACAGTCTCTTACCCATTTCGTGGCTCCTTGTTCTTGTTCGCGCGGGTCAAATCCAACGCACAGCCCGGTGTTCAAGCGAGCCGACCTCCTCTGCATAGCCGACCACCCGTCCCAACGCTACCAATTTCGTCGCGTGTCCCAACGATTGTTCGGCTGACATACCGGCGCAGCCAATTCCGATTCTTGGAAATCCGTGGCTGGTTCAAGTTGCCGGCTCCAGGGCCGGGATCGGATCCGGCTCCGAATCCGGGACCGGCCGCGGGATCCGACTCCGGCCACCGGCTCCGGCGACAGGCTCCTCCTGCGGGGACTTCGGGACCCGCCACCCGCCCTGCCCGCCCCACGCGCTTCGCGCGCGCCCTCGCCGCCGCCGTCAGCCCAGCCGCCCAATCAGCTACGAATCTACGAAAGGCGGTACTACCGTTTCCGTGCGGTGGTCGCGTTGGCCGGCTCCATGCCACCGCTCCGCCGCCGCTTGCGGGATCCGTCGAGAGCCTTGATGCCCTCCGCGTGCAAGTGAAGGACCTCATCCAGCGACTCGTGGAAGGAAACCTTGCCCGCGGCGATCTCGCGCAGGGCGGTGACGCCGGGATTGTTATCGCACTGGATCAGTGGAATCGCCCCCTTGGCCAGGGCACGGGCGCGCTGGGCGCCGAGCACAGCCAGCGCGAAATGATTTCCAACTTGGTCAATGCAGTCCTCTACCGTAACGCGTGCCATGTGTGTTCCTCCCGTTCAGTCCTGATCGCCTCGACTGCCTTGACAGCCCTGGAGGCTGACCAGCAGGTCAACGGCCCGAGCGGGGAGGGAAGACGACGTGGAAAGGACGGGTTGACCCTACCACGCGAGGTGCGAAAGACGAGAAAGAACAGATCCGAGGATCTGTTTTCTCAAGCAACAGGACAGATCGCACCCTCGTTTCACCTGTGCGTCTGCGCACCCGCGATGAGGTGGGCCGATGCTGGCGGGCCCTGCAGGCCTACCAGCGGCCGCCCGAACGCTCGCGGCCGCCGCCACCGCCAAAGCCACCACGGCCATGGCCGCGACCACCGCCACCGCCACCGCCACCGCCGCCGCCTCGCTCACGGGCCTCGCTGACGCTGATCGCGCGTCCCTGGATCTCCCGACCATTCAACGTCCCCATGGCCTT
>Ga0182021_10011346_pt1 | contig 10570 bp, 13 predicted proteins | sample 612E3MmetaG_FD_120493 | JGI IMG/M metagenome (GOLD analysis project Ga0182021, IMG submission 120493) | Permafrost microbial communities from Stordalen Mire, Sweden - 612E3M metaG (Illumina Assembly) | ecosystem: Environmental > Terrestrial > Soil > Wetlands > Permafrost | place: Sweden... | reverse complement strand
TGTTGTCGATTCGGATACTATTGCTTCGGCACTTTTAAAAGGAATTGATCCCGAAAAATATCTCAATGACTTCGATTCATTCCATTTTTTTAAAAAGGCCGGCGGACATATTATTACTGGTCCAACCAATACCAATGTGATGGATATAATAGTAGTTTTAATATCGTAGGAACTAGATTTAAGTTGATCCCCTTCTTAACCCGGTCAATTCGAAACCCACAAGCGATAAATCCAGGGATTCTGAATTCACTGATTTATTAATCTTCATTAACGTATTCATGTGACGAACGTTAATTCTGTGAATCGTGTAAGTATTATCTATTATTATGTAATATTTACATAATATAAGAGCATAATTTTGAGCCTGTAACAATATCGTTACATAATAAAAATATTCGAAAATGAAAAGCAATTCAGAATTACAGACAGATGTGCAAAACGCCATCAAGTGGGAACCGTTATTAAATGCAGCAGAAATTGGAGTAACCGTAAAAGACGGGGTTGTTTCTCTTACAGGTGTTGTGGATAGCTACGCTAAAAAATTGGAAGCTGAAGATGCAGCCAAAAAGGTTATTGGAGTGAAGGCAGTGGTTGAAAAAATTGAAGTTAAAATTCCAAATTCATGGACAAAAACAAATGCCGAAATTGCTAATGAAGTATTAAGTGCTTTAAAATCAAATTGGTCAGTTCCAAAAGACAAAGTAACCGTAAAAGTTGAAAACGGATGGATCACTTTAGAAGGGGAACTTACATGGAACTACCAGAAAGAAGCTGCAAAAAATGCGGTAAACTATCTCATGGGAGTAAGAGGTGTAACAAACAACATTACCATCAAATCTGAAACTAATGACACTATTGAACAACTGGATGTAGAAAAGGCTCTTGCGCGTAATTGGTCAATTGACGACAGTGAGATTCACGCAAAAGTATCCGGGAAAAAAGTTACTCTTACTGGTAACGTAAGGTCATGGTATCAGAAAGATGAAGCAGGGAGAATCGCATGGAAAACCCCAGGTATCTGGCAGGTAGAAAATGACTTAGCCGTTGACTATTATCACGAATATGCTAATTACTAGTATTCTAAATCGTGGAAGAGTATAATCTTCCACGATCTTTTTTTTTGACAGATAAAATATGAATTCAATGAATGCTCTGCATTATTACGAAGTAAATTTTCTTTGGAATTCAGCAAGGAAGAAGGATTAGTAGTAACCGAAATCGAGTTAAAGCCTGAATTGACCATTCTATAAACTCAGAAAGAAACGATGGAAAACAGGCGAGTATCATCTCATTCAATATGTGTGAATGATGTAACTTTTCTTAAAAGTTGTATATAAATTCACTCAACAAATACACTCATCTTTGTTATTTAACGCTAAAAATTGAAAGAAAAATGAAAAATATAGCTCTGATTTTCAAATCAATGACTTTTTTGTCAATAGCCACTCTAATAGTGATATTTACAGGTTGTACAAACCAAAGAGGAAACGTATCTATAAGTCAGGTTGGGATTGATTCACTTCGAAATCAAATCAAAGAACTCACTAAAGGCAATGAAATGATCGAAAAAAATCTTGTAACATTTGACACATTGGACTACACCGTCTTTACAAATCAACAATGGACACGATTACACGAAAGCCATTCCAACGACATTAAAGTAAACTGGCCTGATGGACATTTTACAACAGGTATTGAACGACACATTGCCGATTTGAAGGCTATGTTTGTTTATGCGCCAAATACCAGTATTAAGCAACATCCAGTTCGTTTTGGTTCGAACAATATGACATGCGTAATAGGTGTTATGACCGGAACTTTTACTGCACCTATGCCGATAGGCAACGGGATATTCCTTCAACCGACAGGCAAGTCATTTAAACTACCAATGTGTACGGTTGGCATTTGGAAAGATGGCGTGATGATTGAAGAATACCTTTTTTGGGATAATCAATCATATATGAATCAAATTGGATTGGGGAAATAATCCCTTTAAAGAATAAAAATTTAGAAAATTGAAAATTAGAACAAGAACATTTAAACTTAAAAACTTCCAGAGATGAAAAAACTCATTTTATTTATTTCAGTATGCATATTTGAAATGTCGGCAATTTCACAAAGCACTTACACATTTGATAAAAACCATACACGACTTTCATTCAGTGCCTTTCATTTGGGGATTTCGCATATAGAAGGAAATTTCGGAATATTCAATGCAACTTTTATATCAACAAAAGAAGATTTTAGCGATGCCCGGATTGAAATGACGGCTGAAGTAAAATCCATAAATACCGGGGTTGAAATGAGAGATAACGATCTAAAAAGTCCCAAATGGTTTGATGCCGATAAATATCCTGCTCTAACTTTTAGTAGCATTTCATTTAATAAAATAAGTGGGAAAAATTATAAACTTAAAGGAAATATCATCATTCATGGTGTTACAAAGCCAATTGAATTTGATGTAGTATTCAATGGAAAAGGCCAAAACCCAATCTCGAAAAAGTATTCTTATGGTTTTACCATATCCGGCAAATTAAATCGTAACGATTTTGGAATAGGTGGCGAACCTCTTGCCACAGGTGTAGGAGATGAAATAGACCTGAAATCAAATGTAGAATTTTCGATCAATTAGAATTCAATACAATTACTATAAACTAAAACGATGAATAAAGTAATCCTTCTGAATAAGAGGCCTGTTGGTAAGCCTGCTTTAAGTGATTTTAAGTTTACCAGCGCCTCTATTCCGGTTCCTCCGGCTGGTCATGTATTATTAAAGACGTTATACGTTTCAGTTGACCCGTATTTGCGCGGCAGAATGAATGAATCCAAATCGTATGTTCCTTCATTTGAACTGGACAAACCAATACAATCGGGTATAATAGCTGAAGTTATAGACTCTACTCATGCTGAATTAAAAAAAGGTGATTTTGTTTCCGGAATCCTGGAATGGAAGGAATACCAGGTTTCAGACGGGAAAGGATTAAAAAAGGTCGATCAAAACATATCTTCGTTATCATCCTACCTCGGGATATTAGGAATGACAGGCCTTACTGCTTATCTGGGTTTAATTGAAATCGGGGCTCCAAAGGCAGGCGAAACAATTGTTGTGTCCGGAGCTGCAGGTGCCGTAGGAAGTATTGCAGGTCAAATTGGTAAAATATTAGGTTGCAGTGTTGTGGGTATAACAGGTACAGATGAAAAAGCAGAACTGCTTAAATCAAAATTTAAATTTGATTATGCTGTCAATTATAAAACTGCCACAGATCTTAAAAAGGCAATCCAAAATGCCTGTCCGAAAGGAGTGGATGTCTATTTTGACAACGTAGGAGGTGAAATTTCAGACGCGGTTTTGGCAAACATTAACAAATATGCCAGGCTGCCTGTTTGTGGAACAATATCACACTACAATGACACAAAAGTACCAGAAGGACCCCGGATTCAGCCAATCCTTTTAACTAAAAGCGCTATGATGAAAGGGTTTATTATTGGTGATTATTCAGCAAAATTCCCGCAAGCAACCAATCAATTAGCTATTTGGCTGAAAGAAGGTAAGCTTACTTATGCCGAGACTATTGTTTACGGATTTGATAATATCCCGCAAGCATTTCTTGACCTTTTTGAAGGGAAAAATAAAGGCAAAATGATCGTTAAAATCTAATAATTTTTGAAAATATACACGTAATATGGATCACCCAACCACCAGGTTGGAGCCACAAGATCCACAAAAGAATAAACAATAAAAACAGCTGAAGAATTTGATTGTAAAACAAGCGAATAAATGAAATCATTAAAATAAGCTCAAACACATCTCAATTTTATTCCAATCATGAATAGGCCAGGAAACATAATTGCAATTATCAATGGAGGTAGTTAAAGAAAATATGACAAAGAAAGTGATAAACTGGATATACGTATTAGACGATGCGGCATTGCCTGAAGGTCAAATGATGCCATCCTATCCAAAGGGAGTGAATGTCATAATGGCGCGTGTCGGCGGTGTTGTCTATGCCATTTCAGGCATGTGTATGCACATGGCATGCCCGCTGTTCACCGGAAAGCTGGAGGGCTACATTATTACTTGTCCATGCCACGACTGGCGGTTCGATATTCGAACCGGCAAATTCCTTGATGCCTTTGAACTTGGCCTTGTGATTTATTCCACAAAATCCGAAGATGGCAGATTGTTCATCAGCATCAATTAAAAAAAAAATACGAAACCTTTATAAATAACAGACAGCTAAACACAGGAAAAATCATGAATAAAATTACTGTATATACTCTCTCAACCTGCCCTTGGTGCAGAAAGACAAAGAATTTTTTTAACGAGCACAAAATTCCATTTACTTATATCGACTATGATCTGGCCGACGAACCAACTCAAAGAAGGATTTTACAGGAGGTTGATGCCGCAGGGGTAAACGGATTCCCGTATGTCAAGATCAACGATGAAGTCATTGTGGGTTATCAGCCTGATCGTTATTCTAAAGCTCTTGGATTATGAGTAAGAGCTTGGTTAATATTGAATCAAGAAAGAAGTCATTGCATTATTTCTTCGAAAAAGTAGTGGGGCCATTAGGTTTCAAATTTACGTCCGATGAGGATCTGATGAATTTTCTGCTTGAACAGGAGGTGATATTGGAAAGCAAGCATGGAATTCCTTTCTGTCCTTGCCAGCCATTACGGAATGACCGTGCTCGTGATATGCAGATTGTGTGTCCATGTATTCCTTTTCACCGTAAACATTTCGATGAGATTAAGCGCTGTTGGTGCGGCCTTTTTATACATAAAGATATTATTGATCCGGATAAACTGCCCCAACTGCCCCCAAAGGAGGTGAATAATGAGTGAAAGATTTATTAAGGCCATAAGTACCGATGAAATTGCTCCAGGTGGAATGAAAGCCGTAGAGCTTGACGGAAATGAGATCGTGATCTGCAACTCTGGCGGAAAATATTATGCCATACAACGACGTTGCGGCCATATGAACGCTCCTCTTGATATGGGTACACTCGACGGCATATATCTTACCTGCCCTATGCACTGTGCCCAATTCGACATTACAAACGGTGAGGCCCTCTCCGGACCGGTTCCATCGGATATCGGTCATGAGATTCCACCGCCGTTTCTCGGCAAATACCTGCAAAACATCGGAATGTTGATGAAGCATGTTCGCACGGAATCCATCCGTACTTACACGACAAAGCTTGAAGCAGGTTGGATTCAAATTAATATAAAATGATCATTAAAATATAAAAAATTATGAAAGTATTAATGGTGTTAACCTCTCACGGTGAATTAGGCAATACCGGTGAAAAAACCGGTTTCTGGATTGAAGAATTTGCAGCTCCTTATTATGTCCTTGCTGATGCAGGTGCTGAATTGACCCTGGCTTCCCCAAAGGGAGGGCAGCCTCCAGTTGATCCTAAAAGTGAATCAGCAGATTCACAAACAATTGCCACTAAAAGATTTTTTGGCGACAATGATTTAATAGACAAGGTAGCTCATACATTTAAACTCAGTGAAGTAAATGAGGCAGATTTTGATGCGGTTTTTTATCCTGGAGGCCACGGTCCGTTATGGGATCTTTCAACTGATTCAATTTCTATAACTCTGATTGAAAGCTTTTATAAACATAATAAGCCTGTCGCTTTTGTTTGTCACGCCCCGGCCGCTCTGCTTAAAGTTAAGGCTCCCGATGGTGTACCTTTAGTAAAGGATAAAGCGGTAACAGGCTTTTCAAATAGTGAGGAAGAAGCGGTTAAATTAACTAAAGTGGTTCCATTTTTATTAGAAGATGAATTAAAAAAACTGGGGGCACTTTACAGCAAAGGAGCTGACTGGAGTTCTTATGTTAAACAAGATGGATTATTAATTACGGGTCAGAACCCTAAATCATCTGAAGAAGCAGCTAAGCTACTTTTGGCTGCAATCGAAAAAAAGATACAAAATTAACACTGCTGAATAGCAGAATATATTAAGCTCCTCAAAAAGAAAAGGAATATCAATTATGAATAACAAATATCAAAAGCTCTTTCAGCCCCTCACGGTAGGTAAACTTATTATTAAAAATCGTATTGCTATGGCACCTCTTGGTATGGTAGCAATGGCAGATCCCTGTGGCGGATTCTCTGAAAATGCCCAGGATTATTATATCGAGCGGGCAAAAGGAGGTACAGGCTTGATAATTACCGGAATTACAAACGTCGATTATAATGAAATATCATCTTTGCTTATGCCATGCGCAGCCTACAACCCGCTGATGTTTGCGAAATCAACTGCACCCATGAACGAAATAATTCATTCGTTGGGCACAAAAATTTTCCTTCAGCTTACGGGAGGTTTTGGAAGAGTTGCTATTCCTCATCTTATGAAAAAGGCAATTGCTCCCTCTGACCAGGAAAACAGATGGGATCCGACTATCCATCAAAAAGCAATGACTGTTGATGATATCACGAAATTAGTTGCATCATTTGTGACCTGTTCCGTTATTGCCAAAGAGTCAAAGTTCGATGGCGTCGAAATTCACGCAGTTCATGAAGGCTATCTTCTTGATCAGTTCGCTATTTCACTTTATAATAAAAGAACCGATGAATATGGCGGTGGTCTGCTTGGCCGTCTTAAAATCACCACGGATATCGTCAAAGGTATTAAGGCTGCCTGTGGTGAAGACTTTCCTGTATCTCTGCGTTATAGTTTGAAGAGCTTTGTTAAAGGGATACGACATGGCGCTTTGCCCGGAGAAGAATTTAAAGAACAAGGAAAAGACATTGATGAAGGTATTGAGGCTGCAGAGATCCTGGTAGAAGCAGGTTATGATTTGCTTAATGTAGATGCCGGTACATATGACGCGTGGTACTGGAACCATCCGCCTATGTACTTTGAAAAAGGGATGTACCGTGATTTTGGTAAAACTTTAAAACAAAAAGTCAATGTGCCGGTAATACTCGCCGGCCGTATGGATAATCCTGAAATGGCATGCGAGGCACTTGGAACTTGCTGCGATATTGTTGCTTACGGAAGACCTCTTCTTGCAGATCCATATCTCCCTGAAAAAATCAGAACCGGGAATCTGGAGGACATACGCCCTTGTCTCTCCTGCCAGCAAGGCTGTCTTGACAGACTGGCACATGGGTTACCACTCTCCTGTGCAGTCAATCCCTCATGTGGCAGGGAAAAATCGCTGGGTATTACTCGGTCGCATGAGAAGAAGAATATACTGATAATCGGAGGAGGACTTGCCGGTATGGAAACAGCCCGGGTAAGCGCACTTCGAGGGCATAAGGTTACCATGTTGGAAAAAAGTGACAAACTCGGTGGCAACATTATCCCCGGATCGGTTCCGGATTTCAAAAAGGATGACCGTGCCCTTTTGAAATGGTACGCCTTTCAGCTTAAGAAGTTACCAGTAGATATAAGACTTAATTGCTCAGCCGACAAAGAAATGATTGAAAAATCCGATGCAGATGTTGTTGTTTTCGCAATGGGTTCTACAGCCGTGAAATTGGACTTTGGGACCAAAAACCATGTTTACACAGCTATCGAACTTCTCAATAATGTTGAAAAAGCCGGGAAGAATATTGTTGTTGTTGGTGGTGGACTGATTGGCTGTGAAACAGCTTTGTGGCTATGTCAAAAGCAAAAGAAGGTGACAATTGTTGAAGCTCAGTCAGAGATACTCGGAGGTGGAAAAGATATATGTTTTGCAAATTATGATATGCTGAAAGATCTTCTGGTATTTAATAAAATTGAAGTACTTCAAAGTTCTTCAATAAAATCAGTATCCGATGACTCAGTAATTGTGACAACCCCTCAGGGAGAGAAAAAAATTAAGACTGATACAGTTATGTTGGCCGTGGGCTATCATTCTGAAAGAGATCTCTTTGATTCAATGAGCAATTCCAAAAAAATTGTGTATAACATTGGTGATTCCCGTAAAGTCCGCAACATCATGAATACTATTTGGGATGCCTATTTTCTGGCAAGAGGATTGTAAATGGAAGAACAACATAAAAAGAATACTAATATAGTCAGAGACATTATCATCGGAATGTCTGATGGGCTAACTGTCCCATTTGCACTTACTGCCGGGCTAAGTGGTGTTCTTGATACAAATCATCTCATTATAGTTTCAGGTTTGGCAGAGATAACCGCCGGATGTATTTCAATGGGCCTTGGTGGCTTTTTGGCAGGTCAGTCTGAAGCAGAACATTACGATGCAGAACTAAAAATAGAGCATAAGGAAATTGAAGATGTACCTTTTATCGAATTAAAGGAAGTAGAGGACATCTTCTCAGAACTGGGGGTGGATAAAAAATTAAGCAAGCAAGTCGCTTTGCAGGTAAGCAGAGATAAAAATAAATGGGCTGATTTTATGATGAAGCTGGAATTAAAAATGGAAAAACCAGCAAAAAATCAGGCCATTAAAAGTGCAAGTACCATTACGCTTTCCTATTTAACCGGTGGATTGATACCCCTATTTCCTTATATTGTCTTCAGCAGCAGCAAATCAGGGTTTCTTGTTTCATGCATTGTTACAATCCTGGCATTAGTTGTATTTGGATTTTTTAAGAGCAAAATGACTGGACAACCTCTGCTGAAAGGAACTCTTAAAGTAGCAACTACTGGTATTGTTGCAGCAGCTGCAGCATTTCTGCTGGCAAAAGCTGTTAGTTAAAATTTTGTAAAACACGTTGGAGACGTCTTAAGAATATTTTCAAAACACAGGATGGAAGACTTAAGGGATTTGGAATTCTTCGCAACTAATTCAAAAGAAATAGTTGAAAAACAAGTCGATTCGTACCGTCAGCAGCATTCATATGCAGGAACAATTATTGGTGTTACAGCCTTGTTTATACCATTTTTCCTAAGCAGCCTTATTGGCACTTTTATTGTAATTCAGTTTATTTCGATTGTTCCGATAGCGCTTTTTATTTGGGCGATACTTTTAATGCTGAGCATTTTCATGACAAAACCTCTCGATCAGTCATATAACGTAGAAAAGTATCAGGTACTGATTAATAAATCTTATAAGGAAATTTTGCTAAGTGAAATTGAAGCAAATACAAATTCGTATAATAAAAATAAAATAATAACTGAAAAAGGCAATAAAAATTATGTCACAGCAGTAAGGTTAACAACCATAGCTCTCTTGTTTTCGATACTATTACTTTTTACAAATCAATTTTTTAAAATAGAAAAAATACCCACAAAAGTTCAGGTTGTAAACATAAAAACCCCAATTCACAACAATTCAATAAATGACAGTACTCAAGTGTTGCAAATTGCAACTCCAAATAATCTAAAACCACATTGAAGGGTATTTGTGATAATTAATAAAAGATGCTGAAGCATCGCCAATTCATGAAATTAAGTGAGACATATTCGTGGGTTAAAAATACTTCTATTAACCTGTTTTAATTCGCTAATAATATTGTATATTCGTTGCAAAATGCTGATTTAAAGTTATTTGTAAATATGGCAATTGAAATACGCGAAATTATTCTGAATGGACCAAATTACTTTCTTCGGAATGCTTCAGTTATCAATGTAATTTTTGGATACCATGAAAAACTGTTAAAGGTTTTGTTGCAGCGGCCAGACGGAACTGATAAATGGTTATTGCCAATAGGTTATATCAAACGGATTGAAACAATCGAAGAAGCTGCGTCTCGCACTATTGAAGCCAGGACAAAACTTAAAAACTTATATTTAAAGCAATTTAAATCATTTGGCAAACAAACAATATGGAATGAGCATCTTTTATCACCTATTCTGAATAGGTGGGATTCAGATTCTAAATTAGATTCAACTAACTGGTTACTGGACTATTTTGTTTCAATTGGCTATTATACACTCACAGAATTCTCAAAGGTAGAACCGAGTGGGGAATATTTAAACGAAGAATGTAAGTGGTGGAAAATAAATAATATCCCGGAAATGATGTTCGATCATCGAAATATTATTTCTGAAGCTTTAAAATCTTTACGGATAGACATTAACCATTTTCCCATCGGAATTGAATTACTGCCCCAAAAGTTTACACTTCCTGAAATTCATTGCCTTTACGAAACTATTCTGGATCGGAAACTTGACTATAGAAACTTTTCAAAGAAGCTTATCAAGACAGGTATTATCATAAAACTTGACGAAAAAAGAAATATAGGAGCTCATCGTTCTCCAGATCTTTACATTTTCAATAAAGAAAATTATCAGAACAAGTTGGATGAAGGTCTTGTTATGACGTTTTAAGCAACCGGATCAGGATAACTATACCTTTATCTGAAGGATGAAAAAGTAGGAAGATGAAGGGGAGAGTGGGAGAGTGGGAGGAATGGAGAAGGGGAGAATTAACATTGCGAGCCTCCGTGAATAACTCTGTGTAACCCAGTGGTTAAAAGATAACAGTAAGCAGCATCATTTAATTAAAAAATATTCCATGAAAAGAATTTTCCTCCTCTGCGTTATTTTCTTAAGTTTGATTTCATGTAATAACGTACCAAAACCTGTAAAGGAAAATGAAAAAAAGAACATGACTCAAGTTATTGACAGCTCCGAGAAGACAAATGATTTT
>Ga0182021_10011345_pt1 | contig 10570 bp, 6 predicted proteins | sample 612E3MmetaG_FD_120493 | JGI IMG/M metagenome (GOLD analysis project Ga0182021, IMG submission 120493) | Permafrost microbial communities from Stordalen Mire, Sweden - 612E3M metaG (Illumina Assembly) | ecosystem: Environmental > Terrestrial > Soil > Wetlands > Permafrost | place: Sweden... | reverse complement strand
CATTTTCTTCCTTCCTTTGTGGGGGCTGTTTTTTTTGAACCTCATTGTAGATTTTATACATTAACAAGTGGGCAGAAAAAAAATTTTACATCTACATAATTCAGAGACTTTTTTATGATTTCCTTAATTTTTTTCTTCTAATTATGAAATAACCGTATATGGAGATGTAACATAAAATGGCGTATATTAAAAATGGTATTTTAGCGGTTTGGATGAAAATGCTGTAATTGCTGGGTGTTAACTGAGCGTTTCCAAGGAATATAGCTAGAACAGCCATGGTCACTCCCATTCCCATCATCTGGCCCATTACACGCATGGTGTTTAAAGTTGCACTGGAAACTCCGAAAAATCTTTTATCAAAGTATTTTAATGATATTTCTGTGCTAGAGGCAGCAGAAAGACCATATCCGAGCCCAATGATGGCAAGGGCTGTTATTATATAAATAAAACTGGTGGTTTCATTTAACAGGATGAAAAAGGTTAATCCAATGGCTGTCAGTGCCATGCCAACGGCTGCTATATATCGGGGTAATGTGAAATCTAAGAGTTTACCCACTAGTAAGGAAGAAATTGCGACGAAAACTGACTGAACACATAACAATAGGCCTGTCTGGTCAGGTGTTAAACCTCTTAGGTTTTGGAGATAGAGGCTCAAGAGGAAAAAAGTAAATATTCCCGGGCCATAGTTTACTAGAGATGTTAAATTGTTGATTATATAAACCCTGTCAAACAGTATTTGGGGATCTAGAAGAGGGTTTTTAACTTTTGTCTGAAGCCAGATAAAAACAATAACTCCTAAAGAACCGAATATCATTGCTAAAATCCCAATAGTGGTTGTGACGGCTGAAAAACCATACATAATAGCTATTAGAGATAATGCGAAGACGGAAATGCTGCTGATACTTAATCCTTCAGTGTGCGACTCGAACCACTCATCTTTTAGTTTAAATATGAATAGTATGGCTAATATTCCAAGGGGGATAGTGAAAAGGAATATGCTTCTCCATCCGAAGTATTGTGTCAGGAATCCTCCCAGAACAGGTCCGGTGGAAAGTCCAATATATGATGCTGCCACACTGATGGAGAGTGGTTTTCCCTCCTCTTCCCTGGAATAAACTGAGGCGATTAAGGAATATACATTTCCATAAATCATAGAGCTCCCCAAAGCTTGGAAAATCCTGGATATTAATAATATCATTCCAGAAGTGGATATGGCAGATAAAACACTCGCTAATATGAATACAATTATTCCATAGGTAATAACACGCTTTTTACCGTATATACCTGCTAATTTTCCAAAGGGTATTAAAAAAATAGCAGAAAAAAGCAGATATGAAGTGGGAATCCAGCTTAAAAATACAGAGTTCAATGAAAAAGTCTGGGCGATATCCGGTAAGGCTATGTTAATAGCTGAACTTACATAGGTAACCAAAAAACTGATTATAATGCTTACCAGTAAGACATTATTCTTAATAGATTCATTATTCGTCATTTAACCAGTTAATAATTCGAAATTTAAACTATAAAAAAATCCATAAATATACTTTCCATTTTTTTTAATAAATTTTATGTACTTGTTATTATAAATAGGTTTTTATGAAATCGTTTATACAGTTTGCATTGAATAAGGCGTATGAGATGGCTTGAGAAATCAAGTGAATAAAATGTTTTGAAGTTAATAAGTTGATTGATTGGGAGAATTTCCACCCTAATGTTGCGGATATGTATGATAATCACACAAAAAAAGGGTGGTAGGACCGAATGTATGATGAGATATTGATGGTTCAAGCTTTTAATTCCGCAAACATGGCATGGATTATGGATCCTGAGCATGAACGCAAGGTTACAGACTGTATTTCGCTTATCAAGTTTCTGGGGGTTCACGGAAACTATTCCAGATTATTCAACAGTCTGATATTTCCGAGAACGACTCTCCCAAACCGGTATAGTCCAGGGAATATGAATAGTTGCAAAGTACAACTGAATAGAATCTAAATATGGGGATTTAATTGGAGAAAAAGGGCTTTTTGGATAGATTTATAAGACTTTCAAAGCCTACAGGCAGGCCTCAATGGGGGCATGCGTTTAGGGCTATTATTTTAATGGTTATTGCAGGTTTAGTAGCTAAATTTCTGGGTTTTGACAATGGAATAGCATTGATAGTGTTTGTAACTCTTTTAGCTAGCATAATAATTGATATTTCACTCCCCATTAGAAAAGTTGCTATATTGGCATTAGTTGGACTTTTCATGACCACTTTGGCATTCATAAGTGCTTCTTTAGCACTCTCAAGCCTGGAAGTGTTTATTTTCTTTACAGTAATTTGGGTTTTTTTTAGCATTTCCATGTACATTTTCGGAAGCATTGAAGGATCTTTAGGTTTCATCTTCTTTTTAATTTATTTTTTAGCAGTATTAATGGTTAATAAACAGTCAAGTACTTTAGATTGGGCTATTTACAGTATAATACCTTATTTAGTGGTGTCAATACTTTTTATTCCTAAACTATGGCTTGAAAACAAGAGAATCAATGAAATGGTAACTGTAGGCTTCTCTCCAGGATCATCAATTCAGAATGTTTTTTCTACTCGCAATATTTTATCTGGAATTCCTATTAACTCCAATTATTATGATATTTTTAAACTTGGCAGTACTTTAAAAGGTTTAAGGAGTTATAGTAATCTAATAACTTCAAGATTAACTTCCAAATCACAATTATATTTTAATAATTTTTTAAATGCATCAGATGAATTCAGTTTAAAAATAGCGGATCACATCAAGAATAATAAAGGCAGTGTAGACATAAAACTGTTTGATACTCAATTTTTAACCGCTGAATCACATTTTGTGGAAGATAAAGATACTGGTGAAATGGTTTTAGACGTTTTAAATGCTATTAAAGATGTTCTGTATAAAAGTAATAAAATACTGTCCCGGGATCCTGGAAAAGAGATAAGGAAAATAAAAATCCCTGAAAAATCTTTAAAACAAGTTTTGGCAGCTAACTTTAACTTAAATAACCTCTATATTCGTCATGCAATACGTTTTACTCTAGCAATGGTGCTAGCATTAACTTTAGTTTATTTAACTAGGGAAAGAAGTGTGATATGGGTAACTATGGGGGTTCTTATCATTTTAAAACCTGATATCACCAGCACAATTGATAACTTTATTTCAAAGGTTGGATTCAATTTATTTGCTATAATTCTAGCCATAATCATCTCATTCATATTTCCCCATCAGCTGCTGATTTGGATAGCATTTATCATGCTATTTTTATTTAGAGCTTTTTATCCGAATTACATGAGTCTATCAGTAATGGCTATTACAGTTTTCATTGTTTTAATATGGCCTACTGGAACTGTATTTGATAATGCAATATCAAGGCTTGTGGACATTGCATTAGGAGGTATCATTGCTTTTATATGTGCATACGTAATTTTACCAAGCCGAGTTACGGTTAACCTGCCAGATCAATTATTCCGTACAATTAAAGCCAACATAAAATATGCAAATCAAATTTTAGTTACTTCTCCAAACGATTTTAATTATAAAAAAATATCTAAATCCTTTAAAAATTATGTAATGGAAGAAAATAACTTAGAAGCAGCAGTTAAAAAATTAAATGATTACTTAAAGGATATAGATGATGATATATCTTTATATCAAGAATTTATTGAAATAAATAACAAAATATCAGCAGATTTAACAGCTGCAGTTGCGATATTAAATAAAGATAAAGAAGCATTAGCAGATCTAAATATTGAAATTTTTGAAATTAAAAACTCACTCCAAAACCTGGAAAACATATTAAATGGGGATATATTACCATTAAAATTATCTATGAATAACAATTCACTTAATTCTACTTATAATAAGGCTAAAGAATTAGAGCAGCTTCTAAACTGGATTATTTCAGATTTAAAATTACTTCATAAAGGTATAGAAATAGCTGATGAAACAGGTTTAACTAAACGATATACAAAAATTTAACATAAATCTTAAAAACATTTATAACTAAAATACCAAATTTCTTAATGTTTTAACTTAAAAAAACTTCCCTCTCTACACCGCCATCCACTGAATGATGAACTCAATCACCTCTCCATCAACATGACCCTCAATAGTATACTCCTGTGGAGTGGATTTACCCTCACCTGATATGAACAAGTGATTCAGCTTCGGGAAAATTTTGAAAGATGCATTATCTCTATCTTTAAGAACAGTTTTCCACCCTTCAAAATCTTTCGATGCTAAAACTTGATAATCACGTCCGCCCTGAAGAACCAATATCGCCATCTTTAAGGATTCTAGAGCATCTAAAGTACTATTATCATGTAAATCCTTCCAATAAGCTAATGGAACTCCCAAAGGCAAATCCTGAGGGGAAATATCATCAGAAATATCCGGATCCTTTAACCGTTCCACTTTAACCTTCAAAACTTCCAGATCCTTCTCCTGCTGCTCCGTCATCGACCCTCCCAAACTATAAAGATAAGTAAATTGATCTACAATCGTATCCTCTAATGAGCGAGTGATCCCCGCCATGATGATTAATCCAGCCAGATCCTGATCCTGTAGAGCAATACGCGGAGCAACAGTTGCACCCAAACTATGACCTAACAAAAAAACACGCTCCCCATCAATCCCCTCACTCTGGCGCATTAAATCTACCGCTAATAATGCATCATCTATAACCTCTTCCTTCACCGTCATCTCCGCAACCAAATCAGGAGTTAACTCTTTAGCATACTTAAACGTTCTTTTATCATACCGTAACACTGCAACACCCTGAGAGGCTAAACCCCAAGCCAGATCACGGAATGTTTTATTAGGACCAATACTCTCATCCCTATCATTAGGCCCCGAGCCATGCACCAACACCACCCCCGGAAAAGGGCCACTAACATTAGGTATTGTCAAGGTCCCAGGTAACGCCCATTTACCCTCACCCACAACTACATCAACTTCATGAAAACTGGATTCATTTACATAATCCGGAGGATTATAGACAATTTCCACGGGCATAAAGTTTAACCCGCTTATCTCGCTTTGATCATTGAAAACAACTTGAACATCGATTATTGTCCGTTGAAATTCCACTTTGATAATTAAAATCTTATAATTCTCCATTTCCGCAGTGCGAGTTAGAGTTAAATGCAGTAAAGTTCCCGCATCAGTAACCAATCCCTTCCATGACTCCTGCAATTTCGCTTCACTAAAGACACTTTTCATCTGATCATCAAACTGACTAATAGCACCAGTATAATCTGCATGTAATAATCGATTAATAAATATTCGAGCAGAAACGTTTAAATCCTCAAAAGACACTGTACTCATTTATTTTTCCCCCTTAACTTAACTGTTTATTTCAGGATAAAATGTAAGATTATATTAAAAACCATATATTTCTGATTTTATACCAGAAATTAAAAAAATGCAGTTTTTATCATTATTAATAATTTTTCACTGATCTTAAATATTTAAACATTTTTTATAAAAAACAAAATAAAATTTAAAAGTAAATTTAAGATACTTTTCTAAATTTTACTATCTTTTTTTTCTAATAAAAAGTATTGTTGGAATATATTCTGATTAGAGTTACCATCAAGTAAATAAGCCTGTGAATTAGTATTACCATTATAATATATTTTAAAAAAATTTAAGGTGAGAATGTTTATTTATAATTAATTCCATATTTTTTTTAGAATAATTTTTCACTAAATCATATTTTAAATGTCAATTACAGTTTAAATAATCTAATTAGATTATTATTATGGAGTATTTGCAACATTATTCTTTACAATTATAATTCTTTCGGTTAAAAAGTCTAATAAATCCTCTTTTTTAAATAGTAGATAAGAATAAATAAATAGTATTAAATTAATATAAAAAGTCGCATGTAAAAAAATAGTAATAAGGAGGTAATAAATGTGAAAAAGAACATGCATAAAGGAATTGCTTTACTCGCTTTGACATTTGCTTTTGCATTAATGTTCTCCGGCGCGGTAACCGCAGCTAATCCAACCAATGCCCTGACCAACACTACTATTCAACAAAATATAACACACAACCCAAGCACTAATCAAACAGCCACCACACCCACAACTGAAATACAAACAACAACAAAATCTAACATAAATACATTAAACAATAATAATGTGGCAGATCCATATAATAATCGAACCGGTAAACATTACACCACCATCCAAGCTGCTATAAACAGCCTATACACTCACAATGGTGACACTATTGATGTAACGCCCGGAACCTATCCCGAAAATGTGGTGATATCGAAAAAATTGAATATAATATCCACCACCCCACTAGAGGCGAAAGTGTACTCTTTTTTAGTGAATGCACCCGGAAGTGGATCTAGCATTATCGGATTCAACATAACCGGAGGAACAGGTAACGGTATAACCCTAAACAACCCCGAAAACGTTACCAACGGAGCCGACAACGTTACAATTAAAGGTAACAGTATATCCGGAGGATATGATTACGGAATATATATCCTCGCATCAAATTACACTCAAATAAAAAATAATATAATAAACAACAACATCTTCTCATATCAACTAAAAAATGGGACTATAATTGGCAACACCATCACGAATGCATCTATCAGATTAGTTGCCCCTACATCAACTCTAATAGAAAACAACAATATTTCACTGGGTGGAATCTCAGAAACTTCAGCTCTAGGAACTACAATATACCATAACACGATTACTGGTGGTGGTATAGGAATTGAAGACGGTACAAACACCTTAATAGATGACAATATTATAAAGGATGGAGCAGAAGGTATAGGGCTTAATAACGTGGAAAATCTCACCATCAAAAATAATAATATCACAAACAATATTGGAGATGGAATATATTTATTTAACGGTGTATATTCCGGTACCCATGCTAATAACTTAATATTCCAAAACAACATAACCGCTAATAATATAGGCATTGAATTAGGAGCCTCATCATCAGGCAATACAATACATTTCAACAGGATTGTCAATAACAATCAATATGGCTTAGTTAACAGTGGCTCCGGTGTAATAAATGCAACACTTAACTGGTGGGGATACAATAATGCAGCAAAAGTTGCCAGTCAAATACACAACAATGGAACCGGTAGCATAACCTACAACCCCTGGATTATGTTATCTATAAAAGCAGCCACTAATGTAATAAACCCCTCTTCATATGTAATTGTAGGTGGAACTTCCACTATAACCGCTGACCTATTACATGATAGTAACGGCGTTTATCATAATCCAGTTAACGGTGCAATCCCCTACACTGGATCCGCAAACTTCACAACCACTAAAGGAACCATTAACAATAGTAATTTCACTAATGGAATAGCAACGTCTATTTTAACTAATTTAAGCACAGCTGGAGTAGCTACTGTGTCTGCAAACGTGGATCATCAAACCGTATTCACTAACGTTACAGTTACAGGTGTAACTATCAAGCAATTAATCACAGCAGCAGCTAATGTTAAAAACTATTACGAGTTACACGATGTTTTACCATCCAATGTAACCATCTCCGGTCAATTAATAACCATACCACAGTTCCTACAATTACTGGTTACAGGAACAATAAACATCAGCAACGGCAACTTAAACCCATTAACAGTGGTAACTGTTAATCCAGCGCCTAATCCTGGAGGAAGCTTCAGTGCAGGTAACATCTACAAATCCGAATACCTCACAGTGGCACAAAATATTAAAAACTTCATCAGCACCAATGGACAAGCACCCAACTTCGCCACCACCAGTCTAGGAAACATACCATACTCCAAACTAGTGTACATGTACAGTAAAATCATCAACTACTATGCAAACAACAAACTACCCAATTATGTTAGCATAACACCATAAAACTTGTTAAAGTTTCAATAAAAAAAATTCCCCATGTTTTCTTTTTTTTATTTATTTTTAAAAAAACCGAGCTATTTTTAGTATAAATTCTCAGAAAGATGTATAAATTAATATCCAGGCCATTACAGTAAATTAAATTTTGTGGAAATCAATTTTTGTAAATATACATCCAAAGTTCCAAAAAAACAATCCCCACATATTTAAGAATTTAACTTAATTTAGGATAAACAACCTCAATCCCATCCTCACTTAAAACTGAGAACATTTCCTTCTTTTCAGTATGAATAGGATACACTTTCTCCGGTGAAATCTCCCTAAGCATATCCAATAATTCAACTCCATTAGCATGACCCGAACCATGCATTCCATCAGTTATTAACTGTAAATTGAAGTAATTAATCCAATTTTCAACTTGTTGGAAGTCGATTTCCATTTCTTCATTGAAAGGCTCCGTTTTAGAGTATATATAAATTCCTTTTTCTGGTTTTATGTCAATAAGTTCTTTTAATTCGAAAAAATCGCATCCGAAGATATAATCTTCTGGATCATCTTGAAGATTTTTGTAATTAATTACATTATCCAATTTAAGGAACTCTTTTTGCCAGGATTTATTATAGTCTCTTTCAGTATGATATGGGTGAAGTTCTGATGATGGTAACCAATTTCCTTCAACACATGTCAAATACTCATCTCCAATCATACCCCATCCGCTCCGTGGTAAATAAATAGCGAGTTCATCTATTTTAGGGTAACCATTTCCATTGAAGAGATTTAACATATAAGCTTGTTTTAAACTGACCGCAATTGTTCTATCGGTATTTTTTGCTACATTATAGAAGGTTAAAAATCGATCCAAATCCCTTATTGGATAACTAACTATTACTAATCCTCGAGTTTGAGAAACTATTTTTGTGGCGGTTCTTTCGATAGATTCTTCTGTGACATTAGTGTATTTGTCTATCCTGGTTCCTTCGGTTATTATTGTTGTTGGATTGAATTTTTTTGATTCATTAACGAATTTTCCTGTTAGTTCTTGTCTTCTCCCATGGAAACGGAGATCTCCAGTATAAACTAGGGCATCATCATCTGTTTCAACTAGATAAGCAGTTGCACCTGGAAGGGAATGATCAACAGGGAGGCTTTTAACTTTAATATTATCAGTTAAATGAAATTCTTTATAAGGCTCTATAATTCTGATATCTCTCTTTATTTTAGCTTCTTTGCCTTCTAACCTTTTATGCTCTGGACCTTCTTTTGGTATCTTTTTCTTAAGCGTTAAATGAAACTTTCTTTTCAAGTTAAGCATATCAGAAAAAGGATTACTACCTGCTGTTTCTTCTATTGTTTTTAGAATTAAATTGGACTGTTCAGTAAGGTATATTGGTATATCTTCCCTGAGATGATGGATATAAGCAGAATGATCCATATGGGCATGACTAATTAATACTCCATCAACAGAAGGTTCATCTTGACATGTAAGCCCACAGTGTCTTAAATAATCCTCCCTATAAATCCCTTTTATATCGGGTAACAAGCCCAATTCCATGAAATCCATTAATCCATTAGCTTGTCTAGGTTGTAAAAATTCGGAAAAAAATTTATTCGAAATAGAAAAACTCATCCCAAAATCCAAAAACAATGAACCATCATCACCCTTAACTAAAACCTTATTCCCACCAATCTCATCCACACCACCAAAAAAATCAACACTAGTCATCCCAACACTTCTCCTACTACTTACTTGGTCAATATATAAAAGTATAACCTTACTAATATAAAATATCTTTAAATAATAACATCAGATCAAAAATAGATAAAAGTGTTTAAGACTCATAACAAAGAATAAAATCAGTATTATACCCCAGATTCAAATATTTTGACTTTAAAACATAAGTCAATACCCTAACCTTTGTAGTGAACTTTAAACTGTAAATTTGAATTATTATAATAAAATTTTTTATTTCAATAAAATTAAATATCTTATCTAAATGTTTTAATATATAAAAAATTTAATGAAGTATAAATCAAAAAGAAGTCCAAAATAAATGACTTAATATTCATAAAGTTTCCAGCTACTAGGACTTATCAATTTACCCTCAAATCTAAAGATTACAACACAAAGAATACAAAATTAACTCAAAGTAATAAATAAGATTGAAAATATTCATAATCTAAAGAAAATTATGGATAATGTACGATAATATAAATATGGCAAGTTGATATGACAGCGGAATTCTCATATTATGAAACTGAAAAAACCGCTAGTTCTAACATCAAATGCTCAGAAAATTCTTTACATTCGCCCCAAATTATTAGGGTGTGCAGAAATATAATTTTGATAAATTTTACCATCATTATTATAAATAAACCCTTTTAAATCCTTATTTTTATATAAATTGTGATTATTTATCTTAGAACATAAATTAAATTAATAATTATTAGAACTATGTAAAATTATAATTATTATTATAATGTTATTGGAATATAGAACATTTATACAGAAACCAAAATCTCTTTAAGATAATTACTTAATTAATATAAAAATATCCATTATCAAATTCGTTCAAATAGACTTTAAATTCTTTTTTTGTATTTTAGTTCTTTAAATTTGATGGTGAATTTGGTCCCCTGACTTGTGTCAAGATCTATTGAACCATCAAGTTGTTTTACAAGTGAATT
>Ga0182021_10011344_pt1 | contig 10571 bp, 14 predicted proteins | sample 612E3MmetaG_FD_120493 | JGI IMG/M metagenome (GOLD analysis project Ga0182021, IMG submission 120493) | Permafrost microbial communities from Stordalen Mire, Sweden - 612E3M metaG (Illumina Assembly) | ecosystem: Environmental > Terrestrial > Soil > Wetlands > Permafrost | place: Sweden... | reverse complement strand
TCTTATATTTTTCCATAAGTTGATTTACATAATCATCTTTAATTTCTAATAACTCTTTTCCATTTTTTTGCTGAAAAAAGCTTTTTATTTCATCTTTTTGTGGATTTAAGTAATTATTGTTGAGTGGCTGTTCTTTAAAAATACGAAATTTTGGCATTTTTCACACCTCATTTTCTATTCTTATTCTTAATTTCTTTTCATTATAAATAAAATACTATCATCAATTGAAACCCAAAGTATCGACTAATTTACTGTTTGGTGGATTAATAACAAAAAAATGTGCAAAATCAAATGAACAAGCAATAAAATCTGAATTAATGTTTGTTTCTTATTTTTAATGAAGTTTAATCCTGAATTTTATTTGGTATTGCAAAATAGAATATTGAATCTTAGCTAATTTTCTTTATTGAATAATAGTTACATAACTTACTATTAGTCAATAAAAAAAATTGTTATGGTAAATTCTATTAGCATCAAAGAACAATATTAAAGATTATACTAAAAATTTGATTAGATATTTTAGTATATAAAATCGATTAAGATGATAGTATATTTTTATGATGATTAAAAGAGAAGGTGAATAAAATATGTACAGTGAAAAGGTAATGGATCATTTTCAGAATCCAAGAAATGTTGGAGAAATAGAGAATGCCGATGGTATTGGAACAGAGGGAAATCCAACTTGTGGAGACCTTATGACCATATACATTAAAGTCGAAGACAATATTATAACCGATGTTAAATTCAAAACCTTTGGATGTGGTGCTGCAATTGCAACAAGTAGCATGATAACAGAAATGGCTGTTGGAAAAACCATTGAAGAAGCACTTAAAATTTCAAGAAATGATGTTGCTGACGAACTAGAGGGGTTGCCACCAGTTAAGATGCACTGTTCAAATCTTGCTGCAGATGCTTTACGTGCTGCAATCGCAGATTACAAGATGAAGCAGGGTGAAAAAAAATAATTAAAATATCTACTTATTAATTTTTTTTTTTATTTTGAATTAATAGAAAATGTTGTATGGATCGAGAGTTTAAACTTGTTTAAAATTTAAAAAAAATAAAAAAAAATAAAATTAGATATCAATAATTATCCGTACCTTTTCTTTAACTTGACAACAACTGCTATTAAATCTTCTCGACTCATAACACCCAATGCATCATCCATTTCATCCCAGAGCATTCCTTTAAAGTTTTCAACAAAGTCATCTAACTCTTTTTCATTCATGTTATGGCACCTCTTTAAATATATTATTATTACAATAGAATTTATAATTTATCAAATTTTATGGGCCAAATAAAAAAAATTTATTAATTATTGTTTACTCAATTTTTTTTGAGTTATTTCATCTTGACAACTACGTCTATAATCTCTAGATCGCTTTTACTATAGTCATTCATTGTGTCATGGTACTCTTTTTGAACTTCTTTATTGTCTAAAAAAGTTTCCAGATCTGCTTTTATATTTTCAAGGGCATTTACCAAGGTATCTCCTTTGCTAGTCAGATGGAAAACAGGACATGTTACAACATAAATATTTCCTTCTTCAACAACTGTGATTGGTAGCTGTAATATCATTTGAATACCTCCATTATACTCACTTTTATTTTACATATAAATTAATGTTCTGATTACAATATTATCTTTTATCTGGCCATTAATTTCGATGATATTCCTTAAAAATTAGAGGTATTAAGATGTATTAGCATGAATTAAGGTGAAAATAAGGCTTAAGTATATATGTGATGAAATAGAATGTTATTGTACAGACAGTTAAAAATTATAAATTTTATACATACATTAAAATCAGAGTTAATAATTGCTTAAGATCATGTCTGTCTACCGCCTCCGTAACAGACTTACATGATAATGTTCCTGGAGTTAAAACTTCAGGAACTATCTTTTTTATTTCAACATAGTTTTTTTGAATGATTTTAGAGGAAATAACCAATAACTATTTATAATGAAACAGGAAAATAAAATAACAAAGATAAAAATTAAGATGTATTTAAACCGATTAAGGTGAATCAAAATGAGAAATGAAACTAAAAACAACTACATTAGTTCAATGGATGTGAAGGATGAAAAGGGTAATATTTTAGGTGCAGTATGTGTATCACCTGCCAAAGAACTGGGTAAAAGAGACATCATATTAATGGATGAAAACGCGGGATCATTCTCAGTTAGAAGTACTACTGAACTAATTAACATGTTGTCTAAAAAGCATGTTCCTTTTGAAGAAAGAAAACAAGTTCTAGACTTCTTAGCAGAAAGATTACGGTATTTAGAACAGGAAGTTACTATCAATACATTAAAATCATTAAACGATGCTAAGAAAAAAAAGAAATAATTTAAATTTTTATCTTAATTTTTGGGGGTAAATTTGTGGCTTTAGTAGGCGTAGTTATCGACGAAATGTTTGAAGATGTTGAGTATACAAAACCTGCAAAGGCATTTAAAGAAGCTGGTCATTCTTTATTACATATTGGTATAAGAGAAGGACAAATTGTAAAGGGTAAAAGAAAACAAACTCCTGTAAAAATAGATAAATCAATATCAGATGTTGAATCTGGAAGTTTAGATGCAATTTTAATTCCTGGAGGATGTTCTCCTGATCATCTTCGTGGATATGAAAGTGCTGTAAAATTCATTAAAGAATACTTTGAAACTAACAAACCAATATTTGCAATATGTCATGCTCCTCAGATTTTAATTACTGCCCAATTACTGGAAGGTCGTATGGTTACAGGATGGAAGTCAATTGTACAAGACATTAAAAATGCCGGTGCAGTATATGTTGATAATGAAGTTGTCGAGGATGGAAATTTAATTACAAGCAGAGGGCCTAGAGACATACCCGCATTCATCAAAGCTTCATTAAAAAGATTAAATGAAAATAAATAGAGATCTAAATTAGAATACTTTATTTTAAATGGATATTTCTTGCGAATAGTCCTAAAGAAGATTATTCTAATTAAATATGAATCATACCTTATTTTGAAATTTATATAAAATGAAAAAGTTGTTAAGTTATCGATATTAATATAATATTGATTGCAGATTTTAGGGAAACTATGAAGGATGAATTTTTTCTAAGAAGAAACTCAACTCTCAAACACTGAAATGTGACATTATCATGTGTTGCAACCCACGATCTTCAGGAACCGCTGCACATGATAACCAGCTTCCTCTGGTTACTCCAAAAACGAAAATAAAAATGATAATGATGTTAACGAATTCGTAGAACTTGCTGATGTTGATATGAATGGAGTATTAGAAAAATTAAAATATAATTTAGAAATTTTAATAAGTGACAACAACGCAATTATAAATAACGACCCATTACCCATTATCAAGGCTGAGAAACCTCAGATGATGGAACTTCTGCAGGATCTTATAACTAATTCAATTAGATATAGGGGCTCAAAAACTCCTAAAATCCATATTTCTGCAAAAAAAGATGGAATAATGGTTGTTTCCAGTTGGAGACAATAGTATTGGTATTAAACCAGAACACTCTGAAAGAGTTTTTAAAATATTTCAGCGCCTACACACTAAGGAAAAAGATGATGGTACTGGAATTGGTTTGGCAATTTCAAAAAGAATTGTTGAACGGCATGGTGGAGTAATTTGGGTTGATTCTGAGAGGACTGATGGTACAAGTTCAATTTTACAATAAGGAGTTGAAAAACTAATGAATCCAAGAGTAAGCAATCCTATAAAGATATTATTAGTCGAAGACAACCCTGGTGATGTTCGACTAATAAAAGAGGTTTTTAAAGACGCCAAGATCTTCAATTCAATGCAAATTGCATACGATGGAGAAGCAGCAATGGACATTCTCCGTAGGGAAGGAGGGTACACAGATGCACCATTCCCTGATCTGATACTCCTTGATCTAAACCTCCCAAAAAAAGATGGTAGAGAAGTTTTAAGAGAAATTAAGAGTGATGAAGCTCTTAAATGTATACCTGTAGTTATACTTACTACTTCCAATGCAGAAGAAGATTTAATTGAAACTTACAAAATGAATGCCAACTGTTACATCACCAAACCAGTTGATCTAGATCAGTTCATAAACGTTGTGAAATCAATAGAAAATTTCTGGTTAAGTATTGTTAAACTTCCAACCAGGTGAAATTATGAAAGAAAAGATTATACGCATCTTACTTGTAGAGGATAATCCTGGCGATGTTATAATAATTAAAGAAATGCTTAAAGATATCTACGATGGTAATTTTGAACTTGAACATTTTCAACGGGTTGATGAAGGAGTTGAACATATTAATGAAAATTTTGACATCATGTTACTGGATCTTAACCTTCCAGATAGTCAGGGAATTGAAACATTCAATACAATGAACAAACACGCACCAGAGCTTCCTATAATAATATTAACAGGACTTGTAGATGAAGAACTAGCAATTAATATAGTATCTGAAGGTGCACAAGATTACCTTGTAAAGGGACAGATAGGTATGCAGCTCTTGTCAAGGTCAATTAAATATTCAATTGAACGTAAAAATATTGAAATAGACCTGAAGAATAGCGAAGAGAAGTATAGACTTATGGTTGAAAAAATAGAATCTGGATTATTCCTGATTAACTCCAAAAATGAAATAAGCTATGTTAACAATCAGATGGCAGGAATGCTGGGTTATGAGATGGATGATCTTATCAATCAAGATGTATTTAATTTTATACAAAAGAAGTGTAGAAATGTCTTTAAAAAACATTTAAAATTTGATAGTAATGGCATTGGTCAAACATATGAAATTCAGTTTTTAAACAGGGATGGATCAAAAATATGGGTGCTTATGTCAACAAGTCCTTTGTACAAGATAAACGGTGAATATATAGGTGCAATTTCTATAATGACCGATATTACTGCCCGTAAAGGAATGGAAAAATCCATCATGGATGCAATGATAGAAAAAGATAAGGATTTCTTTTTTATTATGGGTAATATGGTAGAGGCTGTTAAACCTTTAATTCAAAAGGAGTACGTTGAAGATTTTCAGGACAAATTCACATAGTAATTAATCCTTAAAAAATTTATTTATATTTTTTTATTTTCTTTTCTAGTAAATTCAATTATTTTAATAAAATTTAAACCATAGTACAACATAACAAATTTATCTATAAAATAAATTTGAACTGTTTTATTTTAATCTGCATTTCTAAATAAATAAATTGGAGGATACACTATGAAAATAGCTGAAGGAGTGGAAATGTTAGAATTATCAATGAAATTGGGTGGAAGATAAAGTACTATTTTTCCAACTCTAATCTGGGATGATAAGGACACGATATTGGTTGATGCAGGGTTACCCGGTGAACTAAAGAAAATTCAAGATGAAATAAGTAAAGTGGGTTTAAATTTTGATAAAATTGACAAAATAATTGTTACTCACCAAGATATAGATCATATCGGGGGTATTTCAAATATTTTTAAAGAATCAGATCATAAAATCCTAGTTTTGGCTCACAAAAATGACAAACCATTTATTGAAGGTGAGAAGAGATTAAATAAAATTACACCTGAACATAGACAAGAAATAGAAAAACAATTTAAAACTATGCCAGAAGAGCAGCGTAAAACAATGCAAGCATTGTTTCAAAATCCACCCACAGCTAAGGTAGATGAAACATTGAAAGATGGATTAGAATTACCTTATTGTGGTGGAATAATTGTAATACACACTCCAGGCCATACACCTGGCATATATGTCTATATCTTAAGAAGAGTAAAACATTAATAGCAGTCGACCTGCTACATATTACAGATGGGGAGTTAACAGGGCCTAACTCTCGTAACACTCCAGATATGGATTCAGCCATAACAGCGATTCAAAAATTTTTAATTTATGATATAGAACAGATAGTCTGTTATCATGATGGGTTATTTAAATCAAATTCCAACAAAAAAATTGCAGAACTAACCAGTAAATAATTATAATTTCAATTAATCAGTATTTTATATTTTGGAGTGACTTATGAAGGCGATAGTGACTGAAGGATTAACAAAAAAGTTCAAAAAGATGACAGCGGTAGATGATATGAATCTAGAGGTTAATCAGGGGGAAATTTTCGGTTTACTTGGTCCTAATGGTGCAGGAAAAAGTACATTCATATCTATGTTATGTACTATTTTAAAACCTTCATCAGGAACAGCCAAGGTAGAAGGTTATGACATAGTTAAGCAAGCATCTGATGTTAGGCGATCTATAGGGATTGTTTTCCAGGATCCGAGTATAGATGATAGATTAACAGGTATGGAAAATATGGAGTTACATGCAGATCTCTATGACGTTCCTCGTGAAGTCATGCACTCCAGAATAGATGAGGTACTAAAATTAGTAGAGTTAGAGGATCGTGCATCGAGTTTTGTTAACACTTATTCTGGAGGTATGAGGCGTCGATTGGAAATTGCAAGAAGTTTAATACATTATCCAAGAGTATTATTCTTAGATGAACCTACTGTAGGCTTGGATCCACAAAGTCGAGATCATATATGGAACTATATCCGGGATTTAAAGAAACGCGAGAATATTACTATAATCCTCACAACCCACTATATGGAAGAAGCAGATAAACTATGCGATAGAATAGCAATTATTGACAGGAGCAAGATTGTTGCACTGGATACTCCCCACAACCTCAAGAGTGAACTCGAAGGGGAAACTATCATCATCGCATCCAGTGATAATAAACTCTTATCTCAAAAGGTAAAAGAGGGAAAACTCGCTGATAACATTATAGAAACAGAAACAGAAGTAATTTTAACAGTTGGAAATGCCAATACAGCACTGGCGCGTATTGTGGAATTGGCGGTTTCAGTTGGTATCTATATCGATAATATATCCATAAGAGAGCCAGATTTAGATGATGCATTCATGTATTTTACAGGCCGAGAAATTCGTGAGGGTGGTGGAGGTAAAGAACTAACGGGAATGGCAGCAAGAATGAGGGGGAAGATAAAATAAGCGAATTTAGGGGAATTGCTGCATTATGGCGTCGAGAACTTAAACGTTTTATTCGTGATCGTTCCCGTTTAATTAGTTCAGTTATAACTCCAGTACTATGGCTTGTAATTTTCGGTGGTGGTTTAGGGTTAGCTCTATCTATTACAGGTTTTAATTACACCCAATTCCTGCTACCTGGTATTATTGCACAAACCCTCCTGTTTACATCAATTTTTTTGGGAATCTCTGTAATATGGGATAGACAGTTCGGTTTTATGAAGGAGATACTTGTAGCACCCATAGGTAGAATATCCATTTTTGCAGGTAAGATGTTTGGTGTGGGTACTGCTGCTATGTTCCAAGGAATTATCGTAATTATTCTAGGATTTATCATTGGCATACCATTAACTTTGATAACAATCAGCTCAGCACTGCCGTTGATGATACTTATAACAATTGGATTGACATGTATTGGTCTGATCATAGCAAGTCTCATGACCAGTTTGGAAAGCTTCGGCACAATTGTGACGTTTGTAAACATGCCCAATGTTTTTTTTAAGTGGAGCATTATTCCCTGTAACTAATTTACCTGTATGGATTAAATGGGCATTCTATATTAACCCACTGACATATGGAGTTGATGCTTTAAGAACTGTAATGTTAAGTGGATGGCACAGTTTGATGCCGTTGTACTATGAAATATTAATTATTATTATATTTGACTTGCTTGTTGTTATGATTGGAACTTACTTGTTCAGTAACAGACAATGATAATGAAATACTTGAAAAATAATCTTGAATTAAAGGATTTCTTTTACTGTTTTACTAACTACATTTCCCAGTTTGAGGTGTTGTCCAATATCTGGGTGAACTCCGTCCAGTTCACTTGCTACTATTATCTTTGAACTGTCTAAGAATTCACATTTGTAATCATGTGCAACTTTAGCATATAAATCAGGTAATTTAAGTGATTTGTGATAAGAATTTCTAAATTCTTCAGAATAGCTCAAATTAGTGGTTATCAATGGTGGAGCCAGCAAAAGGATTTTAGGTTTTAAACCATTGGGTCCTGTCCCACTTTCATTTATAACTTCTATTAGAACCGAAATTCCATGTGCTATCTCTTTAGCAGACAGAAAAAATCGTTTTTTTAGATCATTGGTACCAAGCTGCAGGATACAAAGGTCAATGGGTCTATGACTATCAAGACAGGGTATTAAATAATTTAAACCATTTTTGTAAACACCATGAAGTGGATCATCCCATACTGTGGTTCTTCCTGGTAATCCCTCTTCAATTACTGAATAAGAATCACCTAGTAGGTTACGAAGAATTCCTGTCCATCTTTCATTATGAGCCATTCTATCTTGGTTAGCAGGATTTTTACCCCACGTAAGTGAGTCACCGTAACAAAGAACTATTTTTTTACTCATGAATGTATATTATACATTATCTGAATTATAACTTGGTGCTTCAAATAATTGATAATTTTATATTTAAATTTTTATTTCCTATCAAAAGTTTAAAAATAAATAAATAAATTGAGGGATGAAAGAATATGTTTATTGTTTATTTTAGAAAATCATAATAATTTAATCTAATATTTAACAATTTTTAAAAACTAAGGATGATCGAGATCTTAACAAAATTTTGTTTCAAATTTAAAAAAATAATTGTAGTTTTAAATATTTGATATTAATCAAATTTTAAAAATCTCTCTCTTAGAGATTGATCTATCATTTTTTATAATTTTATATTTATTTTTCAAAAAATAAGGGAATACAATTTGAATATAACATAAAGTATTACTTAAATTTAGTTTTTCTATAACTATAAAATTAAAGTGCTTATTAAGTCTAAATTTAATTAATATACATTAAATAAGTTTTTTTTTAAATTATATATATTAATTAAACTAATTCAGTAAAGATAAACCATTATAGAAGATTTTAATATAAAATTAATAGAAGTAGACTTCGTTAAACTGTACTATGACGAAGTTAAATGAAATGTTTATAATTATTATAAGATTTTAGGTTTATTTTCTGTGATCTGTCCAGATTTTACCATCAATTTTCATTGATATTTGATGAAAAATTAAAGATCAACAATAAAAGGCGTATACATATACCCTAACTGATTAAGATATGTAGTTAGATTAAAATTTCTTAGATATGTAAATTTAGAATTAACAAAATTAAAATAAAATCTTGAATTTTTATTATTTTTTCATTGATTTTAGAATTAAAAAAATGCATAAGATCATACTTTTCTAAAAATTAAATTTTACATTTTCAAATTTATTTATAAAATAATATGATAATTTTTACATAAAAACATTTTTTTCCTTTTTTTTCTTTTTATTAATTAATTTAAAATCAAAATCTAAAAAAAACTTATAGTTCATTAAACAGACTACTGATGAGACTATTGACATATTAAATTTAAAATACAAAATAATTAAAGTCTATGTGAAGGATGATGTCCAAAAAAACACCATTAAAAGAGTTAAAACCCCGTCTGGAAAAATTTAAATTGTTAATGGATAATTCAAATCCCGAATGGAAAATTGCTGTAATATTTAGTAAAATAAATCTCTACTATTTTACAGGCACAATGCAGGATGGGATGTTGATTATTCCCAGAGAGGATGAAGCAACTTTTTGGGTACGAAGAAGCTATGAAAGGGCTACAAATGAATCTTTATTTGAAAATATCAAGCCAATGAATAGCTTCCGTGATGCTGCTGTAAGTGTAACCAATATTCCAGATACAGTATACCTGGAAACAGAAGTGATTCCAATGGCCTTGTACCTTCGTTTTCAAAAACATTTTCCATTCAAAAATTTTAAACCTCTTGATAAAGCAATTGCAACTATAAGAATCATAAAGAGTGAATATGAGTTAACGCTTATGAGAAAGTCCGGTAAGATCCATGAGCTTGTTCTAGAAGATATTGTGCCTGAAATATTAAAAGAAGGCATGAGCGAAGCAGATCTGGCAGCAGATCTGTTTAAAGTAATGATTAATGAAGGCCATCATGGAGTAACCCGTTTTGGTATGTTTGATACGGAAATTGTAATGGGACAGATAGGTTTTGGTGAAAGTTCTATTTATCCAAATTACTTTAATGGGCCCGGTGGAAATTATGGTATGAGTCCTGCAGTTCCACTCATAGGAAGCCGTGAAAGAAAATTGAGAAGGGGAGATCTTGTATTTGTAGATGTAGGGTGTGGTGTTGATGGTTACAATACCGATAAAACCATGACCTACATGTTTGGCCGATCCCTTCCCAAATTTGCAATAGATACAAGAATGAATGTGTTGATATACAAAATAATATAGCTAATATGTTAAAACCAGGCAGTATTCCATCAGATATTTACAAAAAAGTTATGAACAATCTTGACAGTAAATTTCTCAAAAATTTTATGGGCTATGGTAACAGAAAAGTTAATTTTCTAGGTCATGGAATAGGTTTATTAATAGATGAAGTCCCTGTAATTGCAGAAGGATTTAATGAACCACTCAAAGAAGGTATGGTATTTGCCCTTGAACCTAAAAAAGGAATTGAAAATATTGGAATGGTTGGAATTGAAAATACAT
>Ga0182021_10011343_pt1 | contig 10571 bp, 10 predicted proteins | sample 612E3MmetaG_FD_120493 | JGI IMG/M metagenome (GOLD analysis project Ga0182021, IMG submission 120493) | Permafrost microbial communities from Stordalen Mire, Sweden - 612E3M metaG (Illumina Assembly) | ecosystem: Environmental > Terrestrial > Soil > Wetlands > Permafrost | place: Sweden... | reverse complement strand
TATCTTGGTACAGCGCCGCATAAATGAGTGTCCATTCCCCACCCGTCATGCCCGAGAAGGCGGGCATCCAGGCCTTGCTTCTGGATTCCCGCCAAAAGCACGCGGGAATGACGTCCTAGGGTGATGGTCACCTTATTCTGCAGAGCTGTACTAGTGCATGAGGGTCTGATCGAAGACCTGAGACTGCTGCTGAAAATCACGAAGGGAAAAACCATGAATCGAATTGTGGCTGTGCTGGTCATCATGATCTTTGGTCTGTTGACGGTCGCGGGTCCGGTCAGGAGTGAAGGGGCGAAGGAGATCCGCGTGGCCCTTCAGGCCGGTCCTCATTATGGACCAATTTTTGTCGTGAAGCAGAAGGGATGGATGGAAGAGGAGCTGAAAAAGAATGGAGTTGCTGTTAAATGGGCATCCTTCGCTGCCGGGCCTCCCATGAATGAGGCGCTTGCCGCTGGTGAGGAGGACCTCGGGTTCATGGGTGACACCCCTGCCATTATCGCGAGAGCCGCAGGGCAGGACACCCGCATCATTGCTCTCACCTCTTCCGCGCCCAAGGCCCTCGCCCTGCTGGTCGCAAAGAATTCGACCATCCTTTCTCCCAAAGATCTGAAAGGGAAAAAGGTCGCTGTAGTCAAAGGCTCCTATGCCCACCATCTCCTGGTGCTCGTCCTCCAGAACAACGGCCTGACGGTCGATGATGTGCAGGTCGTCAACCTTTCCCATGCCGATATCGCCACCGCCCTGGTCAAGGGAGAAATCGACGCCGGCGCTTTATGGGAACCGCTTATCACCAAGCTTGAGGATGAGGGGTCGGCAAAAGTGCTGGTGGATGGCACCGGGATCAAACAAGGGGTTCTGGTCATCGTCGCCAGGAATGAATTTGCATCGAAAAACTCCGAGCTCGTGGCGACCTTCTTAAAATCCTATCAGCGAGGTTTGGAATTCATTCAGGCCAATCCTAAAGAAGCCGCCGGGCTCGTTGCCAAAGAGGTCAATCTGACGCCCGAGCAGTTGCTCAAGGTTATGGCCAAATTCGACTATAGCCCGGCGATTCGCCTTGACGCCATCAAAGAGTTGAAGAAGAGCGAGGAATTCATGAGGGATGCCGGAATCATCAAGACGCCGGTCGATATTGATGCCTTCGTCGATCTTCGTTATCTGCAAAGTGCCGGTATCCAATGAGCACCCTTGAATTGGGAGCAGCGAGAGCGGTCGCCATGTCACCGCCAGGGCCACGGAAACGAATCCTGCCTGGACCTGCGGTGCAATATGTTGCCCTGCCGCTCACCCTTCTGATCCTCTGGGAGGTGCTCTGCGTGGCAGGTTTCATCAAGCCCGTTCTGCTGCCGGCCCCCACCCAGGTCCTGCAGACTTTCTGGGAGTTGTTGCGCAGCGGGGAGTTGCTCAAGCACGTCGGGGCCAGCATGATCAGAGTACTGGAAGGGTCGGCGCTGGCCGCCCTGCTCGGAATTGGTCTGGGGATTGGCATCGGGCTGTCGCGGACGGTGGCCAGGGTGATGGATCTGGTCATTCAGGTGTTAAAGCCGATCCCGCCGATTGCCTGGATTCCCATGGCTATCCTCTGGTTCGGGATAGGCGAAATGTCCAAAGTCTATCTCATTTTTCTCGGAGCCTTTTTTCCCATCCTCATCAATGTTGTCGACGGCATTCGGCAGACGGACAACAAGTTTATCGAGGTGGCCAGGCTGCTGGAGGTTCCGCGCGGTAAGTTTATCCGTCAGGTGGTCATTCCGGGAGCCTTCCCGGCCATCATGACCGGAATACGAGTCGGTGTGGGCGTGGCATGGATGTGCGTCGTCGCGGCCGAGCTGATCGCCGCCAGCAGCGGCATCGGTTACCTGATCATGGATGCGCGCCAGCTCTCACAGCCCGACGCGGTGCTGGTGGGAATGATCACCATCGGGGTGATCGGTAAGTTGATGGATAACCTGATCCAACGGCTGGAGGAGAAGCTCATCCGCTGGAAAGTGGCCTATGGCGGCGAGTAGGAGGGAAATCCCATGACGCTTCAGTCACCTGCCGAAGGCAACCTCGTCATCGAGGGCCTTCATAAGACCTATTCCACTCAGGGGAGAGAGATAGCCGCTCTCAAGGACATCAACCTCAGCATAGGCAAAGGCGAATTCGTCAGCATCGTGGGCAGCAGCGGCTGTGGCAAGAGCACTCTGCTGCGGATCATTGCCGGGTTGGATAACGGCTATGAAGGAGCCGTGCGGCTGGACGGAGCTCGTATTTCACGGCCGGGACTTGATCGCGGCATGGTCTTTCAGGAGCATCGGCTGCTCCCGTGGCTTACCGTCGAACAGAATGTCGCCTTCGGCCTGAACAGCAACGGGTTGGAGGCAAAGAGCCGGATCGTTCGGGAACACATCGATCTGGTGGGGCTCAATGGTTTCGCGACAGCCTATCCCCACCAGTTGTCCGGTGGCATGGCCCAGCGCGTGGCGATCGCTCGCGCGCTGGTGAACCGGCCGCAGATTCTGCTGCTCGATGAACCCTTCGGCGCTCTCGACGCTCTTACCCGCATCCAGATGCAGCAGGAGATCCTGCGTCTCTGGGAGATGGAGCTGACCACCATGATTCTCGTCACCCACGACATCGATGAGGCAATCTTTCTTGGGGACCGTGTCGCGGTAATGTCCAACCGACCCGGCGCCATCAAAAAGGTCGTTCCGGTGGTTTTATCAAGACCGCGAGACCGCACCAGTTATGAGTTCGTCCGCATCCGAAAAGAAATTTTCACCGAGTTCTTCGCTGAAGCCGAAAAGCCGTTCGCGTACGCCATTTAAGCCTGCCAGGCAACAGGCAAAGAAGCGAAGAGCAGTGGGCAGGCCGGGGAACCGAGGAGCATGGCTAGACTTCGATCACTTTCCCATCGTCGGCGCATTCAAAGCCCGAATCACCTCTTCTCGCCAACATCTCCTCGCTCATATGGGTGATGACCACTCGCGGCACTCCGCCTTTTGCCACACGTTGTGACAATGTTCTGAAGTCCATGTGAAATTTGATTTTCTTCTCATAGAAATAGGCTTCCGTAACGAGCAGGTCCGCATCCCTCGAAATCCGTTCCAGGGTCTCGGTCCATTCCGTGTCTCCGGAATAAACAATCACTTTCCCGCTACACTCGATCCTCAAATGCACGTGAGGGTCCTCGGGCGGATGCTCAGCGGCGAACGCCCTCACGTGCAATGGTCCAAACCAGCAGGGACATCCCAGGGAGAGTTCTTCAACGTTCAACGGAAACTTCCCTTTAATTTTTGAAGAACCGGGGAAGGTCACCTCCATTACCTCCCGCAATTTCTTCCGGAGTCCGGAAGGTCCAGCGACCATCAAGCCCCATATCCTTTCCAAAAGAAAGCAGGGTAACCCGCCGAAATGATCGCCATGAAAATTGCTGATCAGGATGATGCCGATGTCGTTGGGATCGATGCCGCGCTGGCGCATGGCGACGAGTGAAGAAGCGCCGCAGTCCACCAGGAACTTACACGTTTCCGTTTTGCCGAGGATACAGCTCTGAAATCTCCCGCCGCTCCCAAAGGCATCACCGCACCCGAGGAATTTCAGTTGCACGGTGCTCATCGGCGCTGCTCCTCGCCGATCACTCGACCGGTCGTGAGTGGCGCTTCAACCTTACCGTTCGATCCTCCTGCTTTTTTATCTCGGTGCGGCATAACTTGCAGTGCAAAGCGAGCAGAAACGGCAGCTTTCTCGAAATCCCCACGATCCATGTTTGAATCCTCTTCCAATGCTCAGTGGCATTTGGTTCAAGCTTCGGCGAGTACGCCTCAGGTGAGCGAGATGACTTTATCCGCGATTTGCATGGAGGTAACAATATCCACCATGTTGGTGATGTCACCGACCCGTTTGTCTTCCAAAAGACCGAAGGTCTCCAGGCAGCGGCCGCAGACGAGGATGTCGAGCCCTTCCCGGGCCAGCTCCTGAAGATGGGGCAGAACCTCCGCGCCCTCGACAGCCAGTTTGACTGCCCCATTTACCAGAACCAGGCGCCATAGATCCTCACCCATTTCCGGCATGGTTTTGATGAAATTGGTGACGATACTTCGCCCGAGGTCATCATTTCCCTTGCCCAGGTGATCGGTGGCCAGCAGCACCAGGGTCCTTTTCGCAGCCTGATCCAGGCCTTCATGAATTTCCCCGGCGGCGCAGCATGCCTGCTTCGTTGCTTCAAGTTGCGCTGTCTCAGCCATTTTACACTCCTTTCGATGAGTAACCAAAAAAGTGATGCTCCTTTTTTGATGAAATTCATTTTCAATCGTGCTATCAGAATATTGAGTTAATCATATCGAGTCCAACGATTTGTTTCGATTAAGTCAATCGAAAGGAATGATAGGAGGAAAACAATGGAGATCCGGCAGCTGAGGTCATTCCAATCGGTGGCCAACCTCCTGAGCTTCAATAAAGCCGCAGCGCAGCTTCACTATGCTCAGTCCAGCATCTCAGCCCAAATTCAGGCCCTGGAGGAAGAGCTCGGGGTGCAGCTTTTCGATCGCCTGGGAAGAAAAGTGCAGTTGACTGAAATGGGGGTGCAGTTGCTGCAATATACGGACAAAATCCTGGACCTGGTTGATGAGACTCATTCAGAAGTGGCGCGGGACAAGGCGCCTCAAGGGGCACTGACCATAAGGATTCCCGAGACGTTTGGCGTACACCGGCTCCCGCCCGTGATCAAAGACTTTCATTCGCGCTTTCCGAAAGTCAGACTAAACTTCATCACCTGTGCCCTCGAAGGCCTGGCAAATGACCTCCGCAAAGGCATAACCGATTTGGCGTTTGTGCTGGCGGAAGCCATCAGCGCATCGGACCTTCTGGTGGAAACCGTGGGGTTTGAATCTGTGGTGCTGGTGGCCAGCCCGAATCATCTTCTGGCGGCGAAGCGTTCGGTCCACACTCGGGACTTGGCCGGAGCGACGATACTGCTTTCCAGAGTGGATTGCAGCTATCGCAAGATCTTCGAACGGATCCTTGACCAGGAAGAAGTCCGTGAATTCAACAGACTTGAATTCTCCAGCGTTGAGGTCATCAAACGCTGTGTCATGGCGGGAGTGGGCATTGCGGTTCTGCCGGAGATTGCCATTGCCGAAGAGGCTGTTCAGCAGAGCCTGGTTGTTCTCCCTTGGACTGAAGTCAGGATTGAGGTGGCCATCTTGATGATATGGTACCAAGACCGGTGGATTTCACCCACCCTGAAAGCGTTCATGGAGGCCACGAAGAAGGTGATGGCGCGGGTTGCCTGAATAGTTGGCAGTGGTGAGTTGCTTGGCGGCTTGAGATGTCAGGGAATATGGAAACTCTTGTGGGTCAGCGTGAACGTTCAACAAATCGGCTGTGACTTTTTCGTCTCTTCCGGGCATAAGATATTTGCTCCCACAGGAATTGGTGTGGTCTTCGCCAGGGAAGAACTCCTGTACTGAGCCTGACCCACCAGGGCCACGTTGTCCATGAACGGCAACATGACAGTTTCCAGCACGGTCAACTGGGGCAGCAGATGGTGCTGTTGGAAGACCATAGAAAAGGCGCTGTGTCTAAGGTTATTGATATGGCACTCGAACCTTGCGTGAGTGCGATATCTCACGCGAAGACGCAAAGACGCGAAAATCGGTAGCCAGTTCCGGTGGGCACGCTGAAGCTGAACCCAGCCTTGTTTTAAGTTCCGTAGAGTGGGCAGGTCTTTTTCCCCACCGGAAACCTGCTCGAACTAATGCCCGTGTGTACTAGAACCTTTGCGTCAGCAAGACAACTGATCTACCTGGCATACCTAGGCGAAAGTGTCTTACCAGTTCGACCACCATTTAACCTGATTGTGTGAGGGTGACCGGCCGGTCGCCCCTACCGGTTAGATCGCCGCCGAAGGAGAAATGGCGGCGGCGATTGATCTCCCATCGGTTTTGTGATCCACGTGGGGCTTGTTCTGGAGGAGCTCCCAGATTCTATGCCGGGTCCAGGCAAACTCGGGCGACGAGCGGATGCCGCTGTTCTGGCGCGGACGGAGAAGGTCGATGGGAATGATTCCGCTGACCGTCCCCGGATTCGGCGTCATAACCGCCACCCGGTCGGCCAGGAAGACCGCCTCCTCGATGCTGTGGGTGACAAATACGATCGTCTTTTTCGTGGCATCCCAGATACGCAGGAGCTCGTCCTGTAGGGTCTCCCGGGTCTGGGCGTCCACCGCAGCGAAGGGCTCGTCCATGAGCAGCACCTCGGGGTCGTAGGCCAGCGCACGGGCAATGGCGGCCCGCTGCTTCATGCCGCCGGAGAGCTCATGGGGGTAACGGTCCTCGAATCCCTTAAGCCCCACCAGGTTGATGAAGTGAGAGCTGGTTTCCTTGCGCCGGGCCTTTGGCGCCTGTTTGATCTCGAGACCAAATTCGACGTTCTGCTGAACGCTGCGCCACGGGAAGAGGGCATACCCTTGAAAGACGATTCCGCGGTCGAGCGCCGGACCGGTGATCGGCTTACCGTCGATGAAGGCAGTCCCGGTGGTCGAATTGGCGAGCCCGGCCAGAATGTCGAGGAGGGTGGATTTCCCACATCCTGACGGTCCCACCAGAGCGACGAATTCCCCTTTTTTCACCTCGAGGCTGATGTCCTTCAGCGCCAAGAAATCCTTGGCGCCGTTGGCGCCGTTTTTTAGATGAAAGGTTCGGCTGATGTCCTTGAGGACGATTTTGGCATCCGGTTCTGCTTTGGAAGCCTCGCGTCGCTCATCGTATTTGTTCCCCACGGTTTTCCTCCTCTCAGGCCGGATCTGAAGCAGCAGCTTTCCTCCGAATCTTGATTGACCAGGATGCCTTCAGTGGTCGCTGCGGCCGCGAACGGCCGGTTTGCCGCATCCGGAGTGAGTGCGGAACACGCGGAAAGGCACCCCCGAAATTCCTCCGACCGATCGTGATTCAGAAGCCCCACAGCGTCGGCTCGGCACCGCATGCAATGACTCATTTGCGGAAGGTGGACCCGCGCGTCATCCCTTATCCTGGCCATCGCTTCCGCGATGGATTCGGGAATATCCGCGAACGGCGTATGCGCATTGGGGTACATGGGCATGCAGTTGAAAAGACCCACGCCGAGCTCGGCCATCCTTGCGGCAACCTGTGCCACGTGGTGATCGTTTACGCCGGGGACGACGATGGTATTCACTTTTACGACAATGCCCCGCGCCCGGAGACCCACGATGGCTTCGAGCTGGCGAGCGAGCAGGAGCTGGGCCGCTTTGAGTCCGCGATAAATGACCTTCCCGTCATGAACCCAACCGTAGATCATCTGTCCAATAATCGGATCAACTGCGTTTACGGTTATGGTTGCATGAGAGACCCCAAGATCGGCAAGAACATCCACATACGGCCCGATACCCATCCCGTTGCTTGCTACGCAAAGGAGCATTTCCGGGAACCTCGCTCTTATGAGCCGCATGGTTTCCAATGACTCCTCCGGGTTGGAAAAAGCATCCCCGGGACCGGCGATACCCGCTACAGTAATCCGCGATTCCATTTCCAGGACTTTTTCCATATATTCCAGCGCCTGGACCGGCGACAGGATGGCACTGGTGACTCCCGGCCGACTTTCGTTCACGCAATCGCATTTCCTGTTGCAGTAATTGCATTTGATGTTGCACCGAGGCGCTACCGGTAAATGGATCCTTCCACACTGACCCTTGACGTCTGCGTTGAAGCAGGGATGAAGGTTGAAATTTAACTTCGAGCTCATTTCCGCATCCTTCACAGGTGCCGCTGCAACTGCCGAAGAGGCTCACAGCTCATAGCACCTTGGAAGCCCATGGCTGCCTCATAAAGACTTACCGTCATTGGTTTCGACTGATCACTGCTCTCACGTACCGTGAAACATCGGTGTGCTGAGGTACCGCTCCCCTGTATCCGGGAGCACAACCACAATCAGCTTCCCTTTATTCTCGGGGCGCTTGGCGACCTCCAACGCCGCGAAAGCGGCGGCGCCTGAGGAGATACCCACCAGCAGGCCCTCGGTTCGTGACAGCAGGCGGCCGGTTGCAATAGCCTCCTCGTTTTTCACCTTAAACACCTCGTCGATGATCGCGGTATTGAGGACGTCAGGAACAAATCCCGCGCCAATCCCCTGGATCTTGTGCGGACCGGCCGTGCCTCCTGACAATACCGCAGAGTCGAAGGGTTCCACCGCGATCGCCTTGAACCCTGGCTTTCGCTCCTTGAGGACCTCGGCAACACCGGTGATCGTGCCACCCGTGCCCACGCCCCCGACGACGATGTCCACCTGGCCGTCCGTGTCTTCCCAGATCTCTACGGCGGTAGTTTCCCGGTGGATCTGAGGATTCGACGGGTTCTTGAACTGCTGCGGAATGAAGGCATTAGGAGTCTTTGCGGCCAGTTCCTCGGCCTTCTCGATGGCCCCCCGCATGCCCTGGGCGCCTGGAGTGAGCACGAGCTCCGCGCCGTAGGCCTCGAGCAAATTGCGCCGCTCGATGCTCATGGTGTCGGGCATCGTCAGGATCAGCCGGTATCCCCGGGACGCCGCCACGAAGGCCAGGGCAATGCCGGTGTTGCCGCTGGTCGGTTCGATAAGGACGGTCTCCTTGTTGATCAGTCCCTTCTCCTCAGCATCCTTGATCATGCTGAACCCAATCCGGTCCTTGACGCTGCCCGCCGGATTGAAGGACTCGAGCTTTGCCACCACCTTGGCTTCGAGCCCGTTTGAAACACGTTGCAGATGCAGGAGAGGCGTTCTCCCGATCAGATCACTCAAACTGTTGTAAATTTTCGCCATCTCGCCAACTCCTTGATGCTCGGGTTTGATACATTTGATACAAAAGAATACTTGTGTCACTTCGCTGCTTGATCGTGAGGCAGCCTGGCAAGCCGGCCCCCCATAGAGGTAATTGCACCATTCATTCTCTTGCGGATTCTTAAAATTACCGCTGCTGACTTCCCTGGGATCGCGTTTCTTGACTTTATGATGGTCGAGTGTACGGTGCGCGACCCCCCATCCATTGGTCCGTCGCGTTCCACAACGTCCGTGGTATGGAACAAGACCGGCCAGCTTCCTATCCTGTCGGGATGCCCTGCTAGATATTGGCCCCGCTGCTTCGCACCTCGCCGGTTTCGATGGCCAGGATTTGATCGGACCAGGTGTTCGCCCACTGCCTTAGATCTTCCACGGAAAGGGCCTCGGGCACGGTCGACTTCTCGTGCTCGGCGATCTTCCTGGCCAGACACTGGTAAACTGCGGCCTGAGCCGAATCAGGGGCATACTCGATGGTCGTCTGCCCTTTGAGCTCGCTCTGGGTGACCGTGACCGAGCGCGGCACGTATTCGACTACTTTCGTGTGCGTCTTCCTGACGAAATCGTCGAGGATTTCCCTGGAGTAGTGGGCGTTGATGGAATTGGCGATGACTCCCCCCAGGAGCGCCCCACCGGAGTTGGAATATTTTTTGATTCCTTTGAACAGGTTGTTGGCAGCGTAGATGGCCATGAAGTCCGACGAGGAAACCGTGAACACGTGATCGGCGATGCCTTCCCGGATCGGGACGGCGAACCCTCCGCAAACGACGTCCCCGAGGATGTCGTAGATCACAAAATCAAGCTTCAGATCATCGAATACTCCTATCTGCTTGAGGAGCTCCACGGCAGTGATGATGCCTCGCCCGGCGCATCCGACCCCCGGCGCCGGCCCCCCGGCCTCGACGCAATACACCCCGCCAAAGCCCTCGAAGATGACCTCCTCGGGCTTTACCTTCTTATGGGTGCGCAACGTATCAAGCACGGTGGGGATGTACTGTCCGCCGCGCAGGCTGTTAGTCGAATCGCTTTTGGGATCGCAACCAACCTGCAGCACCTTGTATCCCTCTAGGGCGAGAGCCGCACTGATATTGGAAGTGGTGGTGGACTTGCCGATGCCCCCCTTACCGTAAATGGCGATCCGCTTTTGCTTTTTCTGGGACATTGCTCATACTCCTGGAAAGAGTCTCTCTGCGCTGACGCTGACGACCAGTTGGTGCAGAGCTGTTTTGAGACACTTTTAAAGCGAGCACCTCTTCACTCTGTCTTTCAACTCACCCTCATCTTCTCCAAAAAAAAGAGGCCGAGGTTTCCGCCAGTCAGCTGACGTCTATTAAGACGTTCTTCTACAAAATGAGTATTCTAAACCATCTTTATATTGTTCACTAAATTGATTGGATTTATAGTATTTAAAACTAAAAATCTTGTCAAGCATTTTTTTACAGGTGTCTGCTCGAAAATTCAGAGCCCTTGCTCCCGGTGCCCGGGGCCCATGGAGGATGTGAATAGACCACAGGGACTTACCTCTTCACTCGCCCCTTCATTTCGGCAGTTGCTTCAATCCAACAATGGGCTTGATGATAATTTCTCTTGACAGAGAGTAAAGAATGCCATTATTGTTCATCAAAATCATCGACATACTGGATAATTAAAAAATCATGGTGACTGTAAATGCCCGGAAAGGGAGATCTCGCGCCGTGAAGACCTGCGAAAAAGGAGGGTGACGACAGGTGGCAGGAGATGGGATTCGCCGTTAACTGGCGGTG
>Ga0182021_10011342_pt1 | contig 10571 bp, 5 predicted proteins | sample 612E3MmetaG_FD_120493 | JGI IMG/M metagenome (GOLD analysis project Ga0182021, IMG submission 120493) | Permafrost microbial communities from Stordalen Mire, Sweden - 612E3M metaG (Illumina Assembly) | ecosystem: Environmental > Terrestrial > Soil > Wetlands > Permafrost | place: Sweden... | reverse complement strand
CGTCACGCCCTCCCAAAAAAATTCCTGCCTAGCTAGTCGCACCTGTATCGAGAGCCGAACAGCGAAAGGGATGCAAGAATGTCTGAAAATCCACACCCCAAACGCCGGGATTTCCTCAAGACCGCCGCGGCGGGCGCGGCGGGCGCAATGGGACTCAGTGCCCTGAAATTCGAAAAGCTCTTCGCGCAGACGACGACAGGGTGGGTTAGTGGCATGCAGGTCAATCCCGCGATCGACAACAAGCGGGTCATCTGCTGCCACGATACGAACATGCTCACGAGCACGCCCACGAACACCAGCTTCACCAGCCAGAATGCCGCGGTGAATGCGACCCTGGTCGCCTCCAACCTCGACGAAATGGCAAAGCAGCTGGCGCAAAAGGCGACCGCGGCCGATGCCTGGAGCACGATCTTCCGATCGAGCAAACCCTGGGCGAGCACGAAAGTAGCGATCAAGACGAATGCGATCTTGGGCACAAACGGGAACCATCCCCGTGTAGCGGTCATCAAGAAGATCTGCGACGTTTTCGTGGATCAGCTCGGAGTTCCCGCCGCAAACATCATTCTGTACGACGCCAACAGCGACGCCTCGTCGTGCTATTCCACCTATGGCAGCCTGACGGACGCAACCAAGATACGCGCGACCATCAGCAAGTATGCCCAATCATTGGGCGGCATGGTGCCGGTCACCATTACCGCCAGCACAAAGACCATGTCGGGCGTCGGCGACCTTGTGAATGGCGTCATCGACATCCTGGTGGATATCGCGATAGTGAAGAGACATAGCGGTCCGGGAACGTCGTATTTGTACGGCAGCTGTTCCCTTTGCATGAAGAACCATCTCGGTACGTTCATCAATTCAGGGACCGATAACGCGCCGAGTTCGACCGGGCTGCACAGCGTCGACGCCATCTGCAACATCAACAAGCATGCCGCCATCCTTGGCGGCAACCCCGTCCGCCAGCAACTGTGCATCGTGGATGGCCTTCTGGCGAACGGCAACGGCGCCGGGGGCAGTTTTGACACCCGGGTAGACCGGATGATCATGGGGACCTTTGCCCCGATCGTGGACTATCTCACCGCGATGAGAATCATGAAGGACGTGATGGGCAAGCCCGACGCCAACAACAACGTCCCGAAGTTTCTCACCAATTTCAACTATGCCGAAACGGACGCGTTGCAGTGGGTTGAATACGTTCCCGGCAGCCAGCCTCCAATAGGAGGAGCTGGCGGCAGTACTGGTTCGGGCGGCACGGGCGGCTCAACCGGCGCCACCGGCGGCACGACTGGAGGCAGCGGCGGCACGACCGGATCGACGGGCGGAACCACTGGATCGACGGGCGGAACCACCGGCGCCAGGGGCGGAACCACCGGGTCGACGGGCGGAACCACCGGCGCCAGGGGCGGAAGCACCGGGTCGACGGGCGGAAGCACCGGGTCGACGGGCGGGACCACCGGCGCCAGGGGCGGAACCGCCGGGTCGACAGACGGAACCACCACCGGGTCGACAGGCGGAACCGTGACGACCAGCGGTACTGGCGGAACGGGTACCACCGCGACGACCAGCGATACGGGCGGAACGAGCGGTGCTGCAACCAGTGCTGTCGGCGGAACATCTGGCGCAGCGACGAGTGCCACATCGGCATCGGGCGGCTCCACCGCGACCCGCGCCTCCAGCGGCGGAGGCGGGACCACGGCCAGCGCGGCGGGCGGCAGCCCCGGAACCAGCGGCCCCCCCCAGGCGACCGGCACCGGGATCACGGGCGGAAAGTCAGCGGGTGGCTGCAGCGTGGCAGGCATCGACCGGAAGGTCACCCGCTGGGGCGCGATGGCGGCGCTCGGCACAGTGGTGGCTGCAAGACTTCGGCGTCTCGTGAGCGGGGACGACAAGTCGTCGTAATCCGGGCTACCGCCACAGGCACACTGCACCAACCTCATTATCACACCCCGTCAACGCTTGTCTGAACCCACGGGGCCCAGCCAAGGCTCAACGCACTCCAACTCTCCGGGGCGTTCGATACGTTGCCCCCCGTGAGCTCCAAGAGTCAGCGAAGGCCGCCTCGCTGCGGTATCCAGAATTTCTGAACCCCTTCTTGTGGAACAGGCCACTGCCATCGCTGTGGTGCTTTTCTATGGCCACAGCGCGAAGACGTTTCCCGACCCTTGGGGTCGGCGCAAAATGGGGTATGTCCGCACCCTCTTCGCTATGAACGCCGTGGCCCCTCTGGCACTCCGCCGCAATCTGTCAGGGGAGCGGACAGCGAATAGACATCGCCCCAAACCAGGCGCCGCCTCCTCACAATCGCGTCACGCAAGAATAGCGCGACCACCGTCGCAGCTCACCAACTTATGCCACCCAATTTCTCTGTGTTTTTAGAAACACTCCTTGTTAGTATTCTACGTCACCACCTAGTGAAAAGGAGATTTCCATGGGAATCGGAACCACGAGGGCTCGGCTCACTGTACTGTCTTTGTTGATTGGTTTCAACGGCTTGGCGTGCGGTAGCAGTCCAAGCAGCGCCCCCCTGACCGCGGACGCATTTGGAGCGCAGTATAAGTTCGCCGACAATGAAATCTCCGGTTGGACGCAAGATCCGAGTGACCCCTATTCCACCTACACGGGCGAAGAATACGTTCAGAAAGTCGACGGCGCCGCCGGAGCCTATACCGAAAAGGGGTGCCGGGTGACCATGTACCAGAGTCTGGTGGGTCCCGATCCAGACCTTTGCACGGTCTTGGCCATGGACTTCGTAACGGACACCCAGGCCAATACGATGTTCACCTGGAAGAAGCAAGATCAGAACGCCACAATAGTGATTCCACCCTATGACGCCTCGGTTGCAATTGCGTCTTCGACATTAACTGGCATGAACGTTATTGCCCATTTCAAGGCTTCGTATTTCGAACTCGCATTGAGCGGGTTTGGTGCGCAGACCGGCCAATGCACGGCATGTCCAGTCGCAGTGCAATTCCTGGACATGCTCAAGTCAAAAACCAAGTAAGGAAGGGATACAACAATGCCTGCAAATCCATCCCCAAAACGCCGCGATTTCCTCAAGACCGCAGCGGCGGGCGCGGCAGGCGCGGTGGGGCTCAGTGCCCTGAAATTCGACAAGTTGTTCGCTCAGTCGACCGGGGGGTGGGTCAACGGCACGCCGATCAATCCGGCCATTGACAACAAGCGGGTCATTTGCTGCCACGATACGAAGATGCTCACGAGCACGCCTGCGAACAACAGCTTCACGACCACCAACAACGCGGTCGATGCGGCCGTGGTTGCATCCAACCTCGACCAGATGGCAATGCAGCTGGCCCAAAAGACCACCGCGGCCGAGGCGTGGAGCACGATCTTCCGGTCCAGCAAGCCCTGGGCGAGCACCAGGGTGGCCATGAAGACCAATGGGATTGGTGGCACCACCACGAACCGTCCCAAATGGGCGATCTACAAGAAGATCTGCGATGTGCTGGTGGGCCTGGGGGTCCAGCCGGCAAACATCGTCCTGTTCGACGCTTGCGACGATGCGTCGAGCTACTACAACCCGTACATCAGTCTCACTGATTCGACCAAGATTCGCGCCGCACAGACAAGCGTCAGGGCGGCAGGCATGGGCGGGTTTGCGGCGGTCACCCTTACCAACGCCACGGCAATCTCCATCGCCGCTGACCTCAACAGCGGCGCCATCGACATCTTGGTGAATGTCGCTGCGTGCAAGATGCACAATGGGACAGGAGGAAAATACTCTTACGGCAGTTGCACCCTGTGCATGAAGAACCATCTCGGCACCTTCACCGACGCTAGCAAAGCACAACATTCGGACAATCTGCACAATCTGCAGGCTCTCTTCGAGATCAACAAGCACCCCGCCATCCTCGGCGGCACCCCTGTACGCCAGCAACTGTGCATCGTGGATGCACTGCTGTCCAACGGCGCGAGCGGTCCTGGAGGGGGCTGGGACAACCGTACAGACCGTCTGGTCATGGGTACCTTTGCCCCCATCGTGGACTATCTTTCGGCAACCAACATCCTTCTCAATTCAACCTTGATGGCCAGTAGTCCCATTCCGCAGGCGGGAATTACCGCAGCGGCCACCATCCTTCCGCAGTTCCTCACGAGCTTCGGTTATGCGGCCACGGACCCACAGTGGATTGCATACGAAGCCAGCAGTCCGCTTGCCATAAACCCGAGCGGCACTGGCGGAACTAGCGGCACTGGCGGCACCACCGGCGCTGGCGGAACCACCGGCAGTGGCGGCACGACGGCCAGGGGCGGCACGACCGGCAGCGGTGGAACTACCCGCACTGGCGGCAATACGGCCAGTGGTGGACGCGCTGGTGGCAATACGGCCAGCGGCGGACGCGCCGGTGGGAATACCGGTATGGGCGGGACCAGCGCCAACGGCGGGACCAGCGCCAACGGCGGGACCAGCGCCAGCGGCGGAAGCAGCCAGACCGACACAGGCGGAACCACGGCAACCGTCGGCACGACGAGCGCTGGCGGCTCCTCGAGCACTGGTGGCACCGCGACCACCACCCCAACGGGGGGCACCAGCGCCTCGACGACGAGCGTTGCGTCGGCATCCGGCGGCTCGCCGATAACAGGCGGAACCAACAGTGCTGCGAGCGCGATGGGCGGTATGGCCACGAGCGCTCCGTCGGCATCGGGGGGCTCGAGGATGACGAGCACCACTGCCGCTGGCGGAGGCTCAGGCTCCGGCTGCAGTGTGGCCGGTGGCGGCCGCCCAGCCACCCGCTGGGGTGCAATGCTGGCGTTGGGCGCAATGGTGGCCGAAAAGCTTCGCCGCCTTGTTGGCAACGGCGATCACTCGTCCTGATCCCCTCGCCGGCCAGGGCACAAAGGGGGGCGCGCCGGCCAGCACACGAATGAGGCGCTAATCGCGACCAAGTATCCGAGATAAGGCGGAAAGGACGCAGCAATGGCGACAAATCCACCCCCTAAACGCCGCGATTTCCTCAAGACCGCAGCGGCAGGCGCGGCAGGCGCGATGGGACTCAGTGCCCTGAAATTCGACAGGTTGTTCGCTCAGTCGACCGGGGGGTGGGTTGCCGGCATGCCGATCAATCCGGCCATCGACAACAAGCGGGTCATCTGCTGCCACGACACCAATATGCTCACTGCCACGCCCGCGAACACGAGCTTCACCACCACCAACAACGCGGTCAATGCCGCCGTGGTCGCCACCAACCTCGACCAAATGGCAATGCAGCTAGCCCAGAAGACCACTGCGGCCGAGGCCTGGAGCACGATCTTCCGGTCGAGCAAGCCCTGGGCTACCACCAGAGTCGCGATGAAGACCAATGGGATTGGTGGCACTACCACGAATCGTCCCAAATGGGCGATTTACAAGAAGATCTGCGATGTGCTGGTGAGCCTCGGGGTCCAGCCGGCAAACATCGTCCTGTTCGATGCCTGCGACAATGCGTCGAGCTACTACAACCCATTCATCAGTCTCACTGACTCCACCAAGATTCGCGCAGCACAGGTGAGCGTCAGGGCGGCGGGCATGGGCGGGTTCAAGGCGGTCACCCTCACCAATGCCACGGCTATCTCCGCCGCCGCTGATCTGGTCGATGGCAACATCGACATCCTAGTGAATGTCGCCGCGTGCAAGTCGCACAATGGCACGGGCGGCCACTACAGCTACGGCAGCTGTACCCTGTGCATGAAGAACCATTTCGGCACCTTCACCAGTGGCACGCAAGCACAACACTCGGGCGACCTGCACGTTCCCAACAGCGCTTCGACGCCTCCGCCGCCTCCACTGGCCCTCTTTGAAATCAACAAGCATCCCGCGATCCTTGGCGGGAACCCCGTGCGCCAGCAACTGTGCATCCTTGATGCGCTGCTGTCCAACGGCGCGAGCGGTCCTGGCGGAGGCTGGGACGCCCGTACCGACCGCCTCGTGATGGGTACCTTTGCCCCTATTGTGGACTACCTCGCGGCAAAGAAGATCCTGCTCGACTCGACCATCATGGCCAGCTCTCCCATGCCAGCCCTGGGAGTGACCAACGCGGCCATCATCCTTCCCCTCTTCCTCACCAGCTTCGGCTATGCCGAGACGGACGCTCTGCAGTGGATCGAGTACCTTCCAGGCAGTCCGCCTCCGATAAACCCGAGCGGTACCGGCGGCACCACCGGCACCGGTGGGACGACTGGCGCGGGCGGGACGACCGGCAGCGGCGGAACCACTGGCGCGGGCGGGACGACCAGCACTGGCGGAACTACCCGCACCGGCGGCAATACGGCCAGTGGCGGAACTACCCGCGCTGGTGGGAATACCGGCACGGGTGGGACCAGCGCCAACGGCGGGACTAGCGGGACCGACACAGGCGGAACCACGGCTACCGGCGGCACGACCAGCTCTGGCGGCACGACCAGCTCTGGCGGCACGACCAGCTCTGCCGGCACGACCAGCTCTGGCGGCACGACGACTGGTGGCACCCCGACGAGCACCAGCGCTGCGGGCGGAACGCCCGGCATGGCGACGAGCACCACGTCGGCAGCGGGGGGCTCTGCAACGATGGGCGGAACCAGCGCCACGTCCGTATCCGGGGGCTCGGTAGCGACGGGTGGAACCAGCGCCAAGGGCGAGACCATCGCGAGTTCAGCGGGTGGCAGCACCGGAAGGGCGCAAACGACGACTGCGGCGGCCAGCGGAGGGAACTCCGGGTCCGGCTGTAGCGTCGCCGGGGTCGACCGCAGGGCCACCCGCTGGGGCGCGATGCTGGCATTCGGCGCAGTGGTGGCGGAAAAGCTTCGGCGCCTTGTCAGCGGAGACGATCGGTTGTAATGATCTGGTCGTCGGCCAGGGCACAGCGCGTGAATTATCAACTATGAGGAGGTCCCGAATGAGGTCTAAGTCTTTGGTGGTCGCCGCGATAGCGATCGGAGTGGTATTGACGACTGCGGGGTCAGCGGACGCCCAGCGATATATGGAAAAACTCGACCGCGGTCTCATTGCCGTCAAGTCCGGGAGCGGATACTTCTTGAGCTGGCGCCTCTTCGGGACCGACCCGCAGGACACCACGTTCGGGTTCAATGTCTACCGAGGCACTACCAAGCTCAACACAGCGGTGATCACCGACTCCACCAACTATCTGGATAGCGCTGGCGGAAGCGGGACCTACACGGTCAAGGCAGTGACCAACGGCGCGGAAGGCGAGACCTCGGCGCCCGCCATCGTTATCGATAGCGGCTACGTCAACATCCCCTTGACCCCGCCTCCTGCCGGCAGTTCGCACGGCTCCAGCTATACCGAGACCGCAAACGACGCCAGCATTGGAGATCTCGACGGTGACGGCCAGTACGAAATCGTACTCAAATGGGATCCGTCGAACTCCCACGATAATGCACAACAGGGATACACGGGACCAACCTACCTCGATGGCTACAAGTTGAACGGCACGAGGATGTGGCGGATCAATCTTGGGCCGAACATCCGTTCCGGCGCCCATTACACGCAGTTCATGGTGTACGACCTTGACGGTGATGGCATAGCCGAGGTGGCCTGCAAGACGGCTCCGGGCACCAAGGACGGCACGGATGGTTTTCTGAAAACCGGAGCTGCCGCCGGCGCGGACAATACCATCGACTACACAAGCACCGACACCGCTACGCAAGGCAAAGTCATTACCGGGCCTGAATGGTACACCATTTTCAACGGCAAGACGGGGGCTGAACTCGTGACCGTTGACTACAAACCGGGCCGAGGTGCTGAAGGCGTCTGGGGTGCCATCCAGGGCATTGCCTCTCCTGCTGGAGATTTGGGTTGGGGAGATGATAGCAACTATAATTTCGTCGACCGCTTTCTGGCCAGCGTTGCCTATCTCGATGGCGAGCGGCCGAGCGTGATCCCTTGCCGCGGCTACTACTGGCGCTCTGCGCTCTGGGCACTCGACTGGCGGGACGGTAAGTTGACCGAGCGGTGGTTGTTCGACACGGCCGCGGTCCCAGGCGCCAAGGGAAAAGACGGGAAGCCTCTTCAATCTTCCACCGGCTATGAGAGTCAGGGGGCTCACAGCCTACGCCAGGGCGACGTGGATGGCGACGGATTTGATGAGATCGTCTACGGTTCGGCCACCATAGACCACGATGGCCAAGGGCTCTATTCGACTGGGCTGAGGCACGGGGACGCCCTTCATTTTGGGGACATGGACCCCACCAGGCCCGGGCTGGAAATATTCATGGTCGACGAACAGACCAGCGAGAACGGTGGAATAGCGGCGCACTACCAGGATGCGAAAGACGGAACAATCATCTGGGAGGACAAGCAGTCAGGCGACAACGGACGCGGTTGTGCTGGACCGATGATGGCCGGGACCACAGGCTGGCAGATGTGGTCTGGCTCCGGCGGGCTCTTCAACGCTGCCCACGCGGTTGTGGGGAGCAATCCTTCGTCCAAGAATTTCACTATCTGGTGGGGCGCCGAGCTGAACCGCTTCTTCGAAGACGGTACTTCGATCACTCCTCTCAGTGGCAGCGGTGGCATGAGCGCCAGCGGCTGCTCCTCGAACAACGGGACCAAATCAACGCCGGCACTTACCGCCGACATCTTCGGCGACTGGCGCGAGGAACTGGTGTTGAGGACCTCCGGCAACGATGCGCTGCGGATCTACACGACCACCACGCCTACTACGCATCGTCTCTACACGTTGATGCATGACCCGATCTACCGGATGAGCGTCGCCACGGAGAACGTGGCCTATAACCAGCCGCCGGAGCCGGGCATCTATATCGGCCCGAACATGACGCTGCCGGAGACGAAGCCGAACATCAAGTATTACGGAGTGACTCCTCCACCGCCAACGGGCGGCACGACGACGGGTGGAACCACCGGCGGCACCGGTGGAACGACCGGTGCGGGCGGCGTGACCGGCGGCACGACGAGCAGTGGGACCGGCGGCAGGGGCGGCGCGGCCGGCGGTGCGACAGCTACGGGCGGCGCTACCGGTGGCAGGGGCGGCGCAGCGGGCGGCGCGAGTGCCACAGGCGGCGCCACTGGTGGCAGGGGAGGCGCGGCCGGCGGCACGACCGTCGGACCCACGGGCGGAACCGTCACCACCAGTAGCACGACGGCTCCTACAGGCGGAACCGCCGTGACGACCACTAGTACGGCGGCTCCCACGGGCGGAACCGTCACCACCACGACGACGGCCCCCACGGGCGGAACCGTCACCACCACGACGACGGCTCCCACGGGCGGAACAACGACGAGCGTCACGCCGCCATCGGGGGGCACGACGACGCCGGTCGGAACGAGCGCTGGAACCGGAACGGGCGCGAACCCGACCGGCGGCACTACTGGGACGACCCAAACCTCGGGCAAGGCGGTCACCGGCGGCAGCTCGGGATGCGGATGTCGTATCGCGGGAGCCGACCGCAGCGCCGCCCCCTGGGGCGTGATGCTGGCCTTCGGCGCAGTGCTGGCCGGAAAGATCCGGCGCCGTTTCGTACGTCGACGTCGATCGTCGTAGTCCAGTCCTCAGCACGAAACACGGGGCACTGAACCCAGGAGCGCGCGCACCTGCGACGCGCTCCACGCGTCGATCGCTACTTCTCACGCAGTCCGTCTCGCGGAGGGAGACGCACCGCGAGCGTGAGCGAGATCGTGTGGCAAACAAAAGAATCTTTCGGGCTCGGCTTCGAGCTTCAAGGATCTTTCACCATGTCGCGCGCAAGACCGCGCCGTTGCTTGCCGGGTGTGGGCACGCGGCTTGCTGCAGCTGGGCTCAGCATGTTCTCTCTGGCTGCGTTTCCCGTCGCTCTTCTCTTCCTGGGGTCCGCTGACCTGGGGCAGCCGGCGTCGCTCCGACTTGCCGCGCTGCCGCCCGACCCTGACCTGGGCCGCCTGCTATGGGAACGGGCCCCTGACCTGGCCGCTGCCCGTGCCCGCGTGGCTACTGCGCGCGCCCAGATCGTCCGCGCCGAGGCGTTGCCCAACCCCACGCTCGACCTGAGCTGGAACACCATTCCCGTGGGCGAGACCAATCCGCCCGGGCTTTCAAACAGTCTGGCCAATGTCCCCAGCTATGCTGTGGGACTGACCCAGCCCTTTGAAATCCGCAAGCGTGGCTTTCGCCAGCGTGCAGCCCGCCAAGGGGCCGAGGCGGCGCTGTGGGATGCAGCCGATCGGCTTCGCGAGACCTGGCTGGATCTTCTTGCCGTGGTTGGGCGCGTCGCCTCGTCCGAGCAACGCATGGCCGCGCTCTCCGGACTGGTGGAAGACGCGGCCAAGTTGACCGAGTTGCAACACCGGCGCGCTGAAAAGGGCGACGCCGCGGCCCTGGAGTTTGAGCGGGCCCGCCTGGAGGAGGAGCGCTTGCGCTCGTCGCTGGCCGAGGAACGACACAAGCTGGGGGTTGCGCTGACCGACTGCGCGCGCCTGACCGGCGCGACCTGTGAACCGTTTGGCAGCGCAGAGCGGGCGCAGGCTTTCTTCGACAGCGCCGTCTCGCGTTCGGCGGACAGCCTGGAACATCTGCGGGCCAAGCTGGACGATCGGCCCGATCTGAAATCCTTGGCTGCCACCGAAGAGGCCGCCCAGTCCGCGGGCG
>Ga0182021_10011340_pt1 | contig 10572 bp, 11 predicted proteins | sample 612E3MmetaG_FD_120493 | JGI IMG/M metagenome (GOLD analysis project Ga0182021, IMG submission 120493) | Permafrost microbial communities from Stordalen Mire, Sweden - 612E3M metaG (Illumina Assembly) | ecosystem: Environmental > Terrestrial > Soil > Wetlands > Permafrost | place: Sweden... | reverse complement strand
TTGTTAGAGAAGGACATCGATTAAACGGACTTCGCAACTGCGAATTTCTTGATGAAGGACTGCCGTGTCTCACGCATGGACTCTTCGATATTTGGATATGCAAACCAGGCGGTCGTAAATCCGAACAGAAAACCGGTTAACAAGCGCAGGAAAGGTGTGCTTTCACGATAAGGCAGGTACTGAGCCAGCCAGGGCCAATTAAACTGGCTGAACAGTTGCGAGAAACCGTCCAGACCGATCGGGCCAAGACCGATCAGGATCCATACCAGCCAATGCAATGCGGGCAGGCGCCGTTTGGTCAGGCTGTAGAACAGGCCGAAAATCACCATAGCCCCATAAATGGCAACATCCCGTTCGCACAGAGCAACTTTATAACCAACCGTCTGATTTCCGGTGAACTGGCGCGCATATAAGCGTGAAACACTAAAAGGATTGGCAAGATCGGTATAGCCTGTAATCTGATCGAACGTCCGGACATTGGCAATCCCCGCTTCCTTCAATGGATAATCGACCTGCTCGCCGAAGAGGAAGAATGAGCGGAACCCAAATTGATGACAAAGCGGGCTGTAAATTGTATAGATCAAACGAGCCGGACCTTCCAAATTGATTTTCATAAGTGTGGGGGCCAGGAAAGGCAAACCTACATACAAAAAAACAATCAGGTTGAGGAGCGCAAGATAATGCTTTGAGAGCCAGAAATAAAAACCATCACCGCCTGTTACGGTCTGTCCCTTCCGGACGTTTTCCCTGTATTTTTCATCGCCCACCTGGACAAGCTGACTGCGACGGTCATTGGCCGCGCCGAGGGTCATTTCGATGGCTTGTTTTGAAATCGGTGCCTTGAGCTTGTAGGGACCCACCTCAATCACTGGGATCTGGTCAAAGTAAGCCTTCTGAACGATCGGATCAGAATCAATATCGACTTCCGCCAACCGGTGTGGAAATTTCTTTTGCAGACTTTTTAGATGATCTCTAGCTTCATCACATAACTTGCAGTCCTGGCGTGTATAAAGCGTAACATTCAGTAGAGTTTTCTCAGCCATAACCTATATTCCAAAGTTGACATAATAACCGTAGCGGGCGAGCAGTTCGAATACACCCGCAAAGAGCAGAACACCGACGAAAACGAGAACCACCCCCATGGCCATTTCAACGTAATGCAAGACCTTATTGTATTTGCGCAGGATGGTCATGACCCAGCCAATGCCCAAAGCCGCCGCCAGAAAAGGGACAGCCAATCCAATCGAATAGGCGCTCAATAATTTTGCACCCAGCGCAACCGATCCACCGTTGATGGCCAGCGTCAAGATCGTCCCCAGGACAGGGCCAACACATGGGGACCAACCCGCCGAGAAAAAAACACCAAGGAGGGCCGATGAAAGATATCCCCATTTTTGGTTTGGAGCCTTGTCGACCCGCGTATCGTATTCAAGGAAAGGGATGCGGAAGATGCCGATCATATGCAGGCCTAAGATGATGACGACGATACCACCGATCTTTGCGAGCCAGTAGCGTAGATTATAGAGAAGCCCTCCCGCGACCGAGACGGCCGCGCCGAATATTACAAATACCACACTGAAACCCAGCACGAACGCGATGCCATGCGTGAATGTCACCCAGCGATCAGCAACCTTGCCATCATCGCCGGCTGCGCGTCCGCCCAGATAGCCGACGTAAGCCGGTACAAGGGAAAAAACGCACGGTGAAAGAAACGAGGCGAGGCCTGCCAGGAATGCCAGGCCAAGAGTGATCTGTGAAATATCCATCCTCTATGCCTTGATTACATTCACGGTCACATTTGTACTAAAACTGCCACCCACTTTTGATGAGTCAGTCTCCCTCCACTCGCTCTGATCCAAAGAAAGGAAGGGAGTCGTCCAACGGAAGATCCATTTTGCATCCTCGGGTGAGGTGTTGACACAGCCATGCGACCGCTGCACGCCGAAATCGTTATGCCAAAAGGCTCCATGGATGGCTGCACCAGCGGGTTGGTTAAAGTAAACCGGCCAAGGAACGCCCATGGTATCGTAACCACCATGATTTGCTGTATTAGCAGCCATATGAATGGAGAATATCTTCCATGAGATAGATTGGTCACCCGGTGGTGTAGAGTCATCTTCAGCAGCACTAACAAAGCCGGTTGAGACCCGGCAAAAATAAACTTCGTTCTTGCCTTCAAAACACGAAAGGGTTTGGTGCCCATGTGTCGCATCTACCACAATTTTTTTGGTACTCGGGTCAACGTTTGGATTAATCGGTGCGATATCGTCATTTGTCAAAGCATGGAAAGCAGTTCCATCTGCGTAGAAGATATCACCATATCCGTATCCATGGCCGGGTGCCTCATTGACCACATAAAGTACTGATCCATTTGGACCACCTCCAATTTGATTAATCCAGACAACCTGACCGTAATATAAACGCATCGGTGGGTAGGTTTTTTTATCCTGCTGGTTGGCTTGAATAGTGAATTGAACACCCGGTGAGATTGGGTTTGCACCATTTGGCAGGATCAGATCGACATAAGGCACGGTCACTTCGGCCCAAAAACCAGGCTTGCCTGCAGGCAGAGTGTTCAGGGGAGTGTTCGGCAGATTGCGGACAGGTTGCAGGTTGGGAGCATAAATAAAGCCGTCAGGAGTCTCAACCCATCGAGTACTTGTCCGACCAGAAACATTGGTTCCAACAACCTCCCGCTGCCAGACTACCACATCATCCTGGTTTTGAATGCGGATTGTTGGAGCATTTTCATTCGGCTGCGATCTCAGTTCTGTGGAATAGAAATTAGGTATCACTGCAACCCTACCCAAAGAATCGCCAGCCGGGAATTGCGCCAGAGTCGGAAGTGTTTGAAAATGAGGCGTTTCGAATGCCAGGGCTCCCAGCCCGAGACCTGCCAGCTTGATGAAATCACGACGAGAGAGAGATCTGTTACTCTTCATTGTTTTCCACACACCATGGAATAAAATTTTGAATAAGGATACACGTAAAAGGTTGGAGCGTCAACGGGGGGTTTAGGATGTGTTAATGTAACCGTATAAGGGTTTGACGGATTTGCAAATCATTGTATTTCACAGGTTATCTCAACGTGCGAAGAAGTCTTCCAAGCCACGCAGACAGTGCGCGCTGACCTTGTGACCGACATCATCTTCACAAAAAGTTACATCCGCACCGGCCAGTTCCAGCAATTTTACGGATTGACGCGCATATTCGATATTGACCGTTTCATCCAACCTTCCATGAGCGACGAAGAAAGATTTTCCCATTAATGGTCGGTCGCGCAAAAGTGGTTCTGCATTTGCGGGAAGGAAGCCTGCCAATATTCCAGCCCGCCGAATCCGTTCGGGGTGCAGCAGTGTGATCGTATTCGTCAGGGCCGCGCCCTGGCTGAAGCCCATCACGTCAAACCGGCCGGCGTCGAGGTTATTCTCGGCCGAATAAGCATCCATTAATGGAATCAAAGCATCGGCAGAAGGACGGAGTTCTTCCAAACCTGGCCAAGCCTGGTTCTCAGCTCGCAGCGGACGCCATGAATAACCTCCCGCAGGTTGTTCGGAGAAATAAGGCGCTCGTGGCGCCACGATCCAATAATCCTCCGAAAAATTCCTTACGAACACCCACAACGAGTTTTCATCACCCGTCCACCCATGGAGCAGCAGGAGCAAGCGCGGTGTTTTGCCCTTTGCCGGACGGATGCGTAAGGTCCAGTTATGAAATGAAATGAGCTCGGTGTTATTTTGGTCGGACAATTTTAAGGACCCAATCCAAACCATACAGGAATAAGATAATCAGTACGATCGGTACCAAACTGCCGAGCAAGCACAATAGACCCACCCCCGCTGCGCCCGGGCCATAAATATAATAGATCAAGCCGATGCCCACACCAAACAGCAGGATAACCGCACCGATGCCAAGCCGGATGTTGGTCTGTTTAGCAAATTCGCGCAAATCACGTTTCAATTGTGATCTCCAAAGAAACTGCGTCGCAGACGACTGGTCCAGCTGGCTGCCCGCTTTAATTCAGGCAGTTTGGCCCGCGCAGCCATCTCGCCGAGTTTTGCTATTTCGTGTACTGACACCTTATCGAGCATTCCGATCTCATCCACATCAGGGCAAATGACAACATCCGGTTTTTCGATCTGGAAGAGAAGTTCGGTGACCCGCCGGTTACTTATATCGGTCGAGCGGACGAAAATATCAAATGCTTTCGTTACGCGGAGATTGCTAAGACTCGAAACCAGCGGTGCAGGCAGGTTATTTAATAAAGGGATGGGGACCGAACGAGGCGGTTTGCCTAGAGGCGTTGACAATGTGACAGCCACGACGGGCAGGGAAGGTGCCAGAGAACGGGCGAGGGCGACCGGGACCGGATTGAGCAAGGCGCCGTCAATAAGTTCGAATTCTTCAACGAATAAAGGCGGAAAGATCCCGGGCACTGCAATCGTTGCAAGGATGGCGTCACGCAATAGCCCTTTTTGCAGAACAATTGCCTGGGAAGTGCGCAAGTCCACCGCAGTAACTGCACACGGGATCAACAGATCATCAAAGGTACGTTCGCCCAATGTCTCGTCCAGCCATTTAGAGACCCCGGACAAGCCCAGAAGGGAGGGATTTTCGTTCCTGACGCGATCGTACAACCGGGATTGGTCCACCGATGAGAAGATCTCTTCGATCTCTTCCGGATGAAAACCGGCTGCATAAAAACAAGCGACCATGCCTCCGAAGCTTGACCCGGCGATGGCACGGACTTTAAACCCTTCCTGTTCCAATAAATGCAGAACGCCGATGTGCGAATTGCCTTTTGACCCACCCCCACCTAATGCCAATGAAATATCCATATCATGTTCCTGATTATCTGCGTGATAAAAAACTTACCCCATATATCATACGTTTCCATGGAGAATGCGTTTCATTTACAATGATATCTAGTTTCTCCTCTTGCTTGCCCAAAAACCCATCCCTGCAAAGCATAATGACGCGAAAATGGAGACCGCGATCAAAGGGATGTTATCCTTTGATGGATTGGAACCCCGAAAGAGTGGGGCAGGAGTCGCGGTATGCGTGGGGTATGTCAAAGTGGACGGCACAAAAGTGGGTGTATAGATCGCAGCCTGTTCTGGAGAAGGAGAAGGTGAAACCATGGGAGTTAGTATACTTTCCCTGCGGATCAAGAGTTTTTGATCGGAATAAATATCGTTCGAGGGCAGATCGTTCAGGTTACGGATCTGCTGGATGGTGGTCTTGTAGGCGATGGCGATGCTCCAGAGTGTCTGACCATATTTCACGTCATGGATCACAAGCCCGCCCGAATTGGGCGTGCTGAGAGACACCGGGACCATGAACTGTTCCACGCCGGGAGTCCCATTCACGGTGATGCCGGTCACTACGGTTCCCGCCGCCTCAGGAGTGTAATCATCCTGCGGCCTGCCGTTGGGTGTATGGCGTGCCGTGTCAATCACATAATAGACCGTGCCGTCACTGCCGATCGCCACACCACCACCGATATCAAAATAGTTGGGTGAAAGCATCGTGTTTGTATGAGGATCGTCTCCCATCCAGGTTTGGATCGCAGTTTGAACATCCATGCCAGATCCAAATACGTAGTTTTCCGATCGATATCCGCCAAGCGATAAGTCGCCTCCCAGGGGATATCCCAGGGATAAAAGCTGATCCGTGAGGCTCATTCCATTCGCGCGGCTGTGTCCTGATCCGCCTTCGGTTTCGAGCAGATAATTCGCCTGAGTTTGAGCCACGTACATCAAAATGGAATTAACGCTTAACGGCGGCAGACCATAGGCGAGCCGCAATGCATTGACCGCATCGATCAGTTCACCCGGAGTAGGTTGAGCCTGTTGAGAATGATAAGAAGCTGACCCATGCGGTAACGAATCCGTTGACCGGATAAATCCCATGGTTGTCAAAAGGAATGCCGATGAAAAAAAACAGACGAGAAATCTTTTCATTCTCCGACCCGATCGAAAAACGCACTCCCATAAAAAACCTTGCGAAGACTGCCGGATAGGTTTACAAGGCCATTACCAACAACCTTCACAAGGATTTAGCACCGGAATCTAACTTATGTAGGAGTAGAAGTAAGAGTGTCAGTTGGTGTAGGAGTTGAACTTGGAGTAGGTGTAGGAGTAGTAGTAGGGGCTGTCGTTTGAGTCGGCGGAACAGGTGTGTCTGTAGGAGTTGTGCTCACGGTGAATGAAACGACCAGAGTAGCCCCAAACATATTGCCATTTGGGTCAGCCATCCGCCAATAACTGGTATAGTCGCCAGGGTTTTTGGGAGCGCCCATGCCGATGGAAAGTTCGGTCCAATTTCCCACGTCCACCATTCTATTGAGCTTAGTCGTACCGGCGTTGAAACCGCTCCCGCTTAAAAGCACAATTTCATACTGATACATCCATTTGCACGTACCGATATTCGCCACCTTCCAGGTCTTTACAAAATCCTGCTTGGGAGCAAACACTGTCCCACTTGGAACCGTGACATCACGGACGAAGGCCAGGTTATTACAACCAGATGCCAATAGACTCGGGTCGACCGTTGGCGTGAACACGGTGCCGGTGACGGTGGGCGTGAAGGTGGGTGTGATCGTACCGAGGGTTGGGTAGTAATACACAACGGTCGGAGTCTGGAAAATAATTGTCGGATAGACAATGGTGTTTATAGGTGTAGGCGGCGCTGTTGTTGATGTTGGGTTTGGCGTTACCTGAGCTGTCTGTGTCTGAAAAAGGGAAGCGACAAGCGTGCCAACCAGGGATGTGGATATGGAATTCGCGTCCACGGGTGTGGATGTAGCCAGGCCACTGCCGCAGGCGGTCAGCAGCATGAGAAGAATCAATAGTGGCGCTAATGCCTTTCGAGTAAAACTCATTCGACCTCCAGATGGATAATGAACAGCGACAATTTATTGTCACTGTATAGGATTTGCTATCCCACCCATAAGAACACTATTATCATACACCCATTTTATGGAAAGAACCTAATGCTATCCAAACCCACAGACTACGATACACCAATGATCCAAACCCCAGTAAGGTTGATAAATATCGAAACAAACCTAAAGTTTTTACCGAAGACCTGAAGATTTGATCAACTTTCAGGCAACTCTTTTCTTCAATCTCCCTTTAATTGTTTCATCTCCACAAGTGCCCTTAAACCCAGGGTGTAGGATTGCCATCCGAAACCGGTTATTTTCCCCCGGCACACCGCCGAAATGAGTGATCTGTGGCGAAATTCCTCTCGTGCGTATACGTTGGAGAGATGTACTTCGATGACCGGTATTCCAATTGCAGCGATGGCATCGCGTAAAGCTACCGAGGTGTGAGTATATCCGCCGGGATTGAAAACCACACCATCCGACCATGTACGCGCATCCTGCAGGGCATCTATTAAGGCTCCCTCATGATTTGACTGCAAAGTACGAACTTCCGCATCCAACTCGCGGCCCAGTGTCACCAGCCGCTGATCGATCTCTGTCAATGTCATATGCCCATATACGTCAGGCTCGCGGCTGCCAAGCAGGTTTAAATTCGGCCCGTGTAAAACGAGAATCTTCATCTAGTTCTCCTTGAACAACAACTCCAAATCCTTCACTTCCACATTCACCTGCACCCTGCCGATCTCCACCGGAAGAGCAAAGCGGACCGAACCTGCAGCTTTTTTCTTGTCGAACCGCATGGCGTGAATGAGTTTCTCTTTTGAGAGGTCTTTTGGTATCTGGATGGGCAATCCCAATGCTGAAAGGGCCTCCGCGATCCGTGCAGACAAGCCCTTGCCGGCGATACTCAAATATTCAGCCAATCTCGCCTCAGCTACCATGCCAATAGCCACAGCTTCACCGTGCCTTAAGCGGTATCCACTGACCGATTCCACCGCATGGCCCACTGTATGTCCCAAATTCAAAGAGGCGCGCGATCCTTTTTCATAAGGGTCGTCTTCAATTATCCTTATCTTGACTGCCATGGCACGTCGAACGATTTGCGGCAGGTCATTCAAGACAACTTCAAATCCGCGTGCACAGATTTCGAACAAATCGGGATCGGCAATGATGCCGTGCTTTACCACTTCTGCCAGACCCGAACGCAGCTCTGGTTCAGGCAGGGTGCTGAGCACTTGCGGATCAGCCATCACGAGTCGAGGTGGATGAAAGCTACCGATCAAATTTTTTCCTTCGGGTAAATCAAACCCTGTCTTGCCTCCGAGAGAAGCATCCACCATGGAAAGCAGGGTGGTCGGGACGGCCACCCAATCCACTCCTCGCATGAACGTTGCCGCGGCGAAGCCTGCCAAGTCACCCACCACGCCGCCACCCAGGGCCACGACAGTGCTCCTGCGATCGAGTCCTGCCTCAAGGAAGCCTCGCCACAAACCGGTTATTGTGTCCAGTGTCTTGGAGGATTCGCCGGCCGGGATGGAAAGCAGGCCTGGCGTGTATTGTGAACGACGCAATGAGTCCTGCACATGATCCGCATGGAACTTTGCAACATTTACGTCGGTGACAATCATCGGATTTTGTAATTCATGGGCTTGAAGCAGCATTCCGAGTGAGTCTATGCTGCCGGATCGAACAACGGCATCATACCCTGCGCCCATGCTTCGCAAATTAAACCTTCCGAGAGTCACCTGAATTTTCCATGCAATCTGTTCAGGAGTCCTGCCATCCACTCCAATACGGGTCGGGAAGGATGCATAATGGGCAGCGCGGCCGGCTAGAAGAACTGCGAGTTTTTCCGGGAGATCGCCTTCCAGCAAAGGCCGCGTATTGGTATCGTATGCCAGATGTTGCTGCAGAGTATCGAGACCGGCATCCAGACAAATGATCTCACCATCCGATTCAGCACAGGAACGATTCCCGTCGCGCAGCAGCGTACCGCCTCCCAAGGCAACGACCGAATCTGAATCAACATGCAGACGCTCAAACTCGGTGGTCTCGAGCTCACGGAAGCCTGCTTCACCACGCTCATCCATCACCTGGGAAATGTCCATCCCGGCAGCCTGTTTTGTCCGGTCATCAAGGTCAATGAAAGGCAGGTTGAGGTTTTCGGCAAGGATCTTGCCAACCGTTGATTTTCCGCTGGCGGGTGGACCGTATAAAAAGATATGACCCATGGTCATTCCCACCAGATGTGTGCGGTATTATCCATTGGCAGATCTTCAATGGCTGCCATGCGCAGCGTTTCAAAACGCGGCTTCATTTCGGTCAGTGAGTCGCCACCGAGTTTTTCGATAAGAGCCTCCGCCAGCACAAAAGCTGCCATGGATTCAAGGATGGGCACGGCGCGCGGCACCGGGCAAAAATCGGAACGTTCATATGTGGTGGGGGATTCTTCTTTGGTGGCAAGATTCACCGTCATTTGAGGAGTGAGGGTCGTGGCGATCGGCTTCATCGCGACCCGCATCACAATAGGCTGGCCATTGGTTATACCGCCCTCAATACCCCCTGCACGATTGGTTTCTCTAGTCAGAGACGGTACCTGTAGATCCTGCGGAGCAACTTTTTTAGAGGAAGAGATCCTTATCGAATCATGGGCTCGCGTTCCGGGCAGCCTTGAATTTTCAAATGCATCCCCTATTTCCACTCCCTTCATGGCTTGTACACTCATGAGAGCCATCGCCAGCCGCGCTTCGATCCGGCGATCCCATTGAGCATACGAACCCAATCCGGCAGGCACGCCGAGAGCAATGATTTCCAAAATACCGCCGAGAGTATCCTTGCCGTGGATGATTTCTTCAATGCGCGCACGCATGCGCTGCGCAGCCTCCTCGTTTGGACAGCGGATATCGCTCTGCTCGGCGCGTTCGAAACGCTCAAGATAAGGCATATCGCCCGGGTCAGAATTAACTTCACCGATGGCACGAACATATCCTCCAACCATAATGCCGAACTGCATGAGAAAATGTTTGCACACCGCGCCAGCTGCAACACGCATGGTCGTCTCACGCGCGGAGGCACGCTCGAGGGCCGGGCGCAGATCGTGATAGCCATATTTGATTGCGCCCGTCAAATCTGCATGACCCGGACGCGGTGAAGTAAGCGGCTCTATCGCTTTGCCTTTCCATTTGACATGGTCTGCATTCATCACTTGAAGAGCAATCGGCGAGCCGGTTGTCTCACCTGCCATTACACCGCCCAGGATCTCGACAACATCCTTTTCGATCTTCATTCGTCCGCCCGAGCCATAACCCCGTTGTCGGCGCTCCAATTCACGGTCGATCACCTGCGCAGGAAGCGCCAACCCTGCGGGTATGCCCTCCAGGATGGCGGTCAAGGATGGCCCATGGGATTCACCTGCAGTGAGAAAACGTAACATTAATCCTCCCGGAGTGAAGTTAGATTAAGGGATCATTGATCGGTCCCATTAAAAGCGTCGAACATGACGCTCCTGGGAACTTCTTGCCCTGTCCAGATGTGAAAGGCTAATGCAGCCTGTTCAACGAGCATACCCGCTCCTGTTCTGGCTGGCAATCCCGCAGCGCGCGCCTGTTTTACGAACAAAGTCTCACTGGGGTTATAGATCAGGTCATACACGATCGCCCCTTTTGGAAAAGCCAACCCGTCCA
>Ga0182021_10011339_pt1 | contig 10573 bp, 9 predicted proteins | sample 612E3MmetaG_FD_120493 | JGI IMG/M metagenome (GOLD analysis project Ga0182021, IMG submission 120493) | Permafrost microbial communities from Stordalen Mire, Sweden - 612E3M metaG (Illumina Assembly) | ecosystem: Environmental > Terrestrial > Soil > Wetlands > Permafrost | place: Sweden... | reverse complement strand
GACATCACCAACCTGGCTGGAAAGACAGGTAATGTACTCGGTGTAATTCAATTACAGGATGTCAGCAGCTTTGGCGTAATCGATGTTAAAGAAGGAAAAATAGTTAGAATTTGCGAAAAGACACAGAATCCTCCTTCTCACCTGGCTAATGCGGGTTTGTATCTATTCACGCCGGAAATCTTCGAATTTATCAAAAAAACCTCCAAATCCAAGCGCGGAGAATACGAGATTACCGATTCTTTACAATTGATGATTGATAACGGAAAACCTGTTTCTTACCATGAAATACCCGCATGGTTGGATTTCAGCTATCCCTGGGATTTACTATCGGCAAATGAGCAAATTATGGCTAAACTTGAACCACAAAATTATGGAGAAGTAGAGTCAAATACAGTATTGAAGGGTTCAATTAATATCGGTAAAGGCACTACAATCAGGTCTGGTTCCTATATAATCGGGCCCGTAATAATCGGGCAGGATTGTGAAATTGGGCCTAACTGCTACATTCGCCCCGGTACTGTCATAGCGGATAATTGTCACATTGGAGCCGCTGTCGAGGTGAAAAATTCCATCGTCATGTCCGGCAGCAAAATTCCGCACCTGAGTTACGTCGGAGATAGCATAATCGGAGAGAATTGCAATTTAGGCGCCGGCACAAAAATCGCCAACCTCCGGATGGATAAGCGCAATATCAGCGTAGGCGGAATAGGCACTCAAAGACGCAAATTAGGCGCGATCATCGGCGATAACGTTGAAACCGGTATCAATTCCTCAATCAATGTTGGCACGATGATTGGCAATGATACACATATTGGCCCCGGTGTGCTGGTGCATGGAATAATTCCTCCCGGTTCAAAGATACTATAAGATTCTCCGGTAATCACATTCTTTCGGTATTCTTCTTTCTGAAGTTCTTGTTGTATTCTTCATAAATACGTCTTTTTCCTAAAATATATTCCGTTTTATTTTTTATAAAAGTATATCAATATTCGGCGGATATCCTTTTCCAAACACAAAATAGTAACAAAATAGAGGTGTAAATAACAGGAAAATCGGGTTTTTTACTATAATTAACGGGTAGTGGGTCAATTTGAAATATTACTGATTTTCAACCGTTTATTAATTAGTCTCTTGTCGATATGATAATGTAACACCTGCTGGTAATAACAACTAAGCGTTAACTAAGTTACTTATCAGCCAATTTGGAATGGTGTCACTTATTTCAACCCAACCCCAATTGAGAACGACCTTTTTTCTTTGGATGCCAATTTCGTCGGCAATCAATTGCATAGAACTGTCACTGATAGCGTGAATCGCGGAATAATCAATATTGCTGTCGCGGTATATTTGGAATACAGCTGTCGTTTGGTCTTGAAAAGTTATCAGAATCTCTCCGGTGTACAATTTCTTGCTCATTTCTTTATCTTCCTAAAATATGTAAACATAACCTATGATAATTAAAAGTGAAAAATCTTGCTATCGGTAGGTATACCTGATTTGGCGTTAAGGAACTACGTAGTTTTTCTATTTCGAGGGTGGTGTTTAGATTCACAAGAGTCCGGTTAACAAAAACGGGGGAGGTAATCAACCTGCCCACCCTCTTGCTTTTTCCTGTGAAGAGGATACAATGAAGCTAAGACATACACCTTAACTTATTAAATTTCAAAATCCATTCCGCAAAAAGCGGGGGAGAGGGGAAGTTGGTAAAAAAATCAAAGTATACCATTGGCCAAAAAACCCTCCATAATTTCCCTATTATAGGAGTGGGCGCTTCTGCCGGTGGTTTGGAAGCATTCACCGGTTTTCTCAGTAAAATACCCGTCAATACCGGCATGGCTTTTATCCTCATTCAACACCTTGACCCATCTCAGCCCAGCATGTTAACCGAGTTGCTGGCAAAAATAACAACTATCCCTGTCGATGAGGTTAAGGAAGACACCATGGTTGCGCCGGATCATGTCTATGTCATTCCTCCGGGCAGGGATATGATTATTCATAGCAATAACCTCATGTTGCAAAGACAACCAGCTCGCCCCGGTGTAACGCATAGTATCGATGTATTTTTCCGTTCGCTGGGAGAGGAAGCGAAAGAGCAAGCTGCTGTTATTATCCTTTCCGGCACGGGCAGTGATGGTACAGAAGGCGCCAAAGTCGTAAAAGCTGAGCACGGTCTGGTTATCGTGCAGGACCCGGAAACAGCCAAATACGACGGGATGCCCAAAGCCGCCATTAGCGCCGGCCTCGGGGACTATGTTCTTCAACCCGAACAAATGGCGAATAAACTCGTTGAGTATTATCAGAAGTCACTACCGCAGCGCGAGGTAATTCAGAATACTATAGAGAAAGATGGTACCGGTTTGAAAAACATCCTTTCTATCGTACGTGTAAGTACCGGGCGTGATTTCTCCGGCTATAAAGCGTCATCCATAACCCGCCGCATACAGCACCGCATGGCCGTAAACCGGTTTGAAAATAATAGCGACTATCTCCGTTATCTTAAAGAACAACCATCCGAAATCAATGAGTTAATGAAGGATTTTCTGATCAATGTTACCTCTTTTTTCCGCGATAAAGAAGCTTTCGAATCCCTGAAAAACGTAATAGGCGATATCTGTAACAAGAAACCGGAAACAAGCCCGATACGGGTCTGGATACCGGGTTGTTCCACCGGTGAGGAAGCCTATTCAATCGCGATGTTGCTGATGGAATGTGCTGAAGAATCAAAACATCATCATGATATCCAAGTATTCGGCACTGACCTTGATCCAGATACGATTACTTTTGCCCGTACCGGTTTATATCCCGCCAGTATTTCCAGGGATGTGGACGCTGAACGGCTGAAAAGATTCTTCAATCAGATCGACAAATCTTATCAGGTTAAAAAAGACTTAAGAGAAAAAATAGTTTTTGCCGTGCATGATATTGTCACCGATCCTCCCTATTCGCGCATGGATATTGTCTCGGTACGTAATCTTCTTATCTACTTCGACAACGAACTGCAAAAACGGATCATCCCGCTGTTACATTATGCTCTTAATGAACACGGGATTCTTTTCCTGGGTACCGCAGAGACGGTAGGAGAAGTTCCGGATTATTTTACCACCATTGATAGCAAATGGAGGATATACCGGTCCATCCACAATAAGAAAACACTCCCGAGGTTCCATTCCGATCAACTCCCAATCGGGAAACTTCAAGATAATAATATCTCGCCCGTATTACCGACTTTTAAAGTTTCAAATCCTGTTGAATTACTTTTAGAGGCGCTCCCTCCCTCAGTTATTATTGACCGCAATTATCAGGTAACATATATCCACGGAAATACCGGTTCCTTTCTACATCTGCCGGAGGGTAATCCGAGCAGTTCCATTTTAGAAATGGCCAATACTGAAATAAAGACAGGTTTAGCGACCGCGCTTCACGAAATGGCACAGGAACAAAAAGAAACAATCCGGGAAATTACCCGCCTGAAACGTGACGGCGGTACTCAATCTGTGAGGATAACCGTTCGCCCTTTGAGTAAAATGGATGGTTCAATGATCGTCACATTTGCAGATGTGCCTCCTTCGAAGCGCCTGAAAACTAAAGGCACTCTTCTCACCAAAGCAAAATATCTGGCGTTACAGCAAGAGCTTCAGCTCACGAAAGATACTTTGCACGGCACTATCGGGAAGCTGGAAACGACTAATGAAGAGCTCCGCAGCGCCAATGAAGAATACATGTCCACCAACGAAGAACTGAAAAGCGCCAATGAGGAACTGGAGACTTCGCGTGAGGAATTGCGGTCGGTTAACGAAGAACTTACCACGGTAAATACTGAACGCGAAGAAAAGATTGAAGAACTCACTACGGTAAGTGACGACATGCGTAATTTACTCAATAGCACTGATATCGCTACCATCTATCTTGACCAAAAACTGCATATCAGACGTTTTACTCCGGCAATTACCGGTCTTTTTAAAATTATCAAATCCGATGTAGGGCGGCCGTTGGCGGACATCGCTACCAGATTAAAGGCCGATAGTTTACCGCAGGCTGCCAAACGGGTACTGGATACTCTAATCCCCATCGAACAAGAAGTAAAGAACAAAGACGGTCATTGGTATTCCATGAAGATTCATCCATATCGCACTACGGATAATGCCATTGAAGGCGTAGTGGCAACTTTCAGCGATATCAATAATATTAAAGCCGCTTTATCCTATACGCAGAGTATCGTTGATACTATACGGGAACCGCTGCTCGTCCTGAATGAAGAATTGAAAGTCATCTCGGCCAGCCGGGCATTTTACACCACATTCAAAGTAACAAAAGAAGTAACTGAGGGAGAATTCATTTACAAACTGGGGAAAGGCCAATGGAATATCCCCCAGCTGAGAGAAATCCTGAAAGAGGTGCTGCAAAAAGGCAAGGTTTTTGAAGGATTCAGGATCGAGCATAGTTTTCCCGGTATCGGTAACCGGATAATGTTGCTAAATGCCAGGCGCGTGTTTGATGGAGTCCACGCAACACGGGCTATCCTGTTAACCCTGGAAGATATCACTAATCGGCTCGGACCAGGTTCTTTTACCCAGAAAAAGGAAAAACGGGGGAAGAGTTAGTGAGAAAAGAAAATTCCAATAAACCCTGGCAGCGGACGGCACAAAATGAGAAGTTTGAACGGGACTTCATTCTATACTTAACCTACAAATATTAAAGTCCCAATGATAAAGGGAGATCGTAAACTTTGAACGGCAAAAAGAGCAAAATTGAAAAGCTAGCCAAAGCAGCTTCGTATATATCGGGTTTCGATGAAATGATGTACGGTGGGCTGCCGGAAGGGCGAACAACATTGATTGAAGGTGGGCCGGGAACCGGAAAAAGCATACTGGCTCTGGAATTCCTCTACCGGGGGGCTATGGCCGGTAAAGCCGGTATTTTCGTTGCTTTTGAAGAACGGGCAAGCGCGGTACGCCGTAATGCCCTGACGCTGGGCTGGGACCTGAAAATTCTGGAAAAGGCAGGTAAACTGGCTATCATTGAAGTCCACCTGGATCCTAAAACCATCATTTCCGGAGATTTTGATTTAACATCCCTTTTGGCGATTATCGATGGCCAGGCAAAGGTACTGGGATCAAAACGTATCGTCTTCGACGCTATGGACATACTCTTGCGGTTATTTGACAACATTTCGCGGGAGCGCAGTGAGATGTACGCTCTTCACGAGTGGCTGCTTAGCCGGGAAATGACGGCGATCCTGACGGTAAAGGCGACTGATGGCAGTGAACTTTTCAGAAGGTACGAGTTTCTTGAGTTCATGGCGGATTGTGTTATAAGACTTGCTCAACACCCCGGCGAATGGGTCTCAACGCGGGAACTTCAGGTCATCAAGTACCGCGGCTCTGATTTCGGGCGTAATGCGTATCCCCTGGTCATTCAACCAGGCGGCATCAGTGTCATCCCCATTTCTGAGGTTGGCCTGCAACACAAGGCATTGGGTCCTTATATCTCAAGTGGCAATCCCGATCTGGATAGTCTTCTTGGGGGCGGCTACCGCCTGGGCTCGAGCATATTGTTTGCCGGAGCATCGGGGACAGGCAAGACCACTATCGCCAACACCTTTGTTGAATCTGCGTGTGACCGCGGTGAGAAAGTACTTTATCTCGGTTTTGAGGAGTCGGAAGAGTCCATGGTGGAAACTATGCTCAGCCCCGGGATCGATCTTCATCCCGCTGTTAAAGCGGGGCTGTTAAAGATAGTTACCGCCATGCCGGAAGCATATGGAACAGAAAAACACCTGATCCGCACCTTCCAAATGATCGGCGAATTTAAGCCGGTCCACGTTGTCGTTGACTCCATCTCATCCTTTGAGCGCATGGGGTCCAGCCGGGCTGCTTTTGAATTTGCCATGCGACTGGTCAACCATTGCAAGGACAAAGGCATAACCGTTATCCTGTTAAATCAAAGTACCGGGGGTACTGATGACCGTCAGGCCATCAGCGGCCTTGGTATCTCTTCAATAATTGATGCTATCCTGTGGCTCCGTTTTGTTGAAGCAGGGAATAAACTCAAACGGGTATTGCTGGCGATTAAGTCGCGAGGCTCCAATCATTCCACTCAATACCGTGACTTCCGGATTACTGACGACGGCATTAAGCTTTCCGAAGAATCCCCGGATGACGGATGCGCAATACCGGGAGCAGCGAAAAGATGAAAAAATCTGAAAAAATTACCCCGAATGCTCGGAAAAAGCCGCAATATATTTTCAGGTTATATGTGGCTGGAAATGAGCCGAACTCCCAACTTGCGCGGGAAAACTTAAAGCGTATCTGCAATAAATATCTTAAAGACCAGTGTCAGATTGAGGAAGTGGATGTCATGATCGATTTCGCCTCTGCCCTGAAAGACAGGATATTCGTGACCCCTACACTTATTCTCGTGGAGCCCGAAGCAAGAGTAATTGTAATCGGTAACCTTGGTGATGAAGATAGGGTTATCTCGGCCCTTCGTTTGAGGATTTAATATGGAACATAAACCAAGCTATAAAAAGATGGCCGGGGAACTGGCGGAGCTGAAAGAAATCATCGAAGCGTTGCGTAACTATGAAGTAGACGCAATCGTCGGCACTAAAAAAGTTCTTATGATTCGGATAAAAGAGGCAGAAAACGAATTAAAAAAGCAGCAGGATTTTCTGGAGCAAATTGTCCTTGAGCGTACGAAACTGGTGGAAAATTTAAAAATTCACCAGGTGGAACTGGAAGCACAAGCTGAAGAGCTGCGTCATGCGCACACCGTGGCGGAAGAAGCCCGGGACCGGTATCTTGACCTTTATGACTTCGCGCCGGTGGCCTATTTCACGATAGATGAACATAGCCGTATTGTAGAAGCCAATGTCAATGCCATCAACTTACTGAATTTGGAAACTAGAAACAACCTGCTAAAAGCCAGTTTCACGAAATATATTCAACCGGCAGAAAGCGACAGGTTCCATCTTTATCACAGGAAGATTTTTGAGAGTGAAGAGAAACTGGCGCTGGAAATAAAAATGCAAAGAGCGGATGGCATTGAATTCGATGCGCAATTGATCAGCAATCAAGCCGGACCGGGAATGACACGTATCGCTGTCATCGATATCACCGACCGTAAAAAAATGCAGGAAGCCCTGGTTCAAGCCAATGAAAATCTGGAGATAAAGGTATTAAGTCGCACAAAAGAACTTAGAAAGAGCGAGCAGGATTACCGCCGTATTATTGAAACGGCCAATGAAGGCATCTGGATTACTGACCCTGAAGGTAAAATACTCTTTATTAATGATAAAATCACCGAAATGATCGGATACTCAAAAGAAGAAATTACCGGGCATAACGGCCTGGATTTCATGGCCAAAGAGCAAAGAGCCTTTGTTTTTAAAATAAGAGAGATGCTTGGTAAACGAATCAGGATATCGGAAGAACTGCAATTTTACCACAAGAACGGTTCATCGGTTTGGGTTCTGGCAAATGCCTCTCCTCTTTTTGAAACCGGAAAACATACACGTAATTTATACATGATGACTGATATCACACAAAGAAAAATAACTGAGGAAGAATTAAAAGATATTCCGCGCCGCATTTTACAGGCACAGGAGCTGGAGCGCAAAGAAATTGGCCACGAACTTCATGACGAAGTGGGGCAATCTCTGACATATTTGGCCTTGTTACTGGATAAAATGACCCGCGTACCCGCTGAAAATGTTAAAGAGGTTGTCCTGGAATCCAAGCAAGTGAACAACAAGGTATTGGGACAGGTCCGTGCCTTATTGAGCAATCTGCAGCCTGTTAAGTTGGAGCATCTTGGCCTGATAATAACCCTCGAACAGTACTTTTCCGACTTTTCTGCGAAGACAGGCATAAAAGTTGATTTCACTTTTTCAGGGGACTGGGATAAACTGCCGTACAATTTATCTTTGGTGATCTACCGGATATGCCAGGAGGCTCTCACCAATATTGTTCGCTACTCCGGTGTCAAAAAAGCCTCTATCCGTCTCCAAAAAAGCACAAAGAAGCTTTCCCTGCAGATAGAAGATAAAGGAGCCGGGTTCCGGTTGGGTACTAATAAAAGAGATGCTGCCGGCTTGATCGGCATGCGCGAAAGAGCAAGAATGGTCGGCGGTACTCTGGAGATAGATTCGGCTCCCGGTGAAGGGACTCGGATTACGGCCTTGATACCGTTTAAAAAATAGGTCAAATAATAACGAGAGAGGAACCTGTGTTGCTATGATAACTATTATTCTGGTAGATGACCATAAAATGGTCAGACAAGGTATAAGGAACTTGCTTAATATTGAACCGGATTTAAAGGTGGTAGGTGACGCCGATAATGGCCTTGAGGGTCTAAAGCTTATCCGGAAATTCAAGCCTGATGTCCTGATTACCGACCTTAAAATGGACGGTATGGATGGACTTGAGGTTACACTTAAGGCAAAAGAGCTTTCCCCCAATACGCAAAGTATCATCCTCTCGATGTACGGTAATGGCTACGTATCGAAAGCGTTTAAGAGCGGCGCCAGAGGTTATATCGTGAAAGGGGCGGGCATCGACGAAGTGGTTCAAGCCATTCGGACGGTAGTTACCGGTGAGATATATGTCGGTAATATTCCGGATAAGGATATTTAAGAAGACTCTGCTTGTCCTGGGACCGGTGGCACCGTAAAATACATACCGCTGATATTTGAATAAATAGCCAAAGCTAAGCCGCACAAGCTTAATTCGGTTATTTGGGTTGTACGCGCGTCCCGTTCATAAAAATAATTATACCTATCACCATAAAAACAACACCGCCAATCAAAAAAGGCAGGTTTTGAAAGCCAAACCAGGCGATAAGAGTTGCAACTACACCGGCAATCGTTAAACCTATTCCAAACCACCTCATAATATGGCTCCTCTAACATTATGTCATCTATTTTTCGTTGTCATCCTTCACCCTGTTATTACCCGCTGCCGATTTTCAGTAATTTTCGTCTTGAAATGATGATTACTTTAACTGATTGTCCCGTCATGTACACTGTCACGCAAATACTTGAATAATCTGACAATGACCATTGACAGCGGCAATACAATAATCAAACCGAGTATTCCGGCAAAGTACGCTCCGAGAACGGTCAATATGATTAAGATCGCCGGATGAATTTCCATTTGGGAACCCCGGATTTTAGGCCCTACCAGTTGGTTTTCAAATTGTAAGATCACCAGATAGCCTATGATCACCCATATTGCTTTTCCCGGGGTAGTCGCCAGTGTCACAATAACTACTAAACCTCCTCCCAGCCAGGGACCGATCAAAGGTATCAAATCTGTGATACCCGCAAAAACAGCTAACGGTAGAGCAAACTCAATTCTCATGACCATAAGCAATATATATGTGCAGACCGCTACGAAAAGTGCCAGGATCAGAGAACCTCGAATATAGTGCACTACCGCGACTTGAAGAATTGAGAATACTTTCTTTGTATGTGTACGAGCCCACAACGGCAATCCGGCATAGAACTTATCACACAGGTTATCCCAATCTTTGAGCAAAAAGAAAACAAAAATAGGCATAATGATAAAGCCTAAGATTAAGCTCGCGGAAGACTGGACAATTTTCACGCCGTTTGTTAAAAAGGTGCTTAACACATTTGGCAGGGCAGCGCCGGCTTTTGCCGTATAGGTGTCTATATTTCCTTGAATCGTGGGGTTAGATAGAATCTTTAGAGATTTCAGCCAGTGTGTTATTGCGGCCAGCCCGTTCGGGATTGTTTGAGGAGCGTCTTGTACCAGCGTCCCCAATGCTTTACTCGCTACGGTAACAATATAGAATATTGCCAGTCCCAGAATAATCAGTGATATCAGATAAATTACTAAAATAATTGCAATTCGTTTAAACTGCGTTATCTTTGGCTTTTCATTTTTTCTGAGAAGACGTTTCTCAACCCACCGGATAATCGGTAAAAGCAGGTAGGCGAGTATGAAACCCACGATAAAAGGCAGCATCACGTTTCGCAGCACCCAGATTAACCAGCAAATAAAAATCAACCCAACTATAAATACGATGACTTGCCAGTGTTTACTGAGAAACTGCTTCATTGCACTAAAATTTAACCTCCGCTAACATTATCTGAATTTTAACACAGATTAGTTATTGGCAATTACGATGGCCATTCAATACGGAAGCCTATTCAATGTTCCCAGCCTTCTAATTCCGAAATCTTGAACAGGCAACCGTATTTTCCATTGTTTGTTGATTGTCAATTATATGTTTTTAGCTTTTAAGAGCGTGGACGACTCCTGAGGTCTTTTCCTTGACCGTATCCACCAATTCATTCGCTTCCGCGGCTTTTCCCTTGATTGCGTCCACCATTCCAGTCGCCTTGTCCTTAATCATTTTTCTGGTCTCTTTTCCGCTCTGCGGTGCGAAAAGTAAAGCAATTATTCCACCAATGACGACTCCACTAAGTAAACCGACACCAAAACCGACTGCATGATCCTTATTCATTATTTTTTCCTCCTTCATTATTTTCTTTTTTAAACATACCGGTAATGCCCCCCAATCCTCCGCAAAGACCTTGAATTATTGT
>Ga0182021_10011338_pt1 | contig 10573 bp, 11 predicted proteins | sample 612E3MmetaG_FD_120493 | JGI IMG/M metagenome (GOLD analysis project Ga0182021, IMG submission 120493) | Permafrost microbial communities from Stordalen Mire, Sweden - 612E3M metaG (Illumina Assembly) | ecosystem: Environmental > Terrestrial > Soil > Wetlands > Permafrost | place: Sweden... | reverse complement strand
GTGGGCAAGTCGCCCGGCTCGGCGCCGGTCCCCCAGGGCAGGATCAACGCCATCCTCGTCGAGCACGGCCGGCGTGGGCGATGTGTCGTCCGGCTGAAAGGCGGAGACCCGTTCGTGTTCGCCCGGGGAGCCGAAGAGGCCGAGGCGCTGGCGTACGCAGGTGTGCCCTTCGAGGTGGTTCCCGGTGTTACCTCGGCCCTCGGAGCTCCGGCAGCGGCCGGGATTGCATTGACGGCCAGGGGCACGGCCCAGTCGTTCACGGTTCTGACAGGGCACGAGGACCCGATGAGCATCCCCGAGCACCGGTGGCGGGCGATCGCGAACCTCGCGGGAACGATCGTCGTTCTCATGGGCGGGGCCCGCATCGCGGGCATCGCCGATCGGCTCGTCGAGGCCGGGCTCGCGTCTCAGACTCCGGTGGCAGCGATCCACGCAGCCACGACCACCGCCCAGAGCGTCTACGTCTCGTCGCTCGGGGAGATCGGCAAGACCCGCCATCGGCCTCCGGTCACCTTCGTCATAGGCGACGTCGTGCGTCGGCGGGTCGAAGCGATGGGCTCACCGGTCGCGCCGGCGGCGGCTCTCCTTGAAATAGGGCCGGAACAGCTCTGTACAGGTACGGGAGCAACCGCGGGACTTCGGCACTGAGGCCCCAGAGGGCGGCCGGTCGCCGCCAACATGTTGCGGCCGGGCAATGGGCCGTGTGGCTACCGGAAGCGGACCTGCTGTGCGTGCCTGGTCGAGGGAACGCCCCGTCAGCCGCCGGCCATCGCTCCGACGACGAAGAAAGGCTCGGCACCGGTCACCACCGCCTCGGGCAGGGGCGCGTCGGGCGAGTCGTGCGAGAGGTCCTCCTCGCAGGCGAAGAAGCGCACGAACGCCCGGCGCCTTTGTGTGAGGGGGTCGCGGATGGTGCCCTTCAACATCGGGTAGCTCGCCTCGAGGGCGTCGATGACCGACCGCTGGGTCGGCTGGCCGATCACATCGACCTGCACCTCCCTGTTCACCTGCGCGAGATCGCGCAGGTGGACGGGGAGCACCACCCGGATCATGGCAGCGTCTGAACCTCGACCGAGAGCACCGCGGGCAGGTCGCGCACGATCGGCGCCCAGCTGTCGCCCGAGTCGGAAGAAGCGTAGACCTGGCCGCCGGTCGTCCCGAAGTACACCCCGCAGTCGTCGAGCGAGTCGACGGCCATGGCGTCGCGCAGCACGTTGACGTAGCAGTTGGCCTGCGGGAGCCCCTTGGTGAGCGGCTCCCACTCGTTGCCTCCGACGCGGCTCCGGTAGACGCGCAATTGTCCGTCGAGGGGGAAGTGCTCGGAGTCGCTCTTGATGGGCACGACGTAGACGGTCTCGGGCTCGTGCGCATGGACGTCGATGGCGAAGCCGAAGTCGGTCGGCAGGTCCCCGCTCACCTCGACCCAGGACTCGGCGCCGTCGTCGCTGCGCATCACGTCCCAGTGCTTTTGCATGTAGAGCACTTCGGGGCGGGCGGCGTGCCGGGCAAGGTGGTGGACACAGTGACCGACCTCCGCATCGTCGTCGGGAATGGAGTCGCCCGAGCGCAGGCCGCGGTTGGCGGGACGCCACGTCTCGCCGCCGTCGTCGCTGCGGAACACGCCGGCCGCGGATATGGCGATGACGATCCGACCGGGATCTCTCGGATCGAGGACGATCGTGTGCAGGCACATGCCGCCGGCACCCGGCTGCCATGACGACCCCGACCCGTGGCCGCGCAGGCCCGCGAGCTCGTGCCAGCTGTGACCTCCGTCGGTCGAGCGGAAGAGCGCCGCATCCTCGACCCCGGCGTACACGGTGTCGGGATCGGTCAGGGAAGGCTCGAGGTGCCACACGCGGGCGAACTCCCACGGGTGCGGGGTCCCGTCGTACCACTGGTGCGTCCCCGGCACCCCCTCGTACTGGAACTGATTGCCCACGGGCTGCCAGGTCGCCCCGCCGTCGTCCGAGCGTTGAATCAGCTGCCCGAACCACCCGTTCGACTGAGAGGCGTAGATCCGGTCAGGTTCGACCGGGGATCCCTTCAGGTGGTACATCTCCCAGCCTGCAAAGTGGGGACCTGCGACGTCCCAGTTCTCGCGTTTGCCGTCGGAGCTCAGGACAAAGGCTCCCTTGCGGGTGCCAACCAGCACTCGTACACCGGCCATCTGCGTCCCCCCTCGGTCTCTGCGCGGACCTTCGCCGACCCCGAAACGGAGCCGGCGAGCCGCTGGTGTCATCGGTCCGTCTGTGCAGACGGACCGAACCCCCCAATCTCATCGGATCGCGCGGGAAACCAGTTCCCGCCTCCTCGGGCCACGCTAGTGGCGAGGTGCGCGAGGGGCACCTGGCTTGCCTCCGGCAGGTAGCACTTGACATGTGCGGAGATATTCGGCGCCATACCCGTGCGGGGGAACTTCCGCCGATCCGCCGCGCCGCGGCGAACAGCCGCCGGTCAGATGTCGAGACTGGCGCCGGTCAGCCCCCGCCGCAGCTCGGCCGCCACGGCCTCGGCCTCGGTCCCGTCGACCCTGTCGATGGCGTAGCCGCTGTGGACGACCAGCCACTCGCCGGGAACCGGCTCCGGGCCGTCGAGAGCGAGCGTCGAGACACGGCGCCGACCGCCCTGCACGTCTTCGACCTCGACCACACCGGGGGCCGCCATACCGAGCACATGGTGAAGGCGGCTTATGCACATCTCTGGGCCTCCTCGATCAGCTCGACGACCTTCCCGACCGCCAACGGGACGGCCGCGGTCACGGCGGGGCTGAGACCCTTGCCTTTGCCGAAGTCGTCCCCCTCGATGCCGACGACGACCACGCGGGCCGGTGCCCGGCCGACGGCGCGAGCGAGGCGCAGCACCCCGGAGAGGCTTATCCCGTGCGTGCTCGTCGCCCCCGGGTGCTCGCTCGTCGCCGCAAGGTCGACAACCTGGACCGCGCCGGGGACGCCCCCACCGCGGGTGGCGTCGATCACGATCGCCAGATCGGACCCGTCCCATCTCCCCAGCAGGTCGAGCGGGTCCACCTGAGGACCGACGTCGTGCACGCCGCAGACCCTGTCCACGGCACAAGCCGCCACGACCCGCCCTGCACCGTCGTCGCGGCGGTACTCGTTCCCGAGGCTTGCCACGACGACCCGGGGGAGCTTCGAATCTCCCGGTGGGGTGCCGGGCGATACGGCTCCGCCCGCGGTCACGTCTTCTCGACGGTCACGTCGAGGAAGTGGGCCGCGCACGAGATGCAAGGGTCGTGGTTGCGCACGGCCTGCTCGCAACGCCATTGCAGCTCGTCGTCGCCGAGATCGAGGGCTTCCTGGGCCACCTGGCGGAGGTCCGACTCGATCGTGAGCTGGTTCTGGGACGTCGGCGGCACGATGCGTGCCTTGCGGATCGCACCCGACTCCTCGAGCTCGTAGGTGTGGAACAACAGGCCGCGGGGCGCCTCGGTGGCACCTGCCCCGAAACCGGCACGCGGGACCATCGTGGCAGCGGGCGGATCGGGGGGATCGTAGGACTCGACGAGAGACAGGGCCTCGTCGCACGCGAACACCAGCTCGACGGCCCGCACGACGATGCTGCGGAACGGGTTGTTGCAGACCGACCCGAGTCCCGCCCCCGCCGCCGCCTCAGCTGCCAGCGGAGGCAGCATCGCCGAGTTGAGGGCATAGCGCGCGAGGGGGCCGGTGAGATAGGGGTCACGTCCGCCCAGGCGGGCGTGCAGAGCGGTGGAGCGCTCCACGTGCTCTTCGACGACCAGCTCGGCCAGCTCGGCAGGGCTCAGGTCGAGCCCGTCGGAGGTCACGGCGCGGCCCGACTCGATGGCGTAGCGGTCGGGCTCGCGGAGCGCCACGAAGCGGTACTCGGCCTCCACGTCGGGGAAGTCGAACCCGGACACCCAATCGACGGTTGCCAGCGCCTGGTCGCGGGCTCTGAACAACGGGTCTGCCAATGCCGCGATCGCATCTGGGGACGGGGCGCTGTAGAACCCTCCGACCCGGACATTGACCGGGTGGACGGCCCGGCCTCCCACCGTCTCCATGACCAGATTGCCCGTACGCTTGAGATCGAGGCCACGCTCGACCGCTCCCCGGTCGCGCTCGGCGAGCTCCACGGCGTCCTCGCAGCCGAGAAAGTCAGGTGCATGCAGCAGGTAGACGTGCAGGGCGTGAGACTGGATCCACTCCCCGCAGTACAAGAGCCGGCGCAGGGCCCTGATCCGCTCGTCGACGACCACGTCGAGGGCGTCCTCCATGGCGTTGCAGGCGCTCATCTGGTAGGCGACCGGGCAGATGCCGCATATGCGGGAGGTGATGTCGGGCGCTTCGGTGAAGTTGCGCCCCACGAGCATCGCCTCGAAGTAGCGGGGAGGCTCGAAGATCTCCAGGGCGACCTCGCCCACGACGCCGTCGTGCACCTCGACCCGCAAGGAGCCTTCGCCCTCGACGCGGGAGATGCCTTCGACGCTGATGGTGCGCTGCGCACCCGAACCGTGGCTCATCGGTCCCCCTATGCCTTGTCTTTGTTGACGGGTCCGCCGACTGCGACCGCAGGCGCGCCTCCCTGGGCCACCGACTCCTTCTCGAAGGCAGGCGCGGCGGCGTTGAATGTGCGGAACAGGCGCGAGGCGTCAACGGCGTCCATGCCCTGGCCGCGGAGCTGTCCGGCGAGCGAGGGCGTGTTGGCGGTGTCGGTCGGGCCGAAGCAGCCGAAGCAGCCGCGATTGACCCCGGGGCAGATGGCACCGCAGCCGGCACGGGTGACGGGGCCCAGGCACGGCGTGCCGTGGGCGACGAGCAGGCAGACCGTGCCGCGGCCCTTGCACTCCTGGCAGACGCTGTTGCCGGGCAGCCGCGGGCGGCGTCCCGCGAGGATGGCGGTGACCACGCCGAGCAGCTGGTGGCGATCGATCGGGCAGCCGTAGAGCTCGAGGTCCACCTTCACGTGCGCCGAGATCGGCGTCGAGGTGTCAAGGGCGTGAATGTACTCGGGGTTGGCGTAGACGACAGAGGCGTACTCGCCGGAGGCGGCGAAGTTGCGAAGGCCCTGAATGCCCCCGGAGGTGGCACAGGCTCCGATGGTGATCAGCTTCCCGGAGATGCGGCGCACCTCCTTTATCCGCTCGGCATCGCCCGGGGTCGTGATCGACCCTTCCACGAGCGACAGGTCGTAAGGCCCCTTCATCGTGGCCCGCGACATCTCGAGGAAGTGGGCGATGCGCACGGCGCCGACCAGCTGAAGCAGCTCCTCCTCGCAGTCGAGGATGCTGAGCTGGCAGCCGTCGCAGGAGGCGAACTTCCACACCGCCACGGTGGGACGTGCGGCGGGCTTCATAGCTCAGGCACCGAGAGCAGCTGAGGGAGCGCATTGGAATAGGTGATGACGCGACCGGCCTGGCAGAGCAACAGGGGGCCGAGCTGGCAGTGACCGCACATTCCGATGCCGCATTGCATGTTCCTCTCCAATGAGATGCGGATGTTCTCCGGCTGAAGCCCTTTGTCCATGAGGGCCCGGGCGCTGAAGCGCATCATGATCTCGGGCCCGCAGACGAGGGCCGAGGTCCCCGGGTTGAACTCCAAGCCGGCCAGCAGGGTCGTGACCACCCCTACCGGCCCCGACCAGCTCTCGTCGGCGATGTCGACGGTGATGTGGACCTCTGCGCCCTGCTCGCGCCATCGCCAGATGTCGCGTGTGTAGATGAGCTGGTCCGGCGTTCTCGCCCCGATGAGCACCACCACGCGCCCGACCGAGCCCGGCACTCCTCGCCGTTCCCGGGCTGCCCGCTGGGCGGTCATGGCGTCGAGGAGGGCGAAAACGGCACCCCGAAGCGGAGCGAGACCGATCCCGCCGGCGATGATGACAACCTCCTGGCCGGCGAGGTCTTCGATGCCCCAGTCGGTCCCGAAAGGCCCACGGACCCCGATCACAGAGCCCAACGGCGCGCTGCACAGGGCATGGGTGACGGTGCCGACGTCGCGCACGGTGTGCTCGACCCGGCCGGGGGTTCCCGGCGCACTGCTCACCGAGATGGCGGCCTCGCCCACACCGAATGCCGTGAGCATGTTGAATTGCCCGACGCGGAAAGCTCGCGGCGAGTTGCCTGCGGGCTCCAGGGAAATCGTGAATACTCCCTCCGCCTCCTCGTGCTTGGCAACGATTCGGTAGGGCTCGGGGATAAAGGCGGACGCTCCGGCGGCCGGCCCTGGCGCTACGGCCTCCTCGAGAGGCTCCGGCCTCTGTACCCGGCCGGCCTGGCGCCTTCCGTCGACGCGCCTTCCGGTCCGCTCCCCGCGGTGCAGCACCGACAGACGCAGGCGCGCGGCCTGCAGGCGGCTCAGCATCACGGCGGCGAACTTCTTCGTCAGCTCGTAGCCGAGGGCGGGATTGCTCTCGATCTCCGACCTGAGCTTGATGGCGTCCACGGCGATGGCCTCGACCGGCTCGGTCGCACGGGCGTCGAACTGCCAGCGGTAGGGCGGGAAGAGCCACGACCATCCGACGTCGGTTCCCGGTCCCAAGGTCTCGATCACGAGAGGCGGACGACCCGGCGCCCTCGTCTCCAGGGTCACCTGGCCTCTGCGGAGCAGAAAGAAGACATCGGCGGCGTCGCCCTCGAGTAGGAGGAAGTCGCCCGCCCTCACCGTGACGTTGCGGGCGCAGTTGCGAACGATCTCGGCCATCTCGGGGGGCAGCTCGGTGAGCAGCGGGTGGTCGCCGATCAACGCTGCGGTGTTCCTAGGCATCTTCGGCCCCCACGGTGGCCTCCTCTTGGACGGCGGGAGCCGAGCGTCCGACGCCATCGCTGGCACGGATGGCAGCTGCTTCCGCTGTTATGTCGATGCCCACCGGGCACCACGCGATGCACCGGCCGCAACCGACGCAGCCCGACGTGCCGAACTGGTCCCACCAGGTCGAGAGCTTGTGGGTCATCCACTGCCGATAGAGCGACCGCCTCGAGACGCGCACCGGCCCGGAGTACAGGTAAGAGTGCGCCAGCTCGAAGCAGGAGGCCCAGGAACGCTCGCGGACGATCGTGCCGTCAAGGTCGGTGGCGTCGTACACCGACGCGCAGAAACATGTCGGGCACACGAGGGTGCAGTTGCCGCAGGCGAGGCACCGCTCGGCCACGTCCTCCCAGCGCGGGTGCTCGAGGTTGCGGGCGAGGAGTTGCTGGAGACCCTCGGTCTCCACGTGCCTCTCCATCGCCCCGGCGGCCTTCTCCAGCATCTTGCGCCGCGCCTCGAGGTCCTCCGCCGTCGCAGATGCCGTGGCGAGCAAGGAGAGCACCTCGGCGCCGCGATCTGTGCCGGCCCTCGCCACGAACCGCCTGCGCTCACCTGCGCCGACCTCGCTCAAAGACAGGTCGAAGCCGTCCTCAGCACCGGGACCGGTACCCATCGAAGTGCAAAAACAGGTGGCTGCAGGGACTCCGCACTCGGCCACGACCACGAATGAACCGTCACGGCGGGCGACGTAACGCGGATCGGCGACCTCGTTGTTCCTGAGCACCCGGTCGAGCACGTTCAACGCCGCGAGCTCACAGGGCCTGGCACCGATGATCGCCATCGGCTCGGTCGGAAGTTCCGGCGGGGTGATGGTCACACCGTCGTCGTCCACCTTGGCCCGCCAGAGCTCCTGCTTGGGGGGGAGGAGCTCGGCCTTCCAGGATCCTGGGCCGACCGCCCAGGAGAAGACCCAGTCGTCGTCACCCCGGCTGAGCCGATAATGACCCGGACCTTGCTCGTCGTGATAGCCCACGGGGAAGTCGGCCAGTCCGGCCACCCTCCCCGGCACGATCGCTCCGTCTCGCACAACCGGGCCCATGGTGTCGTACCCCAAGGCGCCCAGGATCCTGATAAGCGCGTCGAGACCGGCAGAGTCGATCACGGCGGCGTCGCCGATGCGCATATCCGTAGGCTAAGCCGATCGTGCCCCCGCACTAGGGCCGGAAGTCACTTCCGCATCCGGCCCGCCGCCGGCGTTGCAGCCGGCGCGGCGGACGGCTGCTCCAGGCCGGGCGTGAAGGCCGCGGCCCGCCCCCCGGCGGCTCAGGTCTGCCGCAACAACCAGGCGTGAACCTCGGGCACGCGCTCGGCGAGGAGGGTGAGATGACCGTCGCCCTCCGACAGGTGCGCCTCGGCGCCGGGGATGTTCTCCGCCAGCCACTGTCCGTGCTGGAAGGGAACGAACTTGTCCTGGGCACCGTGCCAGATCTGGACCGGCACTGCGATGGCGTCGAGCGAGAAGCCCCAGGGCGCCATGTCTGCCATCCCGTCGTCCCACCAGCCCTGGTCGCCGGGGGCGAGGCCGTCCTTGAGGCAATCGACGAGAAACGAAGCCAGCTCGCCCGTCAGTACCGCGGCGTCCGCCGGGGAGAGCAGAGTGGCCCAGGCCTCGAGCAGCTTCTCCGGGGTCACGTCCAAGAGCTCGGAGCGATCCTGGCCGTGCTTGATCCGGGCGGCTTCAGGGTCTTGCTGATAGAGGGTGAAGCCCTCGACGTTCTCCTCCCCCATCCCGGTGAAGAAGTCGAGCCCGGGAGCCCCGTACGGGGCGACGGAGGCGAACGTCGCCACGGCGGTCACAAGGTCCGGGAGCAATGCTGCACAGGCGAGGGCGTGCGGGCCACCGCCCGAGTACCCCCACACCCCCAGCCTTTCGATGTCGAGGGCGCCGGCGATCGTCCGGACGTCGGCTGCGCAGTCTGCGACGGTACGCCCCGGTTGGGCGGTGGAACCGCCATAACCCGGCCTGTCGTAGCTGATGAGGTGCACTCCCCGGCCCCCGGCGTCTGCGAGCCAGGAATCCTGCAGGTGGCGAGAGTTCGGTGACCCGCCGTGGACGAGCACGGGTCGGCCCGAGGCGTCCCCGCCCGACTCGACGCACAGGTCCCGACCGTCCGGCGTCTGGACGGTGACCGTCTTGGTCTCCACGCCGCGAACGCTATCCGACAGAACCATCCTGGTGCGCGTGTATACGGTGGTCGGGGCCTCAAAAGGCCGGCGGGTCGCTCGCGGGGAAAGACTCCCGACCCGCCTCGTCGACGACGTCGTCGGGGTTCGGCTCCGGGCGGCCGCCGATGGATGCGGCCCGGGCGGCTCCCGCGCTCGACCGGTTGGCCAGCAGCCCGAAGACGACCTCGTCGAGGAAGTCCCCGTCGACCCAGGCGGCCTCGCGAAACACGCCTTCGCGTCGGAAACCGGCGCTCTCCGCGGCGGCGATCATGGCTAGGTTGTCGCTCAAGGTCTCGAGGCTCAGACGATGCAGTCCGCGCGTCCTGAAGGCGTACGCACATAACACCCTCAGCGTGTCGGCGCCCAGTCCCCTGCCCCGGAACGCCGGCCGGAGCGATATCCCGACGTGCGCGCTCCTGTTGTGCTGATCGATCCCCCACAAGATGGCCGAGCCCGCGAGCGCCCCGGGTTCGGCGAGCTCGACTACCGAGAAGTCGGCCCAGTCGTCGCCCGGCTCCGAGACCCGGAAGGGAGCGGCATCCGATGTCGGAGAGACGGGACGCCACGGCCGCGTGTCCGCCCGCGACCGCGTCATCACGTCGTCGTAGAGCTCAGCGTGCAGGACGCCCACGTCCGACTCGACCCGTGCCCGAAGTCCGACCCTCTCGCCGCGCAACATAGCCCCGTTGCTAGCTGACGGGCGCCATCCGAGCAAGCGCGAGCGGTGCTTTTCGCCCACGCCGGGGCCGCGCCGCCTGGCGCGGCGTCGTTACGCTGGGCGGCGACAAGCCCGGGCAGGACCGGCTTGGTCGACGACGAGCCCGCGGCCGCAAGGCCCGGTGTCGTTTGGCGGAAGGACACCAATGGCAGCAGACGTCGAGAACGAGAAGCGGCTTGCCGCAGAGGCGGCCGCCGAGCTCGTGCGCGACGGGATGACCGTCGGTCTCGGCACAGGTTCGACCGTCGCCTACCTGCTGCCGGCGCTCGCCCGCCGCAACCTGTCGCTGCGGTGCGTTGCCACATCTTTGCGCACCGAGGAGGCGGCGCGAGCTCTCGGCCTCGTCGTCGAGGCCTTCACCGGCGTCGAGCGCCTCGACATCGCCATCGACGGCGCCGACCAGATCTCCCCCGAGGGGTGGCTGGTCAAGGGCGGCGGAGGCGCCCACACCCGGGAGAAGCTGGTTGCCGTCACCGCCGGACGATTCGTGGTGATCGCCGACTCGACCAAGCCCGTGGAGCTCCTTCACCCGCCGATACCGCTGGAGCTGCTCGGCTTCGGCCTGTCGTCCACCTTGCGACGACTGGCCCCGACCAAGGTGCGCAAAGTGCCCGTCAGCCCGGACGGCGGCGTCATCGCCGACTTCACCGGTCAGGTCGGCGACCCTGCTCAGCTGGCCATCTGGTTCGGCGCCGCCCCTGGCGTCGTCGAACACGGCCTGTTCCCCCCCGAGCTGGTCGACAGCATCTTGATCGGGCGGGGATCAGAGGTGGAGCTGAAGGAGATCAGCCCTGGCGTCTGAGCCCGGCCCTGCGCCTGCCACACGTGTTGCGGCGCGGCGGCGTCAGGCGCGGTTGGCTCTCGACTCCACCAGCTTTGCCGCCTCGGCGTAAGCAGGGGTGCTCGT
>Ga0182021_10011334_pt1 | contig 10575 bp, 8 predicted proteins | sample 612E3MmetaG_FD_120493 | JGI IMG/M metagenome (GOLD analysis project Ga0182021, IMG submission 120493) | Permafrost microbial communities from Stordalen Mire, Sweden - 612E3M metaG (Illumina Assembly) | ecosystem: Environmental > Terrestrial > Soil > Wetlands > Permafrost | place: Sweden... | reverse complement strand
AATCTTACTGTAATCGAAAAAGTAATTCCGTTTGAGATTAAACGAATTTTCTATATTTATGGAATAGATGATTCTATCCGTGGCGGGCACAGGCATCATAAAACTATCCAGGCCGCTATCTGCCTTGTAGGTAGCTGTGTGGTATCAAATAATGATAGTGTCCATAAAGAAGATTTTTATCTTGATCAGCCCTCAAAATGCCTTATTATTGAACCTAACGATTGGCATACAATGCATAACTTTACAAAAGATGCTATTCTCATGGTGCTTGCTTCAGAGTATTTCGATTCAGAGGATTACATTTACGAGGAATACCAATGATTGAGTATGAAAATTTGCAGAAGGTAAATGAGCCGTTTTTTGCGGATTATAAAAAAGCATTTACCGATGTAATTCGCGGCGGCTGGTATATTTTAGGAAAATCCGTCGAAAAATTTGAGCAGGAATTTGCCGATTATTGCGGTGTTCGACAGTGTATAGGTGTTGCATCCGGGCTTGATGCCTTGGCTATTTCGCTCAAAATATTTCGCTTCAAACCGGATTCAGAGGTTATAGTTCCTTCGAATACATATATCGCCACAATATTTTCGATTGTCCACTGCGGTTTAAAACCTGTACTGGTCGAACCGGATATCAAAACATATAATATTGATCCGGCAAAAATTGAGGATGCCGTAACATCTAAAACTGCAGCGATCATACCTGTTCATCTGTATGGAAAAATGTGTCCTATGGATCCGATAATGGAGATTGCAAATCGTCACGGGTTAAAGGTTATTGAAGATTGTGCCCAAGCGCATGGTTCTGAATACAAAAGTAAGAAAGCAGGAACTTTTGGGCACTGTAATGCTTTCAGTTTCTATCCGACAAAAAATTTAGGCGCACTTGGCGATGCTGGAGCAGTTGTTACTAATGACCATGATTTGGCAGAGCAAATTAAAATGTACCGGAATTATGGATCAAAGACAAAGTATTACAATGAAGTTATCGGATACAATTCGCGTTTGGACGAATTACAGGCAGCATTTCTATCGATAAAATTGAAGAAGCTCGATAATATAAACAATCATAAAAGAAAACATGCAACAATATATCTTGAAAAAATCAAGGGAGACTTTATCAAGCCTGTTGTTCAAAAAGATTATTATGATACTTATCATATTTTCAATATCCGCCATTCTCAAAGAGACAAGCTGAAGAAATATTTACTGGATAATGGAGTTAAGTCAGAAGTTCATTATCCTATAGCACCGCACAGACAGAGAGCCTTACAAGACCTGCTGGGTGATAATTCCTATCCGATTTCGGAAGAAATACATGCCTCCACACTGAGCCTGCCGATTTCATATGGACATTCGGAAGAGGATATTGATGAAGTTGTAAAAACAATAAACGGATTTAAATAAATGAATAAATATTTAGAGCGAGGCTATGCGGTTGATCGCGGCAGATTGGTTAAAGCGAGAAAAATAGAAGTAGTCCTGTTGGACTATCTTAAAAGTAAAGAGGATCGTCTTTCCGGTAAAAATATCATTGATGTTGGATGCGGCAGTGGACATATTGCGGCGTATTTTTCAGAATGCAACCGCGTATTGGCGTTAGATGTTGTTGATCAGGTTTCGCCGGACATCAGAGAGAAAATAAAATTTATTAAAATAAAAAACGATTTGTCGTCGTTTTTCACTGGCGAGTTTGACATCGTAATATTGAATCATGTTCTGGCTCATGTAAAGAACAAATTAAAATTATTGATAGAAATTAATCGCTTGCTGAAAAATAATGGCATTTGTTATGTCGCCAATCCCAACAGGTATTACCACATAGAACCCTATTATAAAATTCCTTTCTTGCATTATCTTCCTCAAAAGTTATTTTTAAAATTGGCCCAATATTTAGGGAAGAATCAAGAAGATGTTTATCTTATTTCACATTTATCATTAAAAAAAATTGCGAGAATCGCGAAATTTATCATAAGCGATTATACGATTAATATTATAAATGAATCCGGGCGGTATTTAAGCGAATATGAAATTCCATTCGGAATTAAATTGCCTGAAATAGCGAGCGTTATTAGTCCCACAAATATTTATATCCTGAGAAAGTCAGGCTGATATATATGAAATTTAGTAAGTATATCAAAATATCGCTTTCAATTCTTCTGGTCGTGCTCTTTATCTGGTTTTTTTATAAGGAGTTTAAAGAAAACTGGGAATCGGTAAGAACACTTCATCTGGAGATGAATTGGAAATATCTTGTTTTGGGTATTTTGATGATGATCGCCAACTATCTGTGTACAACATTAAGCTGGCATATAGGAATAAACTACTTCGATAATCATAAAAAATTAAAATTTACACAAAGCATTGCTTTGGTAAACATTTCACAGCTAGGAAAATATATACCGGGAAAACTCTGGTCATATATGGTTCAAATCTATTGGCTTGCATCAAAGGGTGTTCCGAAAACAACGGTTTTATATCTTAATATTGTAACTACTTTATTGACAATATTGGTATCTATGCTGCTGGGTTGCTTATTGTTGATAATGCTTCCTAATTGGTACCATCTGAGAACTGAAATTTTAATATTTATTGGTCTTTTGCTGATAATCAATTTAGTTTTATTCAACAATAATTTCTTAAAATACTTCATCGAAATGTTTTCGAGAATTACCAAGCAAAAGGTCTCTTTTTATCAATTATCAACACGCCGGATTATTTCCATGCAGCTTCTTTATATTACCGGCGCCTTATTTTGGGCATTAGCCGGGTGTTTTATTTCCTTGAGTATCGGATTCAGTTTGGACAGTCTGAGAATGCTTTTTATTTCATCAGCGATGCTGCTGGGTGATGTCATCGGATTTTTAATTCTTATTGCACCTAGTGGCTTGGGTGTAAGGGAAGGAACGATGTTTTTGATATTGAAAGGCGCCGGGATAATCCAGTTTGCACTTATTTTCCCGATAATTGTGAGGCTATTGAGCATAGTAACAGACTTAATCATGGGAATAGTATCTGTTCTGATTATAAGCAAAAACAGATTCTTTTTTAACAATAATCACCAAAGAAGGACATGAGATAAAAGATACAATGTTTATTTCAATAATCGGTTTTTTCTGTTGAGCCATAATTTATTTCTTGTCGTTTATCAATTATTACTGCCCACAAAGACAGAAAGTATCCAAGGTTAAATATAGCCAGCAGAAGGCGAATATCAAAAGGATAGCATGCATTCATCCAACTCGGATCATATGCGCACGTTTTAGGATTAAGCGGTGGAAATATCATCGGTATATGACGACCATCAATTCCGTAAAATAAAAACATATTGATGCTACTGATAGCAGACAGTCCAACTGCAAGATACAAGTACGCCGGATTTATGCAAAAAAGCGCCGCGGTCAACAAGCAGGACAGGTACAGGTGATTTTCATGTACACCGATGCTGAACATGAAATAGGAAAAATGTCCGAGCAGGGAAAACAGCAGCAGATTTTCCAGTGATTTTTTCCGCTTGAGAAAAAGCAGGAATGCAGACAGATAAAAGCCACCAAATAATACCCTTGATATAATTTTTATTGTGCCATCTATTTGCGAATCACCAATTATATTCACGATGGGATTAAACCGTGAAACCATCGGAATAGTGTCTGTTGTCAGTTGTATGATGCGTTTGATGATCCAGTTCAGGTTTAGTGCCTGTGCGTTCAGCATGTTGTGCCCGAATACTCCTTGTTGCAGTGCTTTTAGTGGCTCCAGCCCGAAAACCAGAAATGTCAGGATTAATAGTAATCCTGAAGGCAACAAGAGGCTATAGTATGACTGTCGGCGCATGGAGTTTTCATCGTCATGTTTTACATATAAAAATATGATGAAGACGATAAAAAAAGGAAAAATAATCATGGGCGAATATTTGATAAAACATGCCAGAGTGAATGCGAACATGCTTTGTGCAGATTTTCCTCTGTGCAACATGTAAAAAGCCAGTAGTAAGAAAGGCGTAAAATAAATATCGACATACGAAAGTGTCATGCAACTATAGGTAAGCATTGCATAAAAAAACAGTGTTGCAGGCAGGTTGCCTTTGCTCCAGCGGTAAAGTATTACGGTGCTGGCAAACAAGAATGGCAAGAAACTTACCTTGATAGCGTAAAAAACATAGATACCAAACAATGCTGCTAGTTTGTAGACTGCCCACAGTATGCAAGTTAATCCGGGAGGATTTTCGTGTTGATTTAGTGCATAGCCTTCAACAATGCCATGTTTATAAGCATTGTTGCCCCAGGATAGCTGGACGTTGATATCGGTTGTGCCAAGGCTGGGGAAAAAGGCTGCAGTTATCAGTAGTGCAAGTATTACTAACATGATGATATCCCGTTGCATGAATTCGGTATGTCTTTGCCGTATTTGAATCATTCCAATAGCGTCCAGACAGGAGGCATTAAAATCTCCTGTGATTTTTTTTCAAACAATTCATTTTTTACGTAAGTGGCGAGAATGTCACTTTTATTATTTCATTTTACTGACTATGATTATTTTATTTGCTGTATTCCATGTGTAGCTTTCAGTTTGTATGTATGGCCACAATGACTGCACGGATATTTTTTATTGAGTTTGTATCCGCACTGGCACAGCCAGCCTTTTTGTAGTGCCGGGTTTGTGGTTTTTAATAAACAGTTCTTCAAATTTCACCGGTGGCCTGTATCCGAGAGCGGAATGCATACGTTTGTATTTGTACACTTTTTGGATGAAAAAAGGAAGCCGAATTTGAACATCTTCTAATGTTCGGTATTCCCGTAGATAGACTTCCTCTACTTTGACCGTTTTGAAAAAGCTTTCAGTGATGGCATTGTCCTAGGGATTCCCCTTGCGGGACATACTGATCAGAAAGCCGTATTTGAAGAGCGTTTCTACATAATCGTGGGACGCGTATTGGACACCACGATCAGAGTGATGGATAACGCCCTTTGGATGATGCCGATGGACAATAGCCATGCCCAGAGCTTAAGACACAGGACAGTGTCAATGTTGTGAGAGATGGTATACCCTAATCTCTCTCCGGAAAAATAAGTCCAGTGTGAGCTTGCCCACCAGTTGTTCCAGTTGTTGGACGCGGTCCTCAAGGGCTGTTTCTTTGCTGTGGGTGTTGTCAAATCACCCTCAGGATTAAGTCGGGCGAGCATTACGGCATTGCGGCGATCTGTTTTGCTCATATCAGCGGGACTCTTGCGTATATGTGACGGGGGAGGCTACGGCACAGTCAAATCCTTTGTCTGTCAAAGAACGAAAGATGTAATAACAACCGGGACCGGTCTTGTATACAAAGTGAAGCTCTCTTGATGGAGATACCATTTATTTTTAAAGACAATTAAGATCGTCAAGGGTGCCACCAATGGATCCATAGTACCTGACATCGCAATTACGGTCGGCATTTGCTAATCCAACATCAATGGAAATTTTATAAACATCAAGAACAACAAATATAATAGGTTTCTTAATGACCTATCTCCTTGGTTGTGGCTCTGCGCAGTAGTGTTTTTGATGATTTATTTTTAATATGTAATTACATTTTTGAATCTTTTGTTTTATTAAAAACAAAATAATGATTTAAAACATACGCGAATAATCCTAGGGGAACAATAAGAATAGCGGCGCCTATGTATTCGTTTATTCCATAATATTTAAATATAGTAAGAAAAAAAACACCTAAAACATAATTGATTCCATAAACTCCGAAGAATTTAAAAATCAGTATGTTGTTTTTATTTTTAAATACCAACGATCCTATGGTTTTAAAATTAAAAAGTATGCCTAAGATTGTAGTAATGAAACCTGCTAACGCGTAATGCAGACCAGCATAAATTAATAAAGCGAATAACCCGTACCCGAAAGCAGTATTGAGCCCGCTTACCAGGAAGAAACGAATAATTTTATTATGAAGTAATTTTTTTATAAGATTCACGCAACGATAATATTTTATTCAAAATACTTCAGATATTTAATAGTTAATCAAAATTAATTCGTTCCTCTTCGATTACCAGTGGTTTGTTTTTAACCTGTGTATAAATCGCGCCAATATATTCCCCGATAATACCAAGAAAAAGCAATTGCACACCGCCAAAGAAAAAGATGCCGATTACCAAAGGAGCAATACCCAACTGAAAATTCTGCCAATATAACAGCTTGTAAATGAAATAGCACAGGGCAATTAGAATATTAATAATTGCGACAGTGAATCCAATAAAACTGGCCAACCGCAACGGCAGTTTTGTATGGTTAACGAATCCGGTCATCGCAATATCATACAGATTAAGAAAGTTATTCTTTGACCTGCCATGTTTGCGCTTTTCATGAACATATTCAACCGCCGTACGCTTAAAGCCGATTTCGCTGACCAGACCGCGGAAATAAGGATAGGGATCATGGTATTTTTTCAGTCCGTCCATAAATTTGCGGTCATACAATCCAAACCCGGTAAAATTTTGGATAATATCGTCTGAATCGGATATTTGGGCCAGCATTCGATAATAACATTTTCTAATAAGAGTCATCAAAATGATTTCATGGCTTTTAGGTTTGACTGCCATCACAACCTGATAGCCAGCTTCCCATTGCCTGATCATATCAGGAATCAATTCCGGCGGATTTTGCAAATCCGAACACATAGCCACTACGGCATTTCCAGAGGCTTGAAGCAATGCATTGTAGGGAGAGCGTACCTGTCCGAAGTTTTTGGAATTAAAGATGACTTTGAATTTTTTATCCTGCGCCGCAATCCGGCGGAGAATATTTCTGCTGCCATCAGTGGAATAATTATCTGCTATAATGATTTCATAGTCATATTGCGGCAACTGTTGAAAAATCTTCATCAATCTATCATACAGTTCCTGCAAATTGTCTTTTTCGTTATAGCATCCGGCGACAATGCTGATTTTTTTCAATTTGTCATTCACAGAAAAATCCTCCGATAAAAACCTTTGTGCACTATTTTAAAACAATTACCTTATTAGGTAATCCCATTCTTTTTATTTCAGCAATAATTTCATTATGAAATACAACAGCGGCAATGATGATTGTTGGAGCATTTCTCACATTTAATAAATCATTAGGAGAACATATCGGTTTGCCGTTAATACTGGTTCCCTGCTTATGTTTATCATTGTCAACCAGCATGACTATGTTGCATTTACTCAAATTTGAAGCCGCAAGCAAACGGTTGGTGTAATTGCCTGCGCCCCAAATAACTATTTCCTCGCCGCTTTTAGCCAACTTATCGATAATTATATTGGCAGTCTGATTTTTTCTGGTATGGGCAATATACTTCAATACCATCTTCTTAGAATAATTCCGCCAATCCATGGCGGTTTTATCACCATTGCAGTACGCACAGAAAATTACCGGCTGTTCCACCTGGGGAAGCTTTATTGTGGTTTTAAAAAAGTTTACAACGCGCAATCCGTGAAAAAATCCCAGATTGATTAAAGAGGTTTCATCAAAATGGTTTATGTGCTCTATATTAAAATAATCGAAAGAAACCGTATCATAATCCTGATAGCGTGAAGCATCTGGAACACAAATCAGCAACAATCCATCAGGTTTTGCCAATGACTTAATAGTTTGTATAATTTTAGCGACATCGCAAATATGTTCAAGAACGCCTGACAAGACAATTGCGTCATACCGTATGGAAGACGTGATGTCAAAAATACTGCCTGCAATGCCATTAATCCCTTGTTGTTGAATATCTTCAATACATTTGGGCGAAGGATCAAGCGCGGTGAGGTTGGAAAAACCAAGTTTTCGCAATTCCAACAGCAATTGGCCGTTGCCGCAACCGACATCAATAATACTGGCGGCCTTATTACGGACAAGTGTATTTATCCATGCGGCACGTTCAATAAACAATAACGTGTCACTATTCACATAAGCCATGTCATATTTTGACATCTCCGAGTAATATCTATCATATGTTTCTTGATTTGCCGTGGTATCGGCAAAAATAAATCCGCAATTTTCGCAAGTTACAACATCATATTTAGACGGTAGAATATGATTATCAGGCAAAATAAATTTTTGCGTATGTAACAACTCTCCTGTAGCATTCTGGCAAACAGGACATGGACGCTGTAAACTATTTTCCTTCAAAATTAGCACCCTTCACAATTATTATCCCGGTATCTTATTAATAAATATAATGATAATAGTGAAACTCCCACGCAGCAAGCCATGGGGCATTCTGCAAAGCCTTTCTGTAATATTATTTCACTTTAAGTCAAAATATACTGCCCAGTCTTTCCAATAAGAACTCTTGTTCATAAGTTCATAGAATTTATTTTTGTTTTCAAGCGCCGGCTTATGTTCGCCTTTTCCCTCATATGCCTTGGACAGGCAGTAATATGCAAAAGCATGTTCCGGATACGACTTAACAACATTCGTAAAACTCACTATACACTCATCATAATTTCCCGTGCGTAAATTATAATTATGAATAAAATTAGTATACAGATTCATCATGTAAGTCTGCTTTTCGATATGTTCAGGAGTATAGATTGGTGTCCGGATGTTGCATTTTGTCAGGCTTGGAGAAAAAAAGTTGTCATTTACAAGATATCCGTTATCTTTGCATTGTTTATACAAACTGCTTCCATGAACAGGTAGCGCGATCATAAAAAATACCCAACTAAACCCGATATCATACAACGTTTCTAATGTTTCCCTGCGATGTTCATCCGTTTCTTCCGGCGATCCTACCACGATATTTGTAAGTACGCTTATACCAAATTTTCTAAGGCTGTTTACCGCGCGTTTTGCCTCTGCTTTAGAAATTGGTTTTCGTATAATATGTTTTAAAACGTAAGCAGAGCCGGATTCCATACTTGTGTATTGAAAAGTGTTACCTAACTGCGATAGAAGTTCAGCTACTTTATCATCGATATTGCGCATAAGGATGGCTGGGAAATTTACATGAATATTCATTTTGACAAATTCTTTAAGAATTGTCTTGGCTCTTGTTTTATCAAATAAAAAAGAGTCATCGCAGACAAACAGTTCCGTCAATCCGTTATTTTCAATCATTTTTTTTACATCATCAATAACTCTGTCTATGCTTAAAAAACGTACTTTTTTGCCATGCACATTAAAGCCGGCACAAAAATTACAATTGAATGGACACCCTCGCGATACATAAATAATCCTCGATACTATTTCCTGTCCAAAATCTTTTTTGTATACGGTGCCTTTTTGTTTCGGCAAGTTGAAATTTGCAAGATTGACATAACTGAAATCAATTGGAGGAATTGTATCAAGGTCAGCAACAAACCTATTGACAGGCTTTGTTCCGGCCTTTAAGCTTTCTTTGGTAACAAATGAATCGTTTGTTTTTATATGTGAATAAATATTATCACTTTCAACTAATTGCAGAAGTGAAATTTCTCCTTCGCCGAAATTTACCGCGTCAACATTAGCCTTTAGCGCAATTTCCTCATGAAGGACTGTTGCCAGATTTCCACCAACAATTATTAAAGTTTCCGGCGACGCTCTTTTTATTTTTGCGGTAAGGCGATCTAAAAACTGATACCCGACATTGAACATAACAGAAATTCCAACAATATCAGGTTTATATTTTCTTGTTTCTATTTCGATAAAATTTTCAAAGTATTCCTGCGCGTTTTCTATCATATTACCAAGTTGAAATTCCGTAACCAAATGATCATTTATGTCAATAATTTTAAATTCGACTTCTTTTGTGGAATGCTCTTTCACATAGGTGCACAATGAAAGAAAACCATACGGAAGATTTACAATTGCCCTTGTGTTAAATAAATACTTTTGAGCACCGGTGTCTGTTAAATCTGTTATAGGCATGCTGATTAACAGGATTTTTTTATTTTTATTATCCATGACTAAATCCGTTTTTTCATCTCATATTGTGAAATCAACTAAACGAGTATTATATTGCGTACAAAACCGTTTCTGTTTGGTTGTCGGAATAATGCCGCATGTAAAATTTGTACTGTGGGACAAAAGACTTGAGCAAGAGCAAAAGGTCAAACAAGTCTTCGCGCTTGTGATAAACACATACTGCCATTTTGGGTTTCCATCTTTTAATCGTTTCTTCTGCGCCGAGAATTGCATTATGTTCTGCACCTTCAATATCCATTGATATATATGTTACACGCCGTCCATTTAAAACATTTTCGATGGTGTCGACCTCTATTGATGTAGACGGAAACGCAGTATCGGTGGTTTCTGAAACACGCGAGCTGCCCTCGCGTCCGTCATGAAAATACAGAAAGGCATGCTTATTCCAAGCCCCTTTGACATGAACCTCAACATTTTTGATTCCATGACAAGTAAGTGTTTCCTGAAGTATAGTTAATGTTTTTCTATCAGGCTCAAGGGCAATTATGCCATCGTATTTCCCTCCTGTGCGCCGTGTGAATTCAACGATGTCTTTTCCTTTATATGCACCAATGTCTAAAAATATTTCGTCGTCTTTTAATTTAACAATTTCTTCATCAAAATACTCTGTTCCACTCATGACTGCATTATACAAGGAAAAATCACCAGACAACTT
>Ga0182021_10011333_pt1 | contig 10576 bp, 10 predicted proteins | sample 612E3MmetaG_FD_120493 | JGI IMG/M metagenome (GOLD analysis project Ga0182021, IMG submission 120493) | Permafrost microbial communities from Stordalen Mire, Sweden - 612E3M metaG (Illumina Assembly) | ecosystem: Environmental > Terrestrial > Soil > Wetlands > Permafrost | place: Sweden... | reverse complement strand
TCCGTTGTCCATACATTTATGTATATGAACGTGGGATCGACAACGCAAACGGATAAAAGTTACCCCGGGGATAACAGGCTTATAGCGCCCAATAGTTCACATAGACGGCGCTGTTTGGCACCTTAACACATTGGGGTGCTGTAGAAGTAATTCTGCACCAAAAATACGGCTTATAACGGTGAACCCCAACTATTCCTTGTGAAGTATAATAGGAATAAGGGCAATACCGTGGGAAGTCTAACGTCAACACAACATGCAATACTAGTCGGAAGCTTATTGGGTGATGGGGCTCTTCGAAAGCAAGGAAAAAGAAGAAATGCTTTACTCGAAGTAAACCACTCTTTTAAGCAAAAGGAATATGTAGATTGGAAATGGCAACATTTTCGCTCATACGTTCTTAGACAACCTAAGTCTCGTAAGGGAAATGGTTCACGTATTGCATATAGGTTTACAACGCGAAGTTTGCCTGAATTTACGTTTTATCATGACTGGTTTTATCCAGAAGGGAAAAAACGAATTCCGAGCAATCTAACACTTGATCCTTTATCTCTGGCCATTTGGTTCATGGATGATGGGACAAGGATTCGCTCAGCATTTTATTTGAATACTCAGCAGTTCACCTTAGCAGAACAACATCTGCTAAAGCAGATACTGTTGAAAACGTTTGGATTACAAAGTGCTTTGAATCGCGATAAACAATATTTTAGACTACGGTTAAACACAGTTAGCTCTGTGAAATTGAAAAGAATTATAGAGCCATTTGTAATACCTAGTCTCAAATATAAATTGACTAATGACCCCGTAACGACTGAGTCGAAAGACAAGATTTCAATAATCAAAGATTGAAATAACACGCCGCCTCCTGTAGATGAAACCTAGGGTATGGTTAATAACTAACCTAAACTCAGGGACAGGAAGAAGATATAGTCTACGCCATATGAAAATATGGAATATAGTACGATGTCGGCTCATCTCATCCTGGGGCTGGAGAAGGTCCCAAGGGTCCGGCTGTTCGCCGGTTAAAGAGGTACGCGAGCTGGGTTCAGAACGTAAATTACATTGCGTTCTACCACTGTAAAGTGGTAATGTACTGATGTACATCACATCAATAGTACAAATCCTGACTAAAATCGGTGAAACCCTAATCTTGCTTCGAACGGCGAGAAGGGCAATACCGAGGGAAGATATTTTGAATAGCGAAGAAAAGGCCTATATAGCCGGATTTCTAGATGGAGATGGCTCAATTATGGCTCAGTTAGTATTCCGCAAGGATTACAGATTGGGTTATCAAATTCGAGTCAGCATCGTCTTCTATCAGAAGACAAGCCATCAGAAAATTCTCTTTTGGCTAAAAGAGCGGCTAGGCTATGGTTATGTGCGCATGCGCAAAGATGGCATGAGCGAATACACTATAGTTGGCATAAGAGAAGCTGCACATGTACTAAAGCTTCTGTATCCCTTTCTTCAACTTAAAAAGGATCTTGCGATAGATGTTTTGGCGCTCATTGAGCATCATCCATCGACGCGAAAAATGACTGCTTCAAAGTTGATTAGTTTAAGTAAGCGAGTTGATAAAACCGCTGAATTTAACTACTCAAAGAAGCGCACTATAACTAGTGAAACTGTCATAAACTTTTTAGGGAAGCAAAGTATCCCCGTAGAGACTGGAGTCCAGGTTGCTCTGGACGAAGATAGGGCAAATAAACTATATCAAGCCCTATAATACGTCAGCCCCTTTCACTACATGGTGGAAGGGAGAAGATATAGTCCGTGCCATCAGTAATGGTGGATAAAGTTTTAAGATATAAATGCTTAAAATTACACGCGTGAGACAGTTCGGTTTATATCCGATGTGGACAATAGGAAATGTGAGGGAATTTGACCCTAGTACGAGAGGACCGGGTTGAACGCACCGCTGGTGTACCAGTTGTCAGACCTACTGGCATAGCTGGGTAGCTAAGTGCGGTCCAGATAAGCGCTGAAAGCATATTAAGCGCGAAACTGATCCCAAGATTACATTTCCCCATGAGACCCCTGAAAGACGATCAGGTTGATAGGCGCAAGGTGCACGCACAGCAATGTGTTTAGCCGAAGCGTACTAATAGGTCCATTGACTTTTTATGAATCTCATACGTAGGAACATCGTTTTGTTCCATCGTATGAGAGATTGGTTACTAACTAGCTATTAGTGTTTGTCAGAACCGTGTTATTTGTAAGATCGCTGTCATTGGGCGTCGATAAGAGATTTTTTAGTATATTAAAAAATTCTTATCGGTGCCCATGGCGCTAGGGAAACACCTGTTACCATGCCGAACACAGCAGTTAAGCCTAGTAGCGGTTACAATACTTGGGTCATCAAGCCCTGGGAAAATAGCATGGTGCCGAATTATATAATGCCCGTTCGAAAGAACGGGCATTATCTTTTTAATAAAAATGTAAAATTTTTTTAGAGTAGTGTGGATAACTTTTAAGTTCTCATGGAGCGTACATTTTATTTACAACGATTAATATATAAAATATCAAAAGGCTTTACGTTATTGTTGCAAGTCTACCCTTAGTGCAATAAATAAATGATAATAATACAACAAAAAACAATGAAATATTTTACATAACTTTGGGTACATTATTTAATATATTGCTATTGAAAAGCCAAATAGATGGTTCCAAAATTGTCTTTGTAAAACTAAAAGGCTAAAAATAAGACATAAACGTCTCATATAAATAGCCAAACGCTTAAAACAATAGTTTCGTACACGAATTAGTACGACGAAAATGCGCCTTCAAACAGAGGCGCATTTTTTATTAGAACATAAAAATTGACACATTAACTAAAGCATGATAATGTATAAAGCATAAGCAGAGGGTTCGACGACAGCTAATGTCTGAAAACCCTTTTTTATATCGTTTATAAAATGTGAGAGGAGAATATTATGGCAGGAACTATCAATGGCGGTAAGGCCGCTGCTACTACCAACAAAATACGCTACGGTTCTGACTTTTATGCAAAAATCGGAGCAAAAGGCGGTAAAAAAGGTCACACTGGTGGCTTTTATGCAGATCGTGAACTCGCACGAAAAGCGGGGGCACTTGGTGGTCGAGTAAGCCGTCGGACTAAAAAGATAGCCTAATTTTTAGCCTGAAACATTAATTAAAAAAGGAGTGTGTATCACTCCTTTTTTAATATATTTTAAGTAAGGATAATTAATTTTTTGCGAGATTTAACCCCTGATAAGATACCTTCCAGGTGTTTTTACAATTAAAGCATTGGTATAAACCATCATTTCGTTGCAAGGAAACCACACCACACTTAGGGCATTTGGCTCTTGAGTGTAACCAGTCACGATATGTATCTAAACAATCTTGAATATGCTCGTTGTCTATATTTATGTCGTATTTTTTTCCTAAAATCTTGGCTTGACGCCAGGTTCTGGTTTCCAATTTAAGAAGATCAAAATCGTTGTGGTAGTTAATGTGCCCAAGTGAAGCATGTGCAACTTCATGCAGTAGTGCCCATACTCCATGTTCGGCAACTGATTGGTGAGTGGTGTAGATGATCTTTCGTTCTTTAGGAGACCAAGAAAAATTCTCACCTGATTGAAATTTTATATCCGGAAAATCCCTTATTAAGATTGGTAGCAGATTATTGATACTATTCATTTTGTTTGGCGTTGATAATACAACCTAGCACAACTGCTTCTTCGGCGTTTTGAGCACCAATAATTTTTGGTTGTTTAATCATTACTGACTTGGTAATTAATTTACTGAGTTCTCGATTCAACTGGTCGGCATACTTGTAAAAATAAGTACCAACTCCACCCCCGATTATTACTATATCCGGCATGAATACTGCGCAATTATCAACTATGCCCATAGCCATATTTTTAGCAATTTCATTCCAAGCTGATTTATTTTCTAACTCAGAGGCCGTTTTACCATATTTATGGACAATTGCTTTTCCGGCCGCAAATTCTTCCCAGTCCATCATTTTGCCTTTGTATTCAAAAACCATGTGTCCACCCTCGGCATCTAACAGGTAGGGTTCGAGCAGGCCATTTACCACAAAACCAGTGCCTATACCAGTACTGAAAGTAACATACATTACCCGTTGATTTATATTGCTTAGAGCATGAGCTTCTGATAACCCAGCCAAATTAGCATCGTTTTCGATAATAACCTTAATACCGCTAAACATTTTAGAAATATCATGGACGATGGGTTTATTAATCCAATGTAAATTGGGTGAATTCTTGATTATCCCATTTTTACGATCGATTGACCCAGCCGAACCGATAGAAATAATACTTACACGATTGGTGGATAATTTTTTTATATTATCACTAAGTATTTGGATATATTCTTGATAATCTTTCGTTGAAGAAAATTTTATTTTATTTAATACTTTACCATCTTGATCTGCAACGGCCAGTAAAGTTTTAGTAGCACCAATGTCTATTGCAATTATCATAATGACGATAGTGTAACACAAGAAACCTATCCGGGACTCTTTACAACAGAGATGTTTTGCTGTTAAATATAAATAATCTGAAAGTGTGGTTAATAGTCGGCATCTTGTCTTACTTAAGAGGTGGCTATAGATAACTGCAAATCTCAGAAATACATTTTTTAAGGAGTGTTTTGTTAATGTCAAAAGTAACAATGGATGAATTACTTGCTCAAAGTGATCTAAAGGCGCTAAAGCAGGGGGATGTGGTGGAGGCTATCGTTACATCCATTCGTAAACATGAAATATGGTTTGATTTGGGCCCTTATGGAGTTGGTGTAGTAATGCGCCGTGAAATTGGCCACGGCCAAATCCTTGAAGTAGGCCAAACCGTAAGTGTCAGTGTGGTTGATCCGGAGATTGAAGATGGTTACGCATTATTATCATTGAAGAAGGCTGCCAAAGATCGTGGATGGGATGAGTTGAATAGAGTCTTGGAAGATCAAGAGGTAATAGAAATTATCGCTTATGACGCCAACAGGGGAGGGTTACTAATAGAACTTGAGGGTATCAGAGGTTTTTTGCCTGTCAGCCAGTTAAGTGCTGATCATTATCCGCGAGTTTCAGGGGCGGATAAAGATGAAATTCTGCAAAAATTAAATTCTCTTATTGGTAAGCCAATACGAGTACGTTTGTTAGATGTAAGCCGTAAAGATAATAAGCTGATATTCAGCGAAAAGGAAGCCATAAAAGATGATATGCAGGCCCGTTTCTCTGAACTTAAAGTTGGCGATACGGTTGAGGGTACAATAACAGGTGTAATTGATTTTGGGGCGTTTGTGAATGTAGATGGTATAGAGGGTCTAATACATATTTCTGAGATATCATGGGAACGCGTAGAAGATCCACGTAGCTATGTCAAAACCGGCGATAGGGTTAAGGCAAAGATTATTGCCATTGATAAAGACAGATTAAGTCTTAGCCTTAAGCAAATGAGTGAAGATCCGTGGCTAAGAGATGTTGATGGTATTAAAAAAGGCCAGTTAATAGAGGGGACAATTACTCGTATTACGCCTTTTGGGGCGTTTGTGCAATTAACCCCGGCTGTTGAAGCACTGGTGCATGTGTCTGAGATTGCCGATGGGAGCGATGATTCTGTCGATCCGGAGAAGATATTTAAGCTTAACGAAAAAAAGCAGTTCAAGGTACTGGATGTTAATAAAGAAGCTCGCAAAATTGCGCTAAGCTTAAAAGATGCTTAGATGGATTTGATGGCCGAATAACCGGCACCCTAACTTTTAAAAGTGGGTGTTAAAGAAGGGAAAGGAGATAATCAACAGTAATGGCGCGAACAATCGAAATTGGCGACATGATTACAGTTGGTACGCTGGCTGATAAATTATCTCTGCCAGCTACCAGATTAATCAGTGAGTTGTTTAAAAATGGAGTCATGGTAACTATCAACGAAAAGATAGATAGTGATACGGCTCGTATTTTAGTTGGTGAATTAGGGCTTGATGTCGAGCTAGTTGATGAAGACAAAAAAGGTTTGGATGAGTCCGAGACTAAGCGACAGCGTGTATATAGTAAAAATGCTACATATCGTCCGCCAGTAGTGGCTGTAATGGGTCATGTGGACCATGGCAAAACCAGCCTGCTTGATGTTATACGTGGTGATGATGTGGCTGAGCATGAAGCGGGTGGTATAACGCAGCACATCTCAGCTTATCAGGTAACGCACAATGGGCGTCAGATAACTTTTTTGGATACTCCGGGGCATGAAGCTTTTGCCGCGCTTAGAGAGCATGGTGCTCATTTAACCGATGTAGTGATAATTGTAGTAGCGGCAGATGACGGTATTAAACCACAAACCTTAGAGGCTATCAGATTTGCTCGTAAGGCTGGGGCTAAAATGGTGGTAGCCATAACTAAAATTGATAAAGAAGGTGCCAATGTTGAAAGGATTAAACAACAATTGGCCGAACAAAAAATGCTGCCAGAAGATTGGGGTGGCGATACCGTTGTAGTACCTATCTCATCAAAGACTAAAGAGGGAATCGATAAATTACTGGATATGGTTCTCTTGATTGCCGATGTAGAAGAGCTAAAAGCCGACCAAGCGGTACCAGCCGAAGGCTTGATTATTGAATCCCATATGGAACACGGACGCGGGCCTATAGCTATAGCATTAGTACAACAGGGAACTATAGAAAGAGATGATTTTGTGGTAGTCGGCCACACATATGCCAAGGTTCGTATACTAGAAGATAGTTTGGGAAAAAATATTGATAAGGCCGGGCCTTCTACTCCAATAATAATTAGTGGTTTCAAAAAATTACCGGAATTTGGTGATCAATTTAAAGTAGTTGCCAACGAAAAACTGGCTAGAAACATTTCTAACCAAAATGCTCAGAATGCCACTGAAACTACTGATCATCTTGATATGACGAGCAATGAGCTTATACGTATGATAAACCAACAAACCTCTACCAAAGAACTGCACATTATAGTCAAAGCAGACGTCCAGGGATCATTAACCTCGGTGATTGATAGTCTAAAAACACTCGATACCGAAGATGTGGTTGTTCGTATAGTCGGAGCTGGAGTTGGTTCTGTCAATGATAATGATATTCGGATGGCCGCGGCCAGCAAAGCCATTATCTATGGTTTTGAGGTGACCATGCCGACTAACATTAAACAGTTAGCCAGTAGAGATAAAGTATCAGTTAGACTTTATAGAATTATTTATGAGTTATTGGATGATGCCAAACAAGAGATGAGTGATTTACTAGCCCCAGAAGAGATAATTACCAATGTTGGACGATTATTAGTGAAGGGCATATTTAAAACTACAAAAACGGAAATAATTTGCGGTGGTCAGGTTACTAAGGGTAAGGTCGTGACTCCGTCATTGGCCACTATTTATCGCGATGATAAAGTGATTGCCAAAGATATCCAAATTACCAACCTTAAGCATGGGCCAACAGATACAAAAGAGGTATTGGAAGGCGAAATGTGCGGCCTAAGTTTAGATACTAACAACAGGCTTGATTTACAAGAAGGCGATAGAATAGAGGTTTTTACTCGGGAAATTCGCGAAAGAACTCTTTAAATTAATAAAAATGCGTTACAATTAATATTAATAATTTAGGGTAAGTCTGATGCTTAAGTTAGATGATAATTTTTTACAAGATATCGGTCTGGGAACTTTGCCGGCTGATGACAAGAAAAAGATGTTAGCGCATATATATGAAACGCTTGAGCTGCGTGTCGGCATGAAATTGGCAGAGAATATGAGTGATGAACAACTTGATGAATTTGAAAAACTGGCCAATGCCAATGATGAAGCCGGTTCATTGAAATGGTTGGAGACAAATGTACCGAATTATAAAGATGTAGTAATGTCCGAACTGGAAAAACTTAAAACCGAAATTCAAGCCTCGGCTCCTCAAATATTGGCCGCTAGTCAACAACCGGAGACAACCCTAGAGACTAAATAGAATGGCTGTAGCCATTAATAAAGGCCGTAGCTGACATTATTTTTTTAGCTGCTGGTTTAAGCTCCAGTATCTCTAGAGAACCAACCAAGCAGCCAATAAAAATGCGTTTATTGGCTTGTACGGAAATACGCCCTAAGGCTAAAATCTTAGTTGATGCTTGTGATTTGGTTATGACAACATCAATACCACCAATCTGGCAATGGCTTTTTGGCCAATCATTATAAGCTCTAATCTCTCTTTCTAATACTGTCGCCGGTTTACGCCAATCTACAAGGCCATCGGCTTTGATTAACTTTTTTGAATAAGTGATAGGCATTAAATCTTGAGAAATGGGTACAATTTCTCGGTCAATATATTTTTGTAACCGGGTGTCAATCAGCTGATTGCTGGCCTTAATTAATTTTAGAGTCAAACTTTGATTCGTTTCGGTTGAATCAATTGGTATAAATGATTTTGCAATAATATCTCCGGTGTCGAGATCAGCATTAATCTTCATCAGACAAACAGCGGTTTGTTTTTGTCCGGAGAGCAAGGCGTAAGTTATCGGATCAGCTCCACGCCACTCCGGCAAAAAGCTAAAGTGACTGTTTACTATACCTAGGGGAAATCGGTCAATCACCCTTTGGCTGATTATTATTCCATAATCAACCACCAGCCCGCAGCTGCTATTAATATTGGTAGCAGCTTTTTCTAATTCACTTTGTGAATCTGCGAATAAAAGCTTCAGATTATATTCTTTGGCGATTTGTTCTACGGGTGCTATTTCGTCATGATGAGCCGGACGGCGCCTAGTAACCACAGACTCGATAGGGAAACTATTTAAAATGTGTTTGAGACTGGCAGCCGCTACCGGCCCGCTACCAAAGAATACTAGATTGTTTGATATCTTGTTCATAATTTAACTCTTTTAGATTACCATCAGAACCTAGGCAGAAAAAAGCTCCGGGGCTGTTTTTAATATAATCGATAAATAATTTTCCGTTAAGATGATCCACTTCGTGCTGAAAGATACGGGCTAAAAAGCCGTCGGCGGTAAATTGGAATGAACGCCCCTCTATATCAATAGCTTTAATACGAACTTTTTCGTAACGAGGAACACGGCCGTAGACATCCTTGATACTTAAACAACCTTCATAATCCTCGATAAGCTTACCCTCGCACTTTGTTATCCTAGGGTTAATGAATACCGAAAAGGAACGATCGTCTTTATTCTCAAAATCATTCCGGATAATTACTATACGATAAAGTTTATCAATCTGAACGGCTGCCAAGGCCACCCCTAATTCGTATTTTCTGTGATCTTCCCAATCAAGAGTAGAGGCTTCCATATTTTTTACAATATCAACAATATCAGCCGTTATTAAACCAACTTTACGTGAGCGGGCACGTAAATGATCATTGGGAAGAGTAATAATTTTATGGCGAGCTTGAATCATGTTCAAATAAGTATAACAGAGGTAATCTATAAAAGACTAGTTGGATCAATATCGACTACCCATTCGCTATCAAGATTATGGGCTACATTTACTAAGGTTGAGCGTTTACGAGCTTTGGCAATAATTTGCCAACCATACAGCCCGCCCAATTTTTCATAAAAACCCGGAGAAGGTCCCAACAAAGATAGATGATTTTTGCTACTCAGTATTTGATAGGCTTTTTGGCTAGCCAGTTCAGCACTATGGGAGGTTTTTTTGCGAATTTTAAATATGGCCAGATAACAAAAAGGTGGGTAAATAAATTGTTGCCTCTTATTAAACTCGTAGGTGTAAAAATCTTGCCAAGAGTTATTGACTATGGCTTGCATAACAGGGTGGTGTGGCAACCGCGTTTGTATAAATGATTTACTGGTTAAATGGCCCCTGCCAGTTCGGCCAGTGACTTGGTAGAGTTGCTGGAAAGTAATTTCCTCGGCTCTAAAATCAGGGAAGTTTAGGCCAGAATCGGCATCGACAACTCCAACAACACTAAGCCGGGTTAAGTCGATACCTTTACTGATTAGTTGAGTGCCTATAATAATGTCGACAGCGCCGCTTTTAAGCGTATTAATGTGACGGTAATATTGTTCGCTGGCAGTAGAATCAGCGTCAAAACGCATGATACGGGCTTTGGGGAACAATTTTTGAACGTGTTCCACCAGAGTCTTGGTACCGATACTTTTGAAAACTAAATTGGTAGAAGCACATACCGGACAAGCACTGGGTGCCGGTTCTTTGAAGCTACAAAGATGACATTTAATTGAATAATAATCGTGATGAAATATCAGAGGTATTCCGCAATTGGGACAGAGTGCTTGCCAACCGCAGGCATCACACTGGACAGATCTGGCACTACCTCGCCGGTTTAGAAATAACATAATCTGTTCTTGGCGATTTATAGCATTTAATATGGCATCAATTAATGAATCTGCTAGATAGGGGCTTTTGTTGAAATTTTGGCGGTCGGTGATATCTATTATTTGCATTTCACTTTTGGAATTACCGGCGGCTTTTTGAAGCATTCGAATTATTTTGAAACCATGAGCTTTGGCCATTTCGTAGTCATCGACGTTGGGTGTAGCGGTACTTTGTATTAGCAAAGCGCTGTGGATACTAGCCAGTTTACCGGCGACGTAGAGGCTTTGATAGCGTGGTGATTG
>Ga0182021_10011332_pt1 | contig 10576 bp, 15 predicted proteins | sample 612E3MmetaG_FD_120493 | JGI IMG/M metagenome (GOLD analysis project Ga0182021, IMG submission 120493) | Permafrost microbial communities from Stordalen Mire, Sweden - 612E3M metaG (Illumina Assembly) | ecosystem: Environmental > Terrestrial > Soil > Wetlands > Permafrost | place: Sweden... | reverse complement strand
GGTATGCACCCAGCGGCGGAGTCGGCCTGATAGTCCTTATCCTGGTCATCCTGTTCTTAATGGGCAGAATCTGACCACGTTTTTTGAAAACCATCGTCGGTTGGTTCGAATTCGGGCCCGGCCGGAAATACATCTGAAAGCGCCTTGAAAGGAGAATCGAATGTTGTGGAATATTGCGGTAGTGCTGGTTTCCCTCTGGTTGCTTGGATATGTGAATCACTTCACTATGGGAGGATCCATCCATATCCTGCCGGTGATTGCCTTTTTCGCAGTGCTGGTCGGTATCCTTCAGAGTCGGAGAATCACACAACCATTGGAAGATCAAAAAGCTGAGTAACAATGTAAAGGAAGGGCCACATGAGAACAAACACAATTATTGCCGTTATCCTTATCGCTCTCGGGATCGTGGCTTTTGCGTACCAGGGAATTACGTACACGACCAAAGAAAATGTTGTCGATATAGGTCCCTTGAAAGTGACGACGGAGAAATCCAGAACACTTCCGTTGCCGCCGATCGTTGGAGCTGTTGCTCTTGTGGGCGGCATTGCGCTGCTGGTGATGGGAGGGAAGAAAGATTGAACAGACCAAGGTGTACCCTGTAAAAATCAGTAATCGAACTCAGCGCTTATTCAAGCATCGTCGGACAGCAGAGACGACAAGGATTTCATTTCAAACAATGATCGTAGTCAGAACAATCATAAACGTGCTTCCAGAAAAGCAGAGAGAGGTTTTGCAGACACTTCTTTCATTGATAGCCTCATTAGAGAAGGAGAAGGGCTGTCTGAGTTATGATATTTACAGTGATATCGAAGACGAGAGCATTTTTAACTTAATCTCGGAATGGGAAAGCCGTCAATCTCTTGATGATCATCTCAGATCTGACAGATTCAGCATTTTGCTCGGAATTAAAAGCCTTTTGTGCGAGCCTTTGAGATTCGAAATCCTTACGGTCTCAAACTCTGAAGGGGCAGAGGCTGTTAATATTGCAAGAAAAAAATGTACTGATTTTTCCAATAATAACGCGAAAGGAGCCTGCCTGGATGAACGTTCTTCTCGTTTATCCTAACCCCGGTAAACGGAACTCTTTTCAGTGTCCTTTGAGGGGTGAAAACATGCAAATAATTTTTCTAAGGGACGAAACTTCCTGATATCTTCTGATTCAGGTTCCTCAGGAAGCACGTCTCGTTGGCAGGCTCAAACAGGAAAGCCAGGTGCCCAACACTTTTTTCGGAAAGAATGTCAATGGCACGCCAATATCATTTCTCGAATGGCTCATGGCAGGCTTCTGGGCGGGTATCAATCGATCATGAAGCAGATATATTATCCGAAAAACTCCTACCGACGTGTCAGACCATTATTAAAAGAAGTCAAGGCGCTTGAAATATACAGGCCGATAAATATGCAACAGTTCCTTTCATTCTTTCGATCGGCTTTTCGTCTTGGTGTCCTCGGAAAAGAGCGTTTTCAGTATTGGCGACTGATGCTCTGGATCATAATCCGGATGCTCAAACACATCCCGTTGGGCGTCACATTCTCACTTTATGGTCATCACTACCGAAAGGTTTGCGAACTGTATATTTTTTAAGACGGACAGATCCGCTCCAGCCGATTACCTGGGACGTTTTGCGGTTTGGGTATCTGTCTTTACGATTCACCGTATTTAGACAAATGGAGAAACACCATGCTTGAAACACTTGCAGTCATCCTGATTATACTCTGGCTTCTGGGTCTTGTCTCCTCGTACACCATGGGCGGACTCATTCATATCCTTTTAGTCGTCGCAGTCGTGGTGATCCTGGTTCGTGTTATTCAAGGTCGACGCCTGTAGCACCACCGGCATAGTTTCATGCAGCGTGCTGATTTTTGCACAATAAGACTGTGCTGATCGATACGGTCCGGGCTCCATTTGCGGAAGAATTTGTAAACGGTCTCAAAAGGGAGATTGATCCGGAACAAACTGATTTTATCGGAAAAACACCTTGGGAATGATTCGGCACCGGAGGAGGCCTTTTCGACAGGTGTCAGCCGTAATAAAAAAAAGCACGCACAACCCTTTAGCCCTCCAGGGAAACCTATGAACATCTGCGGCAAAAGTATCCCCGGAGTTCATGAACAAAACGGGCCTGTCCGTATCATCTTTTTTAACTGGCCGTCTTGGCCGCAATAACATCAAAATCAGAGAGAAACAGTCATGACGAAAAAAATGGAGATCTATAAATGTGACATCTGTGGGAATATCGTGGAAATGCTTCACGCAGGGGAAGGCGAGCTTGTCTGTTGCGGGGCACCGATGAAGCTGTTTCAGGAGAACACCGTTGATGCGGCGAAAGAAAAGCATATCCCGGTGGTCGAGAAGATCGTGGGCGGCTTCAGGGTAAAGGTGGGAAGTGTGGCCCATCCCATGGAAGAAAAACATTATATTGAGTGGATTGAGGTTATTACAGACGATGGCAGGATATACCGGCAATTTCTTCAGCCCGGAAAAGCACCGCAGGCCGACTTCAAAATCGACGCGAGCAAGATAACGGCTCGGGAGTACTGTAATGTGCATGGCCTGTGGAAAGCATGAACGTACTCTTTTGCCGGACACGGTGCCATGTAAGTCAATACGTATGACAAAGGAGGATATATGAAAACGGGACTCAAGATGTTGTTGACAGTAGCTGCACTCTCTTTCTATGGAACGGCGCTGGCCGCCGATATTTCCGTTGAAATGAACACCGTTGACGATAAAGGTATCGGAAAATCGGTTGGCCAGGTGATCATCAGTGAAACACCGTATGGTGTCGCGTTCACCCCTGCTCTTTCTGGACTTTTACAAGGGCTACATGGCTTCCATATGCATGAAAACCCGAGCTGCGGGCCTCAGGAGAAAGACGGGAAGATGGTGCCCGCATTGGCGGCAGGGGGACACTACGATCCGACTGGAAGCAAGCACCATGGGCTCCCTTGGGGAGACGGGCATCTCGGCGATTTGCCTGCCCTCTTCGTGGATTCCATGGGCAATGCGAATAATCCCGTATTGGCACCCAGGCTTAAAATTACCGATGTAAAAGGTCGTTCTTTGATGATTCATGCCGGAGGTGACAACCATGCGGATCTCCCGTCTCCTCTTGGCGGGGGCGGAGCCCGCGTGGTTTGTGGCATCATTCACTAGAATTCACAATCCGGTGGTTTGAGTGGATGCAATTATGTCAGTCTAGCAAAAAGTCCGGAATTGTCTGTTCAGACCATTCCAGTGAAGAAGTCAACTCTTTGTTTTCTATTATTTAAAATGAACAGGACCCCTGCCTCTCCGTCGGGGTGACGTCTTCTTGCGAATTGATCAATTATGATTTGAATATACTGTGGAGAGGCCACAATGAATATTTATGAATATGCCATGCAGATGGAGAAAGATGGAGAAAAATTTTACCGTGATCTTGCCGGCAATTGCCGGGTAGAAGGCATCAGGACTATTTTTAACATGCTGGCAAGCGAAGAGGTGAGGCATTACAACACCATTGCACTCCTCAAGAAACAAGCAGGGAATTCCCCGCTGACGAAAACAAAAGTCCTGGAGAATGCGAAAAACATCTTTATCAGGATGAAGGAAGAAAAAGCCGATATGCGCTTTGATTCTTCTGAGCTCGATTCCTACCGAAAAGCAGCAGCCATTGAAGAGATGAGCCGGAAGTTTTATCTGGATAAGGCTGCCGATGCCGGGCAGGAAAATGGAAAACAAATCTTCTTGCGCCTTGCCGCTGAAGAAGAAAAGCATCTGCGGATAATGGAAAATATTGTCGAATTCGTTGCCAGACCGGAGCCGGGACACTGGCTTGAAAACGCCGAATGGCACCATCTGGAAGAATATTAATCAGGGGAGAGAGATAGTCGTCAGAAGCTCTTTCCTCCATCAGCATCAAGGTCTAACGCAAATCAACAGGACACTTCTAGTGGACATGGCATTTGCGGTCAATGCGGCGGCTTGGGACAGGCTTATTAGACGGACTTTTATGAAACAACAGGAGGCAACCATGTACTCAAAAGAAGCATTATGCAGCAAAATTACCGCCCTTTATCCGGATATCGGCAAATGTGGCATCGACATCACCGTTGAGCATGACCCACAAAAGAAGATATGGCTGATAGACCTGAAAAAGGACCATCACGAACTCAAACATCATCTGGAAATACCCGATGCCGACGCCTGTATGGAAGGCAAGCAATGTGTCTCCCTCGCCCTTGAGATTGATCAGCTCAAGAAGAATATTGAGGGGGAGCAGTACTAGTGATTCATTAAAAAGAGGGCATCATGGATTACACCATCAAGATCGGGGGGGAAGCGGGACAGGGTATCCAGACCATTGGTGAAACCCTGGGACGTGTATTTGCCCGCTCAGGGTTTCATGTCTTTTCCAATCAGGATTATGAGTCGCGCATCCGCGGTGGACATAATTTCTACCAGATACGGCTTTCTCATCGGCCCCTTGCCGCTTCACGGGACAAGGTCGATATCATCGTGGCCTTCGACAGCGAAAGTATCACCCGTCATGAGCACGAACTTACGATGAACGGCAGGATCATCTATGACGCAACGGCGCTGAAATTCAAGAAAGAAGACCCTGTTTTTCTTGAAATCGCCTTTGAAAAATTAGCCTTGGAGCAGGGTGGCGACAAGATCATGGCGAATACGGTCGCTACCGGTGCGGTGCTCGGCATGCTCGGGATGGGACTGGACATTTTCCTGGATCTTATCGCCGAAGCCTTCAAAAACAAGGGCGATCATGTTGTTGATGCCAACAGGAATGCCGCGCAGGCAGGGTATCAGTACGCCAGACAGCATTGTGACCCAAACACCTTTGCCGTTGCTGCCGGTGAAATCAAACAGCGGATGCTGATCGGCGGGATTGAGGCCATTGCCCTCGGAGCACTTTCTGCGGGATGCAGGTTCTATGCGGCCTACCCGATGACGCCGTCGACGGGTATCATGAACTACCTTGCCGCCAAGGCAGGAGAGTACGGTCTTATCGTCGAACAGGCCGAAGATGAGATCGCCGCGATCAATATGGCCCTCGGGGCCTCCTTCGCCGGGGTGCGCGCAATGACCGGTACCTCGGGCGGCGGCTTTGCGCTAATGGCCGAAGGACTTTCGCTTGCCGGCATGACCGAGACGCCCATCGTGATCGCCATGGGACAACGGCCGGGACCAGCGACCGGCTTTCCGACACGGACCGAGCAGGGGGATCTCGAATTTATTCTGTCCGCCGGGCACGGCGAGTTTCCACGCGTCGTTTTTGCGCCCGGAACCCCTGACCAGGCATTATATCTGACGAACAAGGCCTTTGATCTCGCCGAAAAATACCAGATTCCGGCCTTTGTCCTCTTCGACACCTCTCTTGCCGATTCTCAATGGACTGTCGACAGCTTCGACCTGAGCCGGTTGCGATACCAGGATTACCGCCTGCGGGGAGATGCCTTCAAAAATCAGTTGGACTATAAACGCTATTCCTCTACCGATACCGGCGTCTCTCCCCTCGCAGTGCCGGGAGACGCAAGCCATGTCGTGGTCGTTGACAGCGATGAGCATGATGAAGAAGGTCATATTATCGAGGATGCGGCCACCAGAATCAGGATGGTGGAGAAGCGTCTGTTCAAAAAACTTCCGCTCATCAGGAGCGAAATCGCGCCACCCGACCTTTACGGAGACCAGGATGCGCACGTAGTCCTCACCGGGTGGGGTTCAACATACGGCGTCATGAAGGAAGCCGTTGATGAGCTGGCAAAATCAATGCGTATAGCAATGCTCCATTTCGGTGAGATTTTCCCCCTGCCCGACCTTGCGCGTTTTGATTACGTCGCATTCCTCACGAAGGCAAAGCTGTCCCTGTGTATCGAGCACAACGCCACCGGCCAGTTTGGTCGGCTCCTGCGCGCTGAAACTGGTTTTGAGTTTAAAACCCGGATCAATCGGTATGATGGCAGGCCGTTTACGGTTGAAGAACTGATAGGAGAGATCCATGGTCACCTTGGAAACATATAGAGGCCGGATTCCGACATGGTGTCCGGGGTGCGGCAATTTTGCAATCTTAAAAGCATTAAAAGATATGTTGGTTGAACTTCAGCTGGAGCCCCACCAGATTACCTTGGTGTCGGGGATCGGCCAGGCGGCGAAGCTGCCGCACTACACCAGGTGCAATACCTTCAACGGCCTGCACGGCAGGGCCTTGCCGGTCGCAACGGGGATCAGGCTCGCCAACCATACCATGCCTGTGATTGTCACGACCGGCGACGGCGACTGCTATGGCGAGGGCGGCAATCATCTGATGGCCGCGATGCGCAGAAACATCAATGTGAAACTCTTTGTCCACGATAACCAGATCTACGGGTTGACCAAGGGACAGCCCTCTCCCACCACCGGCGAAGGAACAAAGGCCAAGAATGTCCCATTCGGAGTGATCTCCGAACAGTTCAACCCCATGGCTCTTGCCGTGGCTCTTGACTGTGGTTTCGCGGCTCGGGCCTTTGCAGCCGACACGACGCATCTCAAGGGCCTGATGAAAGAGGCTATGGACCATCAAGGATTTGCGCTTATCGACATCCTCCAACCCTGTGTCACATTCAATAAGGTAAATACCTACGACTGGTATAGTCAGCGTGTGTATCATATCGAATCTGACTATAATCCCGAAAATCGCATGGCGGCATTTGCAAAATCACTCGAATGGGGCGACCGCATCCCGATCGGTGTCATCTACCGGAATAACAGGCCGACTTTTGAGGAGCGTGTTCCAATGCTGGCAGCCGGGCCACTCGCCCATCAAGCATTCAGCCCATCACGGATCGAGGAGACTCTTAAGGAGTTTTATTGAGAACTGAAGGCGAAAATTTCCTGCTTTTCACGCTGTAACGAGATCAGGATGCAAAAAAACCAACAGGATGCGCGACTGCGGACTGAAGGGTTATCCCCACCATGTTGTCCGGCCCCTTGGGCCGTAATTCTTCGCTGAACGCACTGCTGGTCACCGAAGACTGTGAAGGCGAGCTGCCCAGCGAACTTATCCTCTCCGTGATCAAAAACAGCGACAAAAATGGCAGGGATGGCGAATTTCGAAAATGGTTCGCCACTTCGAACCAGGTGTTCAGTAAATTTAGTGGCTTTGTGAGCAGAAAGCTTCTGAACCCCCTAAGGGAGGGAAACTACACTGCCATAGTCGAATTTGAAAATCAAGCCGCCTTCCAAGCGATGCATAACAGTCCTCAACATGAAGAAACCGGCAATCAGGTCAGGTCATTGTTTGATGGCACACCCACGCCCACGTTCTATGAAGCAATTTTGGGATAGGTTGTCGGAGACGGAGTATCTACGACCGTTTTATCTGTGTGGTGGGCTCATCAGAGATTTATGGACGAGTTTGACTGGCTCAGTCACCAGAGATTGGGGGTAATTCGTCGGGTGTTGATTTTAGCAGTGATCCCTTTCCTGCACAGTGTGAGCCAATAGGGGACATCTCGAAAAGAGACTCCCTGACTCGGCCTTATCGCTTGATACTCGGAAATGCCTATCTTGCAGACAGGTTGTTCAACGCATTCATTTGAATGAACACTCAGCTATTATTGTTTGCAAACGTATCACCCGGAAAATCCGAAAAGTGTCATATATGACCACTGGGTAAATGTGACCATTTTTGGATGGCTTTTAACACAAGCCCGGCAATTATCTATTTGAAAAATCTTTGTTAAAAATCGATATGATGGTTGATGTAACGCAGGGTATTGAAACCTGGCACAAAGAGTGCAAATAGAAGGAGGAGGCGATTAAAGCATCTGGAAAGATTGTGTCGAATCCTACGATGTTTTCAGCAGAAAAGGTGATACTGGTTCGCATCTGACCGTCAGAATTCTTGGGGCAAGAAAGCCTCCACTTGTTACTCCCCGCTGATCTCAGTTTCATATGAACCACTATCCGATCCTGATAAACAGGACGTTTTTCAGTACCCCTTTGAGGGAGATGAGTACCTTAACGAAATAATTTTCCGCACTCTTCTCGGTACCTCCTTGAGGGGGTAGAAACGGGCTTGAAATTATCTTCAAGGGTACTAAAAGGTTTCACAACAAGCAAACAGAGAGGATTAACCCCCATGAAAAAAAGAAATATCTTTCTCACCTATGTGGTCCTTCTGGTGATGGTCGCAGTCACTGGTGCCTGTGCATCGACACCAAAAAACGAACCGAAAGGAGAAGTAATTCGGAAAACCACGACGACAACCGAAAGACCCGTGATCCAGGAGAAGAAGACCACCACTACCACCACGACCGAAAGTCAAGATTAATCGAACCAACCGGTTCTAAAGTTCAGCTGCTTGCAGGGAATGGCTCTGTAGGTTTCAACTCCCTGAAAGAACAAAAAACCAATTGAACCTGAAAACAGGCTTAAAGGTGAAAAACTCAAATCTGAGGTTCAAGACAAGACCGGGTAGGAAGAATCGCAGTGTTACATCGAATGCTCTAAATCTCATACAATAGGAGAATGCCATGAAAAAAATGATGTTGTTTGTAGTTGCAATGACCGTTCTGATTACGCCATGCGGAGTATTTGCCCAACAGGACAAAATGACTGTCACAACGACGGAATCAGCGGGAACTATCAGCGAGGTCAACCCCGACACCCTGGTTATCCGGTCGGAAACCAGTACAACTCCGGCGCACTATACCTACACGAAGAAAACAATCTATGTTGACGAAAGAGGTATGCCCGTCTCCATGGAGACGGTTAAGTCCGGGCTGCCGGTGACGGTGTATTACACCAGCGAAGGCAACCGCATGATCGCTGACAAAGTAGTGGTTCGGGAAACCACGACGACCACGACCCAAAATCCCCTGACCCAAGAGAAGCAGACCAGCACCACGACGACGACAACCGAAACAAAATAAGGTGGTCGAGGAGAGTGGAGCAATCCAGAGACTGAACAAGCAGAGAAGCGCACAGGTCCTGAACGACGACCTGCAGAAAACATTCTGTCGATAGTCTCTCGGCCTGGACAAGAAGAGCCGGGCGCCACTAATGGCGGCGGCATGGGAAGTCGAGCCCCCGAATTGTTTCACTCTCATGGTGGGAAAAGGGCGAATGGCGAACAAAAAATCGTGAAATCTTAAGCCCTTCATGGGATTTTTGTAAGAAAACGAGTGTGTCGTTTTTAAGGGAGACGCTAATTCCATGCTATTCAACAATAACATTGGTCAACGTTTAGTAAATGGGATTTTGGATAAAATTTCAAGAGGAGGGAATTATGAAAATTAACGGAAAATGGCAAGGCGTTTTGGTGGCCGGACTTTTGGCGATGATGATCTCGCCGGTCTTGGCGCAAGAAAACGAAGAGAGTTTGGCACAATACCTGCCGCAGGTTTCGCAGCAGGGTCAAATAACCTACACCTCGGGCGGCATTGGCCTGGAGGAGCGAGGAGCACTTGAGGCCACCGCGAAAAAGTACAATCTTATCATCTCGAACGCAGACAGAAAGGGTGAATTCACAGCCGAGACGACGATTGTCATCACAAGCAAGGGCAAGCAGGAGATGCTGACTGTCAATGACGCCGGGCCCTTGTTGTATGCCAAGCTCCCGGCGGGGGCATATGTCGTAAAGGCCATCAACGGCGACAAGAAAGCGGAGCGCACCGTTTCCATTACGGGGCAAAAGCAGGCAAGGATTCACTTTATCTGGTCTGAATGATTGGCGGCATCCCGGTTTTCGGGTGGAAGATGACGCAAAGCCCAAAAGTGGTTTCACATGTAAAATATCGGGACATACCAAAGTGTCCGGGGTCAACTTATTGAAGACCCGTCCCGGTCTGCTGCTGGAGCGTCATCTGGTTCTTATGTTCTTTTGTCTTGGATGTGAGGTAGTCGTTCTTGTCCAGATCGAAGAGCTGTGTTCTGTAACGGGTTGTAAATTCGTACCATTCGTTGATTCTCATGCTGAAACGACTTTCTTCGGGATAGCGCAATGTATTCATAAAGGACTGGATCGCGAAATAACACCGGACTGCGGTGCGCTCGACTGCGCCACGAGGCCCGCCGAGATAGACGGGGTTGCCCTTTCTGTCCGTTCCGGTCACGGTGAACCCCACTTTGCTCCGACCGAGTGTTGCAAAATAGATCTTTGCCACGAGGCGAAGTGCGGCACTGTCACTGTATGCATAACTGACGTGGACAAAGGTCCTTCCCTTATCAAGGGGCAGGGCCTCGAACCTCATCCTGTGGTCCTTGGTGCCGTAAGGGCCTACATCAGCATTAAGCATGATATCCAGATATCCCTGCTGCTGATCCACCTTCCGGTAACGGCTGATGATCTGGCGGGTGGCATCCGGCGGTTGATACTCTTTGCCGCCGAGGTAAAAGGTCAGAATCCAGGCGCCGGCCAGTTCCCTGTAGGTGGACGCCTTGATATTGGGATGGAGGGAGACGATATCGCACCAGCTCGCCGGAACCGTAAGCACGTTGACAACGTCGTCGAAGGGGTAATAGAAGCTCCCGTAGACGTCCACATGCACTCTGTCATCCCGCTCAAAAGACTCCAGAAAGAGAGGAAGGCCGAAG
>Ga0182021_10011331_pt1 | contig 10576 bp, 10 predicted proteins | sample 612E3MmetaG_FD_120493 | JGI IMG/M metagenome (GOLD analysis project Ga0182021, IMG submission 120493) | Permafrost microbial communities from Stordalen Mire, Sweden - 612E3M metaG (Illumina Assembly) | ecosystem: Environmental > Terrestrial > Soil > Wetlands > Permafrost | place: Sweden... | reverse complement strand
TTAGCAGCGCCGATTCCTTGAGCTAGAGCAAATTCGTAACTGACCGCGCCAGCAACTGCTGGCCAAGTGAAGGTAAGATTAATAGGTACATTTTGTGCACCAACTGCAGGATATAAAACCATAGCTGTGGTGGCGGTTGTTGTGATAGGTGTGATAGTGGTCGTAGTAACAGGTGCGGTTTTGGTCGTGAAGAAACCGACAGTCCATGCTCCCTTTGACCCATTCGCATTTACAGCACGGAACTCCCAGTTGTAGGTGGTGTTATATAAGAGTGTTTCCTGGGCTGTGATACTGTTGGTGGGCGTGTTGTTGGAGTAGTCAAGGATATCGAAATTATTAGCAGCGCCGATTCCTTGAGCTAGAGCAAATTCGTAACTGACCGCGCCAGCAACTGCTGGCCAAGTGAAGGTAAGATTAATAGGTACATTTTGTGCACCAATTGCAGGATATAAAACCGTAGCTGTGGTGGTTATCTTAGTTGTGTTAGTGGTTGTCGTGGTTTGGGTTAATACAGTGAAGGTCGTCGTGGCACTTTTCCCCGAGGAATCTGTCACTACGATAGTATAGTTACCGGGTGACTGAGTGGTAGACAAAATGAGTGTGAATGCTACATTCCCTGTGCTGTCAACACTATAGGTGTGGCTTCCTGTTAATGGCATACTGTTCCATGATATATCGGCTGACTTCACCGTTCCCAAGGGCGTGAAATTATATCCGGTGACCGTAAACTGAGACCCAGGGCTACCGGAGGCTGGCGTCAAAGTGAGGGAAGGCGGCGGTGTAGTCTGAGGCGTCGTGACCGTGATGGTCCCACTGGCGGTTTTGCCGGCTATGTCAGTACATTTTACAGTGTATGTGCCTTTAGGTAAAGCCGATAGGATGAGACTATAGCTAAAACTTCCGTTTGCATCCATAGAAATGGATTCGGCATTCCCAATCATTCCGCCTATAGTGATGCCCAAAGTAGATATAACACCGTTTGGCGTGAAACCTTGACCTGCGATTGTTACCGTTGCCCCTGTTGAGACTGATAGGGGATTTACAATTATACGCGAAGATTGGATAGATGTTATTGTGTTTATGTTAGTATTTGTGACGCTCGTTGTTGTCAATGTGGCAGTTTTAAGTAACAGAGACCAGTTCACCTGTGTTGTATCCCACCAGTTAAATTCGTTGTCCGAACCTAGCGTTTCACCATTATTCTGTTGCGCCCAAGCGGCAGCTTGATATAGGTCCTGAACAGCCCATCCACCAGTTAGATAATCGTTGTAAGATTGAGTATCCGTTATGCCATGACTAGAAAAAGTGTTAGGTTTTACTTTACTTGGAATCGCAGGTCCCCCGACTGTTGTGCATTCAATGGGAATCGCTTCTGGAGTTTGGCCTGAGATGAGGACGACAACCCAAGCGTGTCCTTCAAGAAGTTTGGCATCTGTCCCCAAGACCATGATTGTCTTAAAACCGGCATTAGCCAAGTAGAACTGTGTAAGCGCACTCATGTTCGAGCAATCGAACTTGTTGACCTCATAATTCCATTGAGTAAGTCCTTTAAGGTCATTCAGCGCAATTTGTAGTTCGTTCACGCCGTATGGTTCATAACTCTTTCTCAATTCTGGTAAACCATCATAGTATGGAATGTTGTATCGCTCTTCAAATAATTGATCAATTTGACTTTGAACTTGCACAATCTGTGTTATATTTACCGCTGGATTATAATCGGGAGAAGCCACAAAGCTCTGTAGGGGAGCTAAACCCTTCTTACTTTCTGAAGACGCAGACGTAGATGTAGATGTTAGTGTAGGTGCTTCATTGATAGTAATACAACTGGTACTGAATAGAACGCTCAGGATTACTAAACAACTCAACAGTATTTTAAGTCTGACTATCATCTTAACCTTCCTCTACCCAAGGTGGATCGACTTTCCTTGATAGCTGGGGTGTTTCCACCGATATTTTACCAAAGTGCCTTGTGCGGACTTTGACATATTCTACCACTTAATACTTACAAGTGAAAGACGCAAGGTTGAAGAACTGATGTAAATCTCGGATGAAGCGTTGTAAATATAGTGTCTTCATTCTCATCAACAATCGGTCATTTGACGGCGAAGATTAAAATAATGACCGCAGGAACCATACCAAATAGCTGGCAAGTCCAGTGAGGTCAACGTACAGCTCCCAAAACAGGAAAAGAATGGAATGCTTCAGTCCGACAACTTTTCGCTGGTTATCGGGTCTTTCAAAATATCTTTATAGTTTCCGTGCGTTTGTAAATATTCCCAGATGTCCTTTATAAGTATTACGGATTCCCCATCAGCAGTTTCACCGATGTCCGTTTTAGGATTCTCCGCATAATATTTCCACAAACTTAGCCCGTTTCTGATATAAGTTCCTAAACCGTGATGAAGCATCATCAATTGATCCTTCGGGGTATTGGCCAGTTCTTTCTTTATGTCTTCTGGTAGATGTTTCAAAACTTCTTGCACAGCCTCATTTCTTGTCATCGGGTATTTTTTCCAGGGTTTCTGTTCAGTTGTTTCCATTCGATTTTCCTTTTGAAACTATTCAGATTAATAAACTACTGGTTTTAATCTCTTATAGACTTGGGGATATGGGATAACTTCTGGAATAATCACCGGTCCGTCCTGATCGATTTTCAGAGCATCTTTCCATAAAAGGACTACAAGACTTCAGTCCTCAAAGTACTCCCTTGATTTTAGGTCTTTGTTTTACCTTTCTTAGGTTTTTTAAATTCTTCAGCTTCTTTGGTGTTTTTAATTTCAGTTATCATTTTCTCAAAGGCCGCGGCATCGCTGTCTTTGACACTTTCCATGTCAGTTATGAGTTCGTCCAAGATTTCACAATCGGAAATGCCATGTAACCTCATGTTAACAGGCGCTTTTTAGCCTTGTTTACATGTTCATTAACCTGACAAAGAGTGACTTGCGAACCATGGCTCATTAAGTACTCCTTGAGAGTAGTCCTCATCTTGAATGCTGATACCGTGTGAGGGTCCAAATCTGGGGGTGCTCCTTGCTTTACCAATTCTCTTTTTATAATATTTTCGATTGCTTCAGTTCCAAAACTTTGATATGTATATTTCCTTTCACCTATCGAAGAGTCTTTACCAGCATCGGCCACTATGTAAATCCGGAACATGTTTCTGAGCGAATATCTGTTATCATCCTTTTTTGGATCGCCACGTAATGGGTTGTGTTCTTCCCAGAGACTTTCCAGATTTTCAAGGGTCAATAACAATTCGGGATTCATAATATCGTAGGGTAAAACAATAAGCAATGGATGAAGATAACTCAGTTCATTTAACTTATCAGGGGTCAATTCATCTTTACCCTTAGTTATCGCAAAGATTGTTATTTCCGTATCAGCGAAACCAGGGTGATGTTGTATGTATATGACTCCACCATCTTCGTTTTCAGCGAATCTGCTATTACCATAGGTTGAGTTCCCGGTACGATGGTACGCACAAAACTTGGCCAGTGTTTTCTTACTCAAATGCATAAAACATCCCCCCTTCTTTTTACCCAATCGAATTATACATCAAAATATTCTTGTAGAGAATATTATTTTCCAGAATATTTTCTATGATTTAACCTGTGAATGCAAGAAATGTTATAGGGAAACGTGTCTATCAAGCGAGAAAGAAAGCAACCCCGCCAATTACTCAATCGGACTTGATTGCCCGGTTGCAGCTATCAGGGATAATGATGGACCAGTCAACCCTTTCAAAAATTGAGAACGGGCAACGACCAGTATTGGACATCGAGATAATAGCACTGGCAAAGGCACTAAAAGTTACATCGGCTTGGCTACTCGGAGAAAAAAGTTAAACTCGCTTATCACTGATTGGCCAATTCTACAACGATTGGTTTTATTGTTATTTTCAATCGCCATTTTTCTTTCGTCCGAACTTTCTTCTTGTTTACACGGTAGTAAAACTTTCGTCTTTTTGTTTACATAGTAAAGTCCGGGAAGAAAGTAACTGGAAAGTACCGAAGAAAGCGAGACGAAAGTATTTTTGGACATTTGTGACGATAAACATCAGAAAACGGACCACGCTCATCCACATGACACATACTGGATTTTTCAAACTACCGCTAATAACCGAATATCATATTTTATTACAAGAACCAAAGAAACATAAGGGTGACCCAATGTGAAATAATCGTCAGGTCCGGCAAAATCGATTTATATGCTATCTTTCCCGCAAAGGACTGTTATGCTTCAGTCCGGTGTCGGAGGAACTCCTGTCTGTGAGGAATGTAGTTCATATCAAATGGATTTGGCTGTTAAATCTCCAATATTAAGTAACATAATACTTTCATAAATGTGTAGAAGCTCATGTCTTAAATCCCGTGCTAAAGGGTAGCCATAATCTTTTCTTTTTATAATTACCCAAGATTCCGCTACATCAGAATAAAAAGCGGCCGCTGATGACCCATCGGGAGTACCGGGTGCTCCCCATTCTTGGAGCGCTTTATCTCGAATATGAGATGAAGCTAATAATCGCTTTTGAAGTTTCATGTAAGGTTTAGAATCTACAACGTAAGCCTTAATGCATGGCATTTTTATTTCGGATACAAATGGATACCGCTCGATTAGGTCCTTCTTCAGCTCCTCCCAAATTTGTTCAAGTCTTTTTTGTGAAATTTCTCGTCCTTGAATCAGAAATGTTTCAGGGTTATCCATATTCAACTTCCTTTTACATCATTACTATAATACAGCAACCATGGTTAGATGGACAGGCACTAGCCATTTGTATAGGTTTCTACGAGGAATAAGGGTTTGCGAGCGACCGTTTGCGATGATGTGGGTTTACGAAGGACTGTTTACGGTGGGTTTGCGTTACGTAGGGCGTAAACTTAAAGTCCTTCAGACTGTATTACCAATAGTCCCACAGTCCTTTATTTATATTGCGGAAAGTCCTTTAAAGCCTCAATCCATATCTACGAAATCTCTTGACGAAGTGCTTGAAGGTCCTTACAATCGGAATTATGAGTAGTTATCCGAAAGCACTGAAATGGAATCCGACCCAGGTAAAAATACTCGGGATGCTTAAAACTGGTGCCAGTCACCATCAGATTGCCAAGGACTTGCATGTTAACATCTCAGTAGTGGTCAAGGTCAGTCATGCCCTTAAGAAGGGGCAATCCCCAGCGACACCTTACGTCCCAAAACAAAACAAGACCAAATCGGGGGCAGTTAAAAAGATAAAGTCTGACGCGGCAGCCATGGTCACCGGGACACACTCTGCTCAATATGCTGTAGATGCGAAGAAGCAACTCGATGCGGGACAGGACTCATCTACAGCAACGGCCTTTGGCGAAGATTCAAAACAGGGTAATTCGGGAGAGCAAAAGCAAGAACAACGACTTAGCGTTCAACTCGACTCGGCAATTGAAGCCAGACTCGTCCCTGTTGCGATTGATATACCCATCACTCAGATTATGCAGAACTGGAGAGCTTATCTGGTAATAAAAAAACACTTGCCAGCGGATACTAAATGGGAGGATATTATCGAGACCACTTTCTACCGATATGCTAAATTACTCGATCCGCCTGTAACCTTACAAGCCTGGTATGAAGGCGAAACACATGATAGTTCCCCCGAACCCGCTCCCGAGAAAGTATCTATGAAATCCGTTGATAATAGTCACAAGCTAATGGATATAAATAGTAAGGAATTCGAGAAACTGGTGACTGGAATGATGGTCAAAACGATTAATGCAATCCAAGCCGGTGAGTTGGAAATATAGCAAGATATCCGCCAGTTTGCAGCTTCATAAGGGCGCTAACTATCTTATAAGTTTCAGCTAACCGGACATCACGTATTTCATAAACGGAATTGTTGTTAAGAGCATCAGGAAACCTTATGAAACGGCCACTAGGTCCCACCAAAGCGATTTCTGACCTATTAAAACAGAAAAGGACTTAATGCTTCAGTCCACGCCCCCGCATGGGGGGCGACTCAACGGATTTACCTTATGGCCTAAAACCTATCTGTTTCAATCCACGCCCCCGCATGGGGGGCGACCTTAAAAACTAAATTGATGCTCTTTTGTTCCTGAAGTTTCAATCCACGCCCCCGCATGGGGGGCGACGGGGAAAATGGTACATCTAAGCTGGTTGATGTTTCCGTTTCAATCCACGCCCCCGCATGGGGGGCGACTTGACGGCAAGATCTATGTGGTCAAACTGGATAATGTTTCAATCCACGCCCCCGCATGGGGGGCGACATTGGTGTATTTGCCTTTGACCTGTAATTCAACTTGTTTCAATCCACGCCCCCGCATGGGGGGCGACACGGCATAAGAGCCAACATGAGTATTAATCCCAAGTTTCAATCCACGCCCCCGCATGGGGGGCGACGGCGATCTCTTCCGGTTTGGCGCCGGTGTTAATTTTGTTTCAATCCACGCCCCCGCATGGGGGGCGACCTTCCAGATCAGTCTTGTCCGTCTGAGACTTATCGTTTCAATCCACGCCCCCGCATGGGGGGCGACCTGGCGTCAAGAACTTGAAGATTACTCGATACTAAGTTTCAATCCACGCCCCCGCATGGGGGGCGACTCGGGATGATGACTTGACGGCCTTGCTGGTTATCTTTGTTTCAATCCACGCCCCCGCATGGGGGGCGACACCGATGCGCTCACCTCTGCCACACCTTTAATCTTGTTTCAATCCACGCCCCCGCATGGGGGGCGACACATTTGACACCGCATTGATTTGTCCGTCACATTGTTTCAATCCACGCCCCCGCATGGGGGGCGACCCTGCACCAGAATTATCTGGTCCGATTGTCCAAAGTTTCAATCCACGCCCCCGCATGGGGGGCGACAATCGGTTATCGATTTTATTACCGTTTTTATGGTGTTTCAATCCACGCCCCCGCATGGGGGGCGACTTGTCCCGTTCTCTGATTGATATACGTGACTCGTTTCAATCCACGCCCCCGCATGGGGGGCGACAGTTGTCCAGAAGGATTATTGTTACTAACAGTTGGTTTCAATCCACGCCCCCGCATGGGGGGCGACAGGGCGTCACAATCAGTTCCGGTAACATCGTGGTTTCAATCCACGCCCCCGCATGGGGGGCGACGTCTCTAATGCGTGTACCGTTTTACTGATGGCTGTTTCAATCCACGCCCCCGCATGGGGGGCGACCCGGTTACTCGACCAATTAGAAAAGAGAGGTTAATGTTTCAATCCACGCCCCCGCATGGGGGGCGACAATGGAGATTATTTGTAGTAGGGTCATAAACTATTGTTTCAATCCACGCCCCCGCATGGGGGGCGACCGCCTTGGGATGATTCCTTAGCTCCGATAACCAAGAGTTTCAATCCACGCCCCCGCATGGGGGGCGACCTGACTATTGCAGGAGGCTTCTTTTTCGGCAAGTTAGTTTCAATCCACGCCCCCGCATGGGGGGCGACAAGGAGCGAAATGTTAATTTTGGATATTAATTCGTTTCAATCCACGCCCCCGCATGGGGGGCGACAGTACTTTGAACGTAAAAACCAATTAATCAACAAAAACAAAATTGGGAATTCACGCTCACTACCAGGTCAGGTTAGTAGTTGCTGAAGCTCGCCGACCTCACGCCTGACCTTACCCGCGCTAATGGTTGGCGAAAATTATACTATTATGGGACCCTCCGGGTCATATGCCTGTCCGGCTCCCACTTGTTCAATTCGGCCTTGCCAATTACTTCCCAGAAAATAGAATCGTAGACTATCTTGATCTTTGTCAATCTTTTCAATTAAACGTTCCCGTACAATTGTCCACTTTGTGGGGTCAACCAGGCATTCAAAAACGGATTTCTGGACTCTTTGTCCGTAATCTTTACAAACACGAGCTACTTGCCTTAGTCTTTTTCGTCCGCCTTCGCTTTCTGTCGCCACGTCGTATGTTATAAGTACTAACATTTTCTTCTCCCGATAAAGGAAATATCACCAAACCTATACAAACATCGCTATTCAATTTTTAAGGTGCTAGAATGCCTATTTGGAAATAAACGCCGGATAGTTATCCAGTTCTCCCCGCAGATATCGGGAAAGAAGCATTGCCTGTATGTGGGGCAGTAACCCGATCGGCACATCTTCTCCCAGATAAGGGTGTTTGATTTCTTCCTGTTTCCGTTTCTGGTACTCGACCAGCACAGTTTTACGTGTCACATCATCCATTGTTATAGCGCCGGATTCTGTTTGTTGAAAGCCGCTTGCCTGAATTTGTTTAAGGTTGATCAAAGTTAAGGCAAGTCTATCAACGATATAAGGTCGAAATTCCTCCATGATGTCTAGTGCGAGCCCTGGCCTGCCGGCTCTATCCCTGTGAAGAAAACCCACCGCGGGGTCGATGCCAGAGCACTCAAGCGCAGAGGCAACGTCGTGAGCAAGAACAGTGTAAAGGAACGATAAAATCGCATTCATATTATCCAAAGGAGGCCGACGGCTTCGCCGATTGAACGAGAATTCTTTCTTCTGTTCTATTACTAAATATTTAAAGACACCAAAATAGTTACGCGCAGCATCTCCCTCAATGCCCCGAATAGAGTCCAAAGGCAAGGGCTCCGTCAGTGATTGTAACTGCGTATTCAAGTAATAAGCAGTTGTTTTCAGTTCACTAACGCCTTCACTTTCGGGGTAAGAACGTACAGCTCTAAGCAAAACAGTGCGGCAGTTAGCAATTTTGGCGATAACTACAGCACGTGCGATTACGGCAGAGCTTTCAAGATTATCAGCCCGGCGGTATTGCTCACGCCGAAGAAGCACATTTCCTGATACCGGACCTTCCATACGAGCCATAAATCTGCCGTTCATACTGAGGAAAGATACGCTGACATGACGCTCGGCGCATAAACCAAGCAAAAAGGGGCTGCAAGAAACCTGTCCGAAACAGATAATTGAGCCGATGGTATGGATGGGCAATTGCAGTTTAGTTTCCTGCTCGACGCGTACCAACACAGTTTCACCTTCACGGGCCAGGTAGGATCCCTGAGTAGTAATATATAGCGTGTTTAATAAATGCTTCATTTACCCTCGTTTTCAGACAAAACATTACGCAGGTAGTTCTCTACACTACCACGTCCGCGCGGCATTTTAGGCAAACAAGTGTCTATGAGTGAACACCGCTCACACTTTACACTATACGAAACCACAGGTGTTTTGCTAGAATCAATTAGCTCATGTAACCGATTGGCCACGTTCGCGGTCTCTTCTCTTAGAGAACTATCCAGATTTACGATATTCCTCCGGCGGGGTTTACCGTAGAAGAACGCTGAGGATGAAATCTGGATATCAAGCATCTCTTCCAGACACATCGCCTGAGCACAAAGTTGGACTTCGTCCGTACGGTCTAGTTTCGGCAAACCGCGTTTATATTCAACGATGAACGGCTGCCAACGTCCCTGAGCGCTGGGAAGTTCTACACTAGACTTTCCCACTGAACTATCCACGCGGTGGAACTCCACAACGTCCGCCACACCAACTAATCCAAGCCGCAGAGAACGTAAACGAAGTGCCCGGGCAATGCGTAAATCACCCACGGCTTCACTTCCCTCCTCATGAGCGTGTTCATGAAGAATTTTCCCTTCCGCCGTGTAAACGTTCTCTTCCCACAAACCTTCAATGTGAATCAAGGCTACCTGACGTTCACAGAAAGCAAGGTGCTGGAGACCGGATATCGGCAACAAGTCATCTTCGGTGTACATAGTTAATCTCTTTTATACGGACATCCTACTACTTAGGCCGGTGATAATTCCGCCCCTTCCATCTCGTTAAGTTCTTCCGGCTTGAGCCCGGCAAGTATATCAAGCTTATATGAACCGTCTTTATCTACATGGAGGGAGCGGTGAACTTTTACGGAGGAATACTGTCCGTATGGACTATTGTGCTTCCACCAGATCACTTTCTTCACTTCCATGCTACCTTCCGGTCTGGCAGAAGAAACATCGTTGACGAACAGTGAGCGTAAGGCGAGTTTGATTTTCTCAGCGTCCTCATCCGAAAAACCGGTCTTATGCGCAAGTTGTGTATTGATAGCCCCAAAGGAGACATATACCCCCTTACCCACGCGGTGTTTCATCCCCATCGTATCGGAACCCTTCTTGTCCGGATTATATTTGTCGGTTTCGAGATTGACACTTTTTACGATTTGCAGACTATCCGGTATGATAGGTTCTACGCTGAACGCACTTTGGATTGTCATGGGGCCACGGATACCAACGGACACTGCGTCAACGTTACCCTCTTCAACGCCCTCTTCTACAGAATCCACTTCCCGCACTTCGGCTTTCGTTGTATTTTTCTTATCTTTCTTCTTGAACGCAAAGACCTGGCCGAACGCCCGTACATCAAACCATTTTGCACAACCATCTATCCGTGTATCGCCAAATTTTGCAGAAATAAAGCGGTCGTTGAGAGAGCGGAAATCGTCAATGCGATTGTCATCGGACTGGACAAAGATAGACTCGCCCATATCCTGCAAGCGATTGCGGACTTTGCGTTTGAGACAAACATCCGAGATTTCCCCATAACCTTCATAGGTCTGTCGGGGACGATTG
>Ga0182021_10011330_pt1 | contig 10576 bp, 8 predicted proteins | sample 612E3MmetaG_FD_120493 | JGI IMG/M metagenome (GOLD analysis project Ga0182021, IMG submission 120493) | Permafrost microbial communities from Stordalen Mire, Sweden - 612E3M metaG (Illumina Assembly) | ecosystem: Environmental > Terrestrial > Soil > Wetlands > Permafrost | place: Sweden... | reverse complement strand
TTTATTTCTTAAAATTAAAAGTAGGAAAGTATCCCTGCTTGATTCTAGACGACAGATTAATCAAGGTTATAAAGAATAAAATCTTTAAAGAGTTTGATAAGCGGGAACTTGAAAACTTAAAGAAAAAAGATTATCCAAAATATTTGGAAATCGCGTCCAATATTGCAAAGCAATTGAGGACTCAGCCAGATAAAATCGAAATGTTTCTATTTGTTTTTGGAAATAAACTTAAAAATAATGGTGCATAATCTGAATAGAAATTCTACATAGCCGAAATCTTGCTCTTCTTCTATAAGAATAGATACCCTTTGCCCCTGAATTATAAGCTCGAAGCCACCCATTTATTGTCTTATTATATCCTTAACCGTATGATTGGCCAGGCCAAGCGCTTTGGATGTTTGAGATTGGATGTTATTGTACTTAAGCAATGCCTTTATGACAATGTTTTTTTCGAGTCCAGATATCGATTCCTTCAGCGAGAATTCTTTCGATTCATCGATCATCAAGTTCATTTTCGCAAGTTCTATTCTGTCCTTCTGCTGAATTACGATTTCTGCAGATGGCACATCGAGTGCTTTAATAAATGATTTAAGTTCGAGTATGTTCTCGTCCCACTTATGGTGAAGCAGAAGTTCGAGAAAATTCTGATCCATTTGTTTCCGTCGTTGTATTTGAAATTGAGTAAAGAAATGCTGCGCAAGTTCCGGTATGTCTTCCTTCCTTTTCATTAATGGCGGTAACATAATGACCTTATACTTCGAGATTATTTTTGACAGTTCCGGAATAATGTCTCCGCTACGGGATAGCGTTTGAGGAGGATTGTTGAAGAGAAAGATGAACCGGCAACAAATCAGACGTTTTTCATTTGCACCAAGTCGAACAATATGCCGGGATTGTATCGCTTCTGCCAATTTCTGCTGAAGAAATTGGGAAGCATAATTGATATGTTTTAAGACAACGGTTGTGGGCATTTCCAGAACACTACGGCGAGTTGTTTGAAGTTCCGATGGACTGCCTCCGAGAAGAGCTATACGCTGATCGCGATCATTCAATATTCGAAAATTGACACATTCTAACCGACTCTCCCTCATCGCAGAATGAGCGTGGATGCGGGAAGACAGAAGCGATTTGCCGACACCGGGTTCGCCGGTGATGACAAGCGGAGCTGTATCCTCCGATAGCTTTGTGAGGGAAGCTTTGATGCGCCTGATGGCTGGACTTCCCCCTATAAGGTAGTCCGACATGGTGCATCGTGTCAATTGGTGGTGGTTGACATGGCCTTTCCGGGCAAATGAAAAAGTTATACATCACTTGGCCTCCGAAACAAGTTCGGATATTTCTGTAAAACCATTTGTGTCGCTTGGCGGTGATACCGACGATTACAATACACACTTCAACGGCCGTATAGCGGACAGGGTGCTTCATTGTCTGCCCGTCCGGAATACGTGCATTTGTTGTGGTACATCTACTTACGAAGGAACCGAATGATATCGGACTCTGCCATCAACGGAGGTTTGTCAGTTAATCTCGCATCGTGTTGCGATCGGTGTCCGTCTTTGGAAGAGACTTCCCTGAATTGGAAGAATACTAATTTTAAATACTTTGATTATTACGCGTGGGGAAAAATATAATCTTGTGGTGATTTTGTCAAGTCAGATTTTTCTTGAATTCGACAGATTTTTCCTAAACGATTTAAGAATATTCTTATTTTAGGTTAACCTTCCCGATCTTGAGGAATATCGATTAAGAGTAAAAATAATTTTCTATGGTGGTTGATTTGTCATCAAATAAACATTTTATTTGATTATACATTTTAAGTAGCTGCAACCGAATTAAGGGGATAATTGTTGCGGTCCACAATGAGCCTCTCGATTCGTTCTGATACGATAAATTAGTTTTTATGTCTTATGGGGAAAAGACTTACCGAGTGAAACGATATGCACAGCACTATTTCATTGCAGGGATAAAACGAAGGATTTTATTATAAGTAGAAAATGAAGATCGATCATTTATGGTCACAGGGAGTCATCCCCCCGAGATGAACTGTGATCTGTAAAAGCCCGGCGTTCGATAGTGGCGCCGGGTTATTTTTTTTATAAACGTCGGATTAACATTGTAAAACATTTGGAGGACGATAAAGGGCGTTTGATGGAACGCCCCTTCGTTTTAGGTATCGCAGTTATATCTCAATATCCTGCAGGCCAAGCTGGAAAGCGAGGGCTATCAATTGCGGCAATGATGACACGCCAAGTTTTATTTTAATACGACTGCGTAAGGAATCAACCGTTTTCGGATTTACATCGATAGCATCTCCGATTTCTTTCAAAGATTTCCCATCTATCGTATGTTTTATGATTGCCCGCTCCCGTGGTGTGAGTTGCTGTATAATTTTTCGATTTACTTCCTGTTCCAATCTTTCCGATGTAATGTCCTTCTGCATGCCCCACACGCGAACAAGCAGCCCCTCTTCGATTATTCCGAAAACATCGTTAAGGAAGTATTTCCGGATACCGCCCGCCCCAATTTCGAGTGTTTCGGTATTGCGTATCTGGTATCCATTTTTAAGGAATGTCCGAAGGTGCAGAAGGTTTGATGCTACGGCATTATCAAATAATTGAGTGAATCTTGCGCCAATTAGTTTTCCCGGATCATCGTAGCCATACATTTTGACAAACGATAGATTACATTCGGACAGATAGGCATGTTTGAACAGATGTATTTCCTGCTGATCAAAAGGCAAACTCGTTGACAACGGTTTATCAAGCAACCCGAGCCAGACTCCATAATCAGATTGATGAAAAGTTAGTTGGTAGAATTCATCAGATTTATTATCCGATGTAAAGCAGGGACTGGTGGAATTTCCCTTCTTCATATTCATCTCCCCTGAAATGATGTACGGTAATATTGAGTGGTGATTATTTAGTTTATATTTTTACATTTTCACTCCGTTATTTCTTCAATTGCAAATTCTATGGTTGCCGGGATTACTGCTGTGTTAATGCGGGCAACTTCACGAACGTTCCCCTTAAGTTTTTTTGTTTGAATAACGATTGTGCCCGATTCATTCACGGCACGAATACTACCTTTCTCGTTAAGCAATACCTGTTGCATCGATCGAGTAATAGAAATGGGTTTATCGTTCAACAATGTTACACGCTCATAACCTTTGAGTGAGTCCACCTGAGTTCCTTTCAGTCCGCTTTGAAAAGAAAAGACCTCAACCGCCGGCACCGGGGGAATGCCGTCAACGATTGAGGTCTCTTCGAACCTAAAAGGTCACTTGGACTCTGGCTTTTTCGATATGATTACATGAAGAATATAGTGAAGAACGGAGAGAGATGCAAAAAAGTGAAATGGCAACGGATAATTGTAAATGATAAATTTGGAGATGTAAATGGGAATACATCCGGGGAACCGCGGCGATTGCCTATTCGAGGGATGCAGGACTAACCCGTACTGGTGATTGACAAGGACAGTGTGACCAAAATAACATCTTTGGATATTCCACGCGATGGATATTTGAACCTACGACCATGCCAATGGGATTGTGATATTTACCAAAGGAGTGCTTGTGAATGAGTCCCGCCAAAAGATGAAGCACGGCGGGCAGGCGCACAGGAACGAATCAGGCACAAATCTATACAAGAAAAGAAGGGTTTGAACTGCAAATAGCCTAATTAAGAATGGCTCGGATTTGCTAAAATCCTAATATTTGTCGCTCGGAATGTTTCTCGATTTTTCTTCTTGTCAAATGAAGGCACAACATCAAAAGAGACTCTCATTTTGTCTTTAATACCCGGAGGTAAATTATCTTTGTAACAAAAGAATGATTCGGTATTATCACTCTCTATAAAACAAAATGGTTTTTCAGGATTGCCAAGTAAAACATTTCCACTCAGATGTTGCTTGGATTTAATATTTTGAATATTCGAACTCCCAGTTTCTTTTTGCCATAATTCTCGGCATTGTCTCAATGCAGATTTGCTATCTGTAGGATATTGATCTACTAGAAACTCAACACTTAGTTCATTTATTGCACTCTCTATTTCATGCGGAATTTTCCATCCACTATCCTGACGTATAAACTTTGCAGTAAGAAAATGCAATAATGATTCTTTGTTTCTTGACAGATTCTTGAACAGAAAGCCCATATCAGCCACCATTTTTACCATCATCTCAGGTTTATTAGCGGTCTGAGCTGCCCTACAATAAATTAATAGAGATAAATCGCACTTACCAAGATCCCGTAAGACATTTGCATACTCTTGCAACAACCACCAATCCGCTTTAGGATGGCGACATAGCTCTTCATATATTTTTACTGATTCGTCGTTTTTACCTTCCTTATGTAAAGCAACTGCTTTTAAACGAACGAAATATTTTCTTTGCTTCGGAAATTGGGGCAGGATATCATCGACAATCTTTATTGCGTCTTCACAATTGTCTGTTTCTATTAAGGAATTTATCCTGTAATTGTACCATTGTGCTCGTCGACTCCATCCTTCCTTTCCATCTCCAATTTTCATCGGGTCAGAACTTATGCTCTCGGGAGATATCTTCGTGACCCATTCGTTTACGACATTCCAATCGCCAGCAGCCTTTGCACAGTCCAAAACCTCAAACACAGTCTTTTCAAGAGCAACGTCTTCAGGACCTAGAGACATTATTTTGTTTGCAATGTCCAATGTCTTTTCTAGTGGCTCGCTTTCTCCCACTTTGCATAGCAATCCGGAGATGTAAGTCCATACTACTTCAGTTTTACACCAATTTAACTCGCTGCAGTGAGACTCTAATTCGTGCGCGAGTTTCAGTGCATCGTCGAAATCGTTGAGTTTTCTCAAGCAATGCAGGAGACCAGCACCATACAACACTCTTTGCGAGTGTTCCCAGAGAAGAGTATACTTTTCTTGGCTCTCCTTGAACTTACCTGACTTGCGGAGTTCCTCAGCTTCCCGTCGAAGTTCACCATCGGAATCAATACTCATTGTCAAAGCTTCTCCATGATCTTCTTTGTTGTCTTGAAGTGAACTTTAGCTACTTTGGTGAGTATATCCTTTCCACGTTTCTCGCTCAGCACACGCGCTGTTATTAAAATTGAATCAAAATTGGATGCTCCCTTCGGGAAACTCACACCGTATTCTGAAGACATCTTCTGCAATCGCAATAAAAATTCTTTTCTTGCAAGCACAGAGGCTGCGGCAACTGCAAGATTGCTTTCCGCTTTAGGCCTTTGTATGATCTCGATCTGTGTTCCTTTCCCAGTTTTCAGCCCTTCTTTGATCAAATTTTCATGGCCAAACTGATCACAGATCGCGTAATTGCACTCATATTTTTTAAGAATATTTTCAATGGCCCGGCGATGTTGCCATGCAAGTAGACGTTGTGAGTCTTTCTTGAAAGAAGGTTCTTCCATAAGCTCGTTGTATTTCTCTGGCATTGTGACAAGCACGTAACACTTATCGCTACATATAGTTAGAATCTTTTCTCCGAGTTCAATATTACGAGCGTCGGACAAAACCTTGCTGTCACGAATACCGAGCATGGATAGTTGTTCGATATTTGAAGGATCGACCAGTACCGAAGCAGTTACCAGCGGGCCGAAGTAATCTCCTTTACCAGCTTCATCAACACCAATCCATGTTGTCACACCAGAAGGCAGTAACTGTTGCGAAGGTTGGCTTTTTTCCTTATCTGCAATAACCTCTAGTTGTATCCCAGATACAGCTCGAATAGCTAGTATTATTTCGTCCCACAACTCTCCAGCAAACCCATCTAAATAAAGGGTACTGTTTGAGTATTGCTTTATTACAACCTTATCTCCCTTTACGATATCATACCGATAATCACATTCATTCTCTGTGATTGCCTGCAGACAATCCCCAAAATTATTTTTGAGGAAAGTCTGGATTTTTGATTTGTCAGCAGAATCCAAAATTCTTACCTTAGCTGTTAAGTGCCCGCCTTGCGAAGTGCCTCCATCCATTGAGGTTATACACTTTGATATAAACTCATTAAGCTTTTTTGATAGCGCACCATTTGGTTTCCCACCTTGAACTTTTGGACTTTTGAAAGTGAACTTGCTATTATAATAGACCATAATCTTTGTGTTATCATTGAGGCCACTTACTTCAATATAGTAGTGCCATTCCCCTTCCTTAATTTCAGAAACGCTAAAGCCTTCGTCTCGCAATCTGATTTTAATCGCGGTCAATTCATTGATCGCTTTATTAGTATTCTCGTGTTTCAACATCTCATAGATTCGCAGACTCGACTCTGCTTCCTTAACATTAGCGACAACTTTTACGGCGTCTGAAGATCGAAATTCACTTCTAAGATCTAATTCATTTTCTTTAGGTATCAAAATCAGTTTGAAACCTGCTGCTAGTGCGTGGTCGACTTTCTCATTGATATCCGATACTCTTTTTATTTCACCATCATATTGCATATCGCCAGTTGCTGCAACCGGTTTATCAATAGTCAATAATCCAGAAGCTATGAGATATTCTAAAAAGGCTCCTAGGCCGATCGACTCCCCCGAGCAACCTTCAGTTGTCTTGCCCAAATCCACACTGAATTTCTTCACAGGCACATTAAACTTTGCTTGGGCAATGGCGGGTATGTTGCGCAATATCTTTTGGATATCTGGCGCTAAGTCTTTTAATGATTGTTGATCAGAACCAAGTAATCCAATGATTTCGTGGTGTTCAACGTTTTGAGTTCTCGTGTTCACAACCAACGCATATACCGCCGGGCGTAATTTCTGATCTGTTTCCGAGCTCGCAGCAAGAGCATATTCATAGCTTAATTCTGGAACTTCAATGATATAATTATTTTTAGATATCAAAGGAATAATATTTTTCGGAGGCGTATCCTCGTTTGGGAGCTTTTCAACGTTTACAAGCGCATTCACCAGAGCAGATAATTCGTCTGACTGTTGCGAATACTTGTTCTTTCTTAAGAAATCGATACCACTCAACAAAGAAGTAATCCTTAATTCACAGCCCTAAATATTGGCTGATAGAGCCACCAATAAATAGAATCATTTTTAATACCATTGGTCGCAATGTATTCTTCGCAAAACTTTGAGACTAGTATGAATGTGTCTATGTTGGTTGATAAATCTTCATCAAAGGATTTTATTCCCTCTGAAAATAATTTATAATATTGATCAAAAGAATCAGCATCCTTTTCGCCTAGGCGAGAACGCTCTCGAGTGATAAATTGTTCAATGAGATGAAGATCATCTCTTTGAATTAGACAATCACTTAGCTGTTCAAATAAATCAGTATCCACATCGTTCTCTTTAGAATCAGCCAATAAGAAGTCAATCTCATTGAAAGTATTTATCATCAATGAATGAGCCGCCTTAGGATCCGACCCTCTTAAAGCATTGATAACTAGTAAGTCATGATGTGTTTGAACAAATGGAGAATAGATATTATTCCAATCATCTTTACTTTTACTCAATACTTCACTGTTGCGTTCGATTTTCATTAATGACTGAACAATATTAGCAGCCAAGTATTCAAGATTATAGGCAATACAAACGGCCTCATCACCCTCAAGATAAGAGTTCCAGTTTGCTATCAGCTCGTTTATGCGTTTAGGATAATATTCTATATTCATTGATCGATAACTCGAAAAAGTTTAATATCAAATTCGCAATACTAATGGACGACTATTTTGCGAACGTTTATTAAAATATTTATAGCGTGCTTTATCAAAATAAATTTGCCGAGATAGCGTTTTGGGGAGAAATGGAAGTTCCGCCCTAAAAGCAGTGTCGACAACATATTCACACTGTACGCCATAAGGAGTACAAAATACAGTAACTCCAGAATCATCAAGAAAAACTAACTTTCCATCTGGATCTAAATAGCATACATGCTTTTCCCCTTGAAATGTTACAACAGACATTATTGTTGAAGTATAGGTATTAACAATAGGTGTTATTAATGAATCACATTGAGGTTGTTGCAGATTTGGGCACCGCTTGCATGCATTGTTGTGCACCGAACCTACATAGCGGCTAATACAATTTATCTCAATGAACTGTGCACGTAACGAAGGAATATCAAGAGAGTTTTCTAATTGAGACCAAGCTTCCATCGGATTCAGGACATGTTTGATTGCATGCTCCTTGAGTTTAGCTATATTATCGAAGATGTTTATGGTATAATCAAAACCGTTTATTGTAGTGACACTTTGTTTAAAGGGATTCATCGTGGCAGTTATTGGAAGCGCCGTTGTGACCTGTCTGCAAATTTCTGGCGCAGGCGGGTCAAGGCGGAAGTCACCGTGCCTATACTGAGTCCCAAGAATATCGCCACCTCTTTGTTCTTCAGCAGAACCAGCGAGCCATCCCGACGAGCTATTCGACTCAAGCGGCAATATTTTTCGTGCTTCTTGCATTCGGTGTATTCATATTTCTCAAGTTGTTTCCCGTAAAATTGAATTTTCTCTTCATTCTTATGGATCGTTGCTATTGATAAATTATAACGGAGAAGATTTATGGTTTCTTGAATTTTCAATAAACTAGCATATAACTTGCTCAGGGTCTCATATTTATTTAGCATCCTTCTCTGTTCATCAAGTAGATCGCCAGTTAATAAATCGCGAATTGCTTTAGCGGTTTCTTCAATTGAACTACCCCTAATTCTTGATAAGAATTCAAGTTCAGACGGTCTAACGTCTCTCTCAAATATCGAATAAACAAAAAGGATTGCCCGTTCTGTATCATTAATTTCTTCATAAATGGACTGTAATAATTCTTTTTCATTTTCGAAATCTTTCACATCGTCCGGTAACGGGTCATCGGACGGTATTTCGTTAGTAACACTATCGTCGATTGGAATCTCAACGGGTTCTTTCCGTTTTTGAGATATTAATGTTCTCAGAAAATTTTCGAGAACTTTTGCAAACCAAAAATCAAACTCTCCACGATCCGAGTCAAAGGTTGATAATCTCTTTCCATCTTTCAGATACAACCATACATAGGAATAAAACTCTCCTCGATCCACTATATGACTACAATTTCGGACCTTTGGATAGTTATATATTAATCGGGCTTTAATTTCAAGCAATTGGGAGACGGCATTTTCGTCACCTTTTTTAATTCGCCCGAGGATTTCTAGAATATTCTCCATCCTCTATATATTAATACTCGATTAAATGAATTTTTACTGCATAAAATAATTCGATCATAACAATATCTCTCGAAAACGCTTAACAGGCACAAATCTATCGTCTGATTTTTGCCTAATCCAATTATTTTCTTCGGTCAGGTACAATCGAAGGCATTTCATCGTATTCTCGTCCGAATAATTTTCTTCCGGTAAGGTCTTTTCTGACGCCACCCCATTGCTTGAAAAAGAAAGATACTTTCGCACCCCTACATTGCCTAAAAATTGAAACTACCCATTCTTTTTGCATTGGCCTTGCGCCTGGTCCTGACTCACCTCCCACTATTGCCCAGTTTATTCCTGCAAGCGATACCCTACCCACATCTCCGATGAGAGGTTCGAAAGAAATAAATTTTATACTTGATGGGATACGCTGAAGATCCTTAATTCTTCCAATTGTTTTTCGATTTTCTACACTCACACCCATCCAGACATTATCAGGCCAATCAAGGTGTTGTGCTAATTCTTTCAACCGGGCGCTTCGTTTGGTGAGAATCTGAAATGTATGCTGCGGACAATCTCTCATTGTTGCAAATACTCGTTTGATATATTCGAGCGGAACCTGTTCGTGAAAGAGGTCGCTCATTGAATTCACAAATACCAGCTTCGGCTCTCTCCAATGATAAGGGGCTTTTAGAAGATCCGGTTGGAGCGTAAGTTTGAATTCGTTCCGATATCGTTTAACACCCATCGCTTTCAACCGTTTCGCCATTCGCTCTGCATAACAAAATTTGCATCCAGCGCTAATTTTAGAGCATCCTGTTACGGGATTCCATGTCATTTGCGTCCACTCAATGTGGGATCTCGTTGCCATCTACACTACTCCTCTATCTCGATATTTATTGAAGATGTCTTGAATGATATCGTGACCGGTTTGATTTTGTGAAGCAAAGAAAAGATAGTAAATAATCGCCGATTTACTATTTCTCATTGGTATTGGATCGGGCACAAACTTAAACTTGGCAACATCCTTCAATCTCTTCTGAAAAGCATATGCAATTGCTTGATTGGTAGTCTTTTCTTCAAAACCAAAAAAGTTGCATGTAGTGTCATATGCCGCTTTTCGCCAAGAATCATCTCCCCAATAAGCATTCATACGATCTATTTGACAAGCATCAACATTGTTTGGATTGCTCCAAAATACATTCCGATTCATATCGGTTACAGGAAAATTTAAAAATATTTCGATGCTCTTCATTTCTCCTGCCGCTTTTATGACCTCCCAATTCAGATGCAACCCGTAAGGGTCTAAGAGACATAACGCCCGACGATAATTCTTATACAGACATTTAGGAAAAACCCGCTGGAGTAAAATGCTATTACAGTCACCATTGTAGACAAATACGTCCTTCTCATCTTTAGTCAACGAAGACAGATGGTCACTTTTAGCCTGG
>Ga0182021_10011329_pt1 | contig 10577 bp, 9 predicted proteins | sample 612E3MmetaG_FD_120493 | JGI IMG/M metagenome (GOLD analysis project Ga0182021, IMG submission 120493) | Permafrost microbial communities from Stordalen Mire, Sweden - 612E3M metaG (Illumina Assembly) | ecosystem: Environmental > Terrestrial > Soil > Wetlands > Permafrost | place: Sweden... | reverse complement strand
CACAGGAAAGGTGTTTGTGGATTTTATGGTAAGCAGCAAAGGTAAAATTAAAAATGTCACAGTGAGTAAACCGGTTAATCCTCTGCTGGATGCTGAAGCCAAAAGAGTCATCAGCAGCATGCCTGACTGGAAACCGGGAAGCCAGGCCGGGAAAGCCGTTAATGTTCAGATGATTGTGCCGGTGGAATTTAAACTACAATAGATTAATCTACATCAGCTTCGCCAACAGGCAAAAAGAATGCGGCATGCACTGTTGGCGGGCATGAAGAATCCAATCCTTTGACTGCTTTCCATATAACCTCGTTGAAAACGGCATCACTAACCATGTCTTCCCTGGTAAAATCAAATTTCTCACTTTTCTGCTGCCATTTATTTTCTGCCAGGTTCTTAAGATTCAGATCAACAAGACTTTGTCTGACAGTGAACGGAAGGTGATCAGGGGTATTATTCAGACTCCTCCATACCGGGACTGCGGAAGCATCATACTGACTCATAGGAGGCAGTCCAAGGATCAGCTCTATCGTACGCAGGAAAGATGTTGTTGTATAGGCAGTATGATCTGTAAATCCTTTTTTCACATAACCACCTGCAAGATAAGCTGTTGTCCGGTGTGCATCAACATGGTCGGGACCATTCTGGGCATCGTCTTCAACTATTAATACAAGACTTTCTTTCCATATTGAACTATGGCTCAGATGTTCAACAAACAGACCAACAGCCAGATCATTATCGGCGACATGCGCAAATGGGGTTGGCTTATTTCGGCTTAGTCCTTCTGTATGATCATTGCCCATACGGATTGTATTCAGCTGAGGAAGTGCATTTACCGCAAGAAGTGAATCAAAATCACGTTTCCATTGACTGAAGCGTATGATGTCACGTACAGACAAATCCCAACCTGTAAAGGTATTGCAGAAATGGTCCTTTAAGGATGTAACATTTGGTTTATTGTCATCAACAAATTCACCATATGAACGGTAGCTCACTCCTTTGCGAAGACAGTCATCCCAAAGGAATCCGTCCTTATTGTTGCCAATTTCCCTCTTTCCTTCTCCCGGATAGGTTCCGCCTCTTCCTCCATAGCTGGTCGGCCAGTTCTTTTCGAGGTAATCGGTGGCATAGGCGCCCATACTCCAGTTATGACCGTCAGCGCTTACCTCTCCGTTAACATAAAAATTATCGAGCAAAACAAATTCACGGGCAAGAGCATGTTGATTGGGAGTTATTTTTTCTCCGAAAAGTACTAGAGCGGGATCCCCGTTTCCTTCCGGAATATCGCCAAGTACCTGATCGTAGGTGCGGTTTTCTTTAATTATATAAAATATATACTTAATCGGGGAGGGATCGCCTATTTTCTGCGGTATTGGATTTCCGGTCATACCCTCGGAGATCATCTCCTTTTCCTTTACATAAGGTGTGTTATTAAAAACAGCCTGTGAATAGAGTGCCATCTGTTTGGCATCAGGGGTATTAAGAATCTGAAGAGTTCCGCGGAAGAGACCTCCGATATACTGTACTTTTATTTTGTGTTCTGTTCCCCCTGACTGATAAACTACCTCCTGACTTCTGGAAGTAGGATTTGGGCCATATGGATTTGCACGGGAGGTAAGTCCTTTACCACTACTTACCAGTAATTTGTTTTTTGCCATTCTTACACAAGTCGGATACCACCCTGTAGGAATGAACCCTTTGCTTTTGCCTGATCCCGGAGTGCTTATATCAAATACGGCAATACAATTATTATCGGCGTTAGCAATGAAAAGTGTTTTTTCATTATTGCTCAAAGCAACGCTGTTGGTGGTTGAACCGGCGGGAGAATCAGGATAGAGAGCCGAGTTAAGGGTTTCAATTGTTTTATTCAGCCGTGTATCAATTACCGAAACACTGTTATCGTTGGCATTTGCTACAAACAAGTATTGCCCGTTCTTTGTAATGCACATATCGTTAGGATTATCCCCGACAGGAATTGAACCGGTAATCTTTTGGGTATTCGTATCAAAGAGTAACACCTTATCACAACCCCAGCATGAAACGTAAAGTATTTTATTATCCGGTGACAGGAGACAGGTGTAACCTTCTCCACCAAGGGGATATTGGGATACTACCTTTTTGGATTGAGTATCAATAACATAAAGTGAGTTGTTTTCTTTTGTGACGGCATACAACCTGTTTTTTGCATCATCCAGAGCAAGTCCTGCAATGGAGATCTTTTCAGGCCAGGCTTTCCCTATCCTGATCGAATCATAAATTGCCAGGCGGTTATTAAGAACCGAATAGCGAATTATTATGTTATCATTTCCCCCTGAAGCATATAAATATTTTCCATCGCCTGAAAAAGTTAATCCCAGCCATGATTTCCCGATGATTATCGAATCCAGAATCAATTCATGTTCAACATCTATAAGCTGAATGGTCTGATCACTTTGTCCGTTATTTGTAACGGCTGCCAATTTTTTCGAAGGGGACAAAGCTATATTCAGAGGCAGGTCACCAAGCGGTAACAGTTTTCCTGCCGGAGTCAGCTTCCATCCGTTTGGAAGTAAAACCCGGTTTGATTCAATCTCTTTAAGTGTCTGGGCCTGAATAACAAATGTGAGACTGATCAGAAAGACACTGCACAGAATAAGACATCTTTTAATACACAGATTGGTTTTCATGGTTTCAGTTTTATCTAAAAACAATCATAATTTATAAATCTTGCTTAAGCTCGTGTTATTGGATGAATATTTAATATTCATTGCCCGGTGAATTAACTGCTAAATCGGAGAGAAATTTATTGCCGGATGTTTTAAGAACCTTTAATGCTTTCTTTTTAATCCTGACTACAACTTTCCCGTTTATCTCGATGGGTTCTCCATCGATATGGAACCGGGTCTCGTCGGTTTCTATTACAATCTCCTTATCTGTCTTTATATGCCTGACATACTTAGACTTGTTTATTCTCTTTGTGAACAGCCGGATAATAAATAGCGAACCTAAAATCTTCGGAAAGGGTTTGATTAATACAATATCAATCAATCCGTCATAGGGTCTGGCTTCAGGAGCTATGAAAGCATTATTCCCGAATTGCCGGGTGTTTGCAATAGTCACAACAAATACTTTTTCAGATACAATTATTTCTCCGTCGCATTTTATTGTGATATGAAAAGGGCGAAGCTGTAAAAATGTCTTTAATGTTAACCAGACATATGGAATAAAACCCCGGAGCTTCATGTTATTAAATGAATGTGCAACAAAACTGTCGAGGCCGATGCCTGCTACATTCAGGCATAAATTATCATTTATCTCGATCACATCTATGCACATGGTTTCTGCCTTTTCAATATCGGAGAGCAATGAACGCAGGTTTAGCTTAAATCCAAATTCTCTGGCAAAACCATTGCCTGATCCAAGTGGTAACACTCCCAGGATTTTGCTGCTGCATACCAGCTCTGACGCTACTGTATGAACCGTACCATCTCCCCCGGCAGCTACAAATACATCGTACTTTTCAAAATTCTCTTTAATAAGTAATACGGTATCTTCTTTAGTTAAAGATTTACAGGATGTTAATTTGTGTTTCCGGCGATCCAGATCTTTTGAAACGATGAAGTTGACAGGAGGCACACCTGAACTCGGATTCAGAATAAATAATGCATTATTGGGTTTGTCCTTTGAAGATATTTTCATGCCCAAATTTACGGAAGATTTATTCAACATATGGTATTTACCCCCGAAGATGTTCCCGGATGGAGGCTCTTTCTGTGTTTCCTGATCCTTCTGATGATCAGGGACAATCCCAGAAGGACCAATCCAACAGTAATAAGCAGAATAACAATTGCATTTCCTGTAAGGATTTTCAGGTCAAAAATAAATATTTTAAAAATGACAAGAATAATCATTATCAGAGATACTCTTCTCAGAAATCTGGAATAACGGATTAATGAATAGATCAGTCCGGAGATGGAGATTAAGAGCAGCAGGGCTGAATAGGGGATAAATTTATTGGATCGAAGTATATCTGCTGCAGGTAATTCGCTGTTGTGGCTGAACCAGAATAACGAAAGATGGTCGTATTCTGAAAGCAGGATAAATGTTATCAGGATAACTGATATCAGTTTGATGTAATGACGTATTTCACTTCTTCCGTTGAATAACTTCAGCAAATAACTATTTGCCTGCAATAGTAAAAGGATCATCAGGCCAAGGGTGAAAAAATGTAATATAAATGGAATCAGGGCCGGTGAATTGCCTTCAAGAAAAAGATTTCTGTAAAGAATTACTTCGGGTTGCACAATGGCAGGATATAATGCGATGACAAGAAATGAAATAACTGTCCGGATTATAACAATTGTTCGAGGACCTGATAGTTTCCGGGGGAATATCAGCCAAAGGAATGCATAAGTAAACATTGCCAGTTCGATCAGGTTCAGACGGTATCCCCGGAATATGGATATTAACAGATAGTCAAGAACCAGGAAACCGGATGAATAAGCAATAAAAGTGAAGCAGATCTCCTCAAAGTTTGCAGGGATTAATGCAGGTGTCTGTAATGAAGGATGTTCACTGATTATGAAAGAGGATAATCTTATATAAAACAATGAAATTGAAGCAACAAGCATGCATAGTAAAACCATGTTGAACGGATAGATGTCTCCGGAAGTTCTCTGGTCATTCAAGGCATGCATAATATTTAAACCCCATTCAAGCAGGTAAAGAGAAACCATTATGTAAAATAGAACTTTCGCCAGATTAAAGCTTACTCTTGAACTGGTAAGATGGAAATGAATAAGCAAAGTTACAGCTAAAGAGGCGGCAAATATAAGCAGGAAGTTCGAAGCCAGTAGTTGGGGAACAAGCGAAGCGCCAAAGAAGCATATTGAAAAATAAAAGGCTCTTCTGCTTTTCAGGAAGTAATATTTTTCATTCAGGACTGCGACTATGATCAGAGTGATAATGACCATTGCAGAGCATTGACAAATGAGGTAGTTCTGCCCGAAACTATAATTTACAAAAGCTATTAATCCTACCACCAGAACAGGGGATATATATGAAATGCTGTCCCAGAGAGTTGAAATGGTTTTCCTGTATGAAGTTGATTTAAGAATTGCCAATCCGGTGACAGAAATGAAAAACCAGACGGATAATGATGGCAGCATGTAGGAAACAGGTTGCTCATTTTCTGCAAAAATAATTTTTCGCAGTATGTAAAATATTAAATAGCAACCTGATAGTAATACTGTTAAAACCAAGGGCGATCTCCATCGGAATTTAACTGAGAGGAATAATATTGAAAACTGCAAGAACATGAGCAGCAGAAAAAAGGGTAATAATCCTCCGAAGTAAGATCTTATGAGGGCAATGGAAATAAAGAAGAAAATCACTGACAAATTCAGCGCGAACCGGCTTTTGTTAAAGGCGGAGATAAAGATTAAAATTATCTGAATAATTGAAAAATAAATCAGAGCCGGATAAAAACCGGTGAAAAAGATACCATTAAAATAGGCGTTGTAAAGGAAAAGTTTTCCTTCTGCCAATGTAAGCCATAAAAAACCTGCGAGAATCAAGCTGTTTTTCAGAATAGCTCTGCCCGACGGTAGAAAAAAGATAGCAATCAGCGGGATAAAACACGGGAGATAGAGAAAGCTCAGCCTAAAAATTAATGCAACCGGGAAATTCCTTTTGATCGGATTAAATGCCTCCTCAGGTCCGGGTTTCAGAAATGACTGTATAAGACTCAAAACGTTATCATTGCCAAAATGGTTGATAATAAGGAATAAAAGTCCAAGTATAAAGATTATGGCTCCCGCAATACCAAGTCCGTAATTTAAAAGGAACTGTTCAAGAGTAAGCAATGAGAATTTAGATGTTTTGGCTTTGGAAGAACTTTGAGAATGACGGCGTCTTTTCCCAGGTTTCATATTTTAATTTTTTTTAGCACCTAAGCCGGCATCAATCCCTGAATCTATTTTAAACTCCGGTAATTGCCACAGGTGAATTTACGATCAGATGTTCCTTTAAAACAAAGTTAAAAAAAATCAATTGAAAATCGTTTATACAGGGTACTTTAATAATCTGGTCCGGTCATTAAAGGGTACGCAGGTTGGGCAGGTATACACATCGTCCGGCTTCTTCTATCATTCCCATGAACTCACCCCCTCCCCCCATAGCAGTCAACCTAAGGATTTGGTTTATTTTGATTTACTGGCCTCTCCCCCTCGTTCCCCCTCTCCCGATGTGAGAGGGGGAAGATCATTCAGGATGTTGAAGCTAATTCGATTTTTCCTGAATTAAAGCCCCTCCCACTAGGGGAAGGGGTTTGGGGAGAGGCCGGTTAAGCGTAGCGAAGGAAGGGGGTGAGTTCATGAGGATTGAGAGGGATTTTATGCACTTCCAACTTTTTATAGTAATTTGGATCCTTCATTGAACAGGTTTCATTTTAAAAAAAATAAATTATATGTCTGAATCCAGATTCTATCATTTTTCCAAAACAGGATTATTTTATGGTGTAGGGTCAGTAGGAGATGCTCTTGAAGCATCAGGTGAGGGAGGCTTTATATGGTTAAATTATTATAAACCTGAAAAGAAGGACCTTACTGCTCTTGTCACCACACTGGGCATTCATCCGTTATCGGTAGAGGATTGCCTTGATGAGCAGCAGGTTCCAAAAATAGAACATTTCCCGAATAACAGTTTTATTATTTTTAATTCTTTGGATTATTCCGGGAAAGCACTTCACATTGATGAGATTAACCTGTTTATCGGAGAGAATTTTCTGATTACTGTCAGCGGGAATAAATCAGATTCGAGGAGACCGTTGAAGGATATTGAAAGAGTAGTAACAACCGATGTCGTTCATGCAAAGAATGGTCCGGCTTTTCTGATGCATATAGTTATTGATTATCTTGTCGATCAGAAGTTTCAGGCGCTTGATGCTCTTGAGGATGAACTTCAGACTGCAGAGGAGGAGGTGCTCGATCATCCATCCTCTTTTAGTCCCGCTGATCTGATGCGTCTGAGAAAATATCTCCTTAATCTCAGAAAAAGCCTTTTCCATGAACGGGAGATCCTCGTAAAAATCTGCAGGATGGACTGTCCTTATATAAATGAAAAGGCTATGTTCCATTACAGGGATATTTATGATCATCTGACAAAATTCTTTGAAATGACCGAAACATACCGTGAGATTGTTACCAGTCTGATGGAATTATATACTTCCCTTCTCAACAACCTGATGACAAGGATGTCGAATGATACAAATATATCTGTGAAACGTCTTACACTTATAACAACCGTCTTTATGCCGCTCACTCTGCTGGCTGGAATTGGCGGTATGTCAGAATGGTCAATGATGACAGGACCATCAAACTGGAAGACATCCTATCCTCTTTTTTTATTGGGAATGGTTGTTATCGGAGTAATTAATTATTACTTCATTAAAAGACTTGAGAGAAAGGGAAAAACACAAGCGGGGACTTTTTCCGAAAGCTAGGATACAGATTTATTACCAAGATCAAACATTGCAAAATGTTTTTCCCCATATGACCTGATTGCATAAGAAAAGAAAATTCCCGAAAGAATATCGATGCTATAGTGCCCGTGTGCCAGGAATAGAGCAACTATTACAATTATCAGGCAAATCCCGAAAATCAATTTATACATCTGGTCTTTTACAAGCAGTAACAACAGAAAAACATTCCCTACATGTCCTGATGGATATACTCCGAGTTCAAAGTTGGCAAATCCATGAAAAAAAGGGTCCGATCCATTAAACATTGGTGGATTTCCAAATGGAGTTAATACTATAAAAACACCCCTTACAATATATAATATGCCAACGAGCAGAAGGAAAAGCGGGAGCCTGTTATAATCTCTTTTATGGAAAAAATATACTGCGGTAAGAATAATCGGGATAAGGGAAACAGAATCATAAATAAGAGAGACATTAATTACAGGAAGATTATCAAGAATCAGGTCAGAGAGCATTGGCAGGGTTTTCCCCTGGCTTAAATAATTATGAAGATAGGTCTGGGAGGCATTATTCAATAATATACCCGAGATTAACGACAGGATACCAATATAAAAATACCTGCTTTTCAACAGGGGTATTACAGGACTAAAAAACACTAAAAGAGATGAAAGTAATTTGTTCTTTGCTTTAGAAAATTCATTCATTGGCAATGTTATAAAAATTTTATATCTGCTTCATATAACAGGAAGTGGATCAATTTAAATGTGTGCCAAAGATAGAAATTTTAATTAGTTCTCAGGGTAGGTTAAAAATTGTATCAGGGAGTCATGGTAGCGTATATCTGGAGAATCTCATCTCCGAATTCCGTTGGAGCTTCAATATGGCCCCAGCTGGACTGAGCCTGCCATAAACCATCATAGGCAGAGTCGTGATACGACCGGATAATGTGAGGGATTTCCTTTTCGGTCAGGATCTCACCAAGCAGCTTTGCTTCAAATTCGTTATTTAATATGAGAATCTTAACATTCATTTTAAGGGTTCTTATTATTTATTACCGCGCAGTTATTCATCAAAACATCCATAAGAAAACCTGAACATTCACCGCGGAGTGTTATCTCATTAGCATTCGTGAAATTTGCGGGATCACTTACTGCAGGAAAAGTACAAATGACTGAAGAGATGTCACTTTCTGTCAGGAGAGAAATGCTTACAACATTTTTATCTGCAGGCTTTATTGAAGAGATCTTGCCTGAAACCTCAAGTATTTTATTGATATACTTTTTAGAAGCTGCAATTTCATCAAGCTCAAATGCTTTCTGAAGAGCTGAAGCGGTAATTACAAAATCAGGTTTTGCTTTCGCCATATCCGTATGCTTCAGGTTATACATATATATTGCTGCAAGAATTGCAGATAAGGCAATAAATGTAACAAAGAATAAAGCAATTTTAATATACGTTTTCATAGCACAAAGTTACTAATAATATTTAGAGATTCGTTGCTCCTTAGATGTACCATGTAATATACATGTTACTTACTCACAAGAGGTAAATAATTCAATGCGACCGTTACCTCCATATTCTTGTTTATCTTTTCTCTTACAACACCCGGAATACTTATCTTAAAATCTTCAGGGACAAGATTGAATATTGATTTGGCATTTATTCCTCCGGTTACTATCTCAATTGTCCCTTTTGAGAGGATTTTATTCGTGACATCATGGATAGTCAGATCTCCTTCAACAGTAACATCATAAGTCCCGTACTTCGAAAAATTAACTGATGAAAGATTTGTGATTTTTCCCTTGAAGCTCGATTTTGGGAATTTATCCGACTCCATATAGTTTTCATTGAAATGTTCTTCCATAAGAGCGCTTTCGAAATGGAATGATTTAATAAGTACCTGAAAAACCATTTCTCCTGTTGAAATATCAAGTACCCCGGCAACCTGGTTATTATCCCCTTTAATATCTTCCATCGGGGTATGAGAAAAGAAACCGATATAACCATTTTTGGTCATGTATTTCTGTGCATTAACTGACATAGCAATTATTAACAGGAATAATAATAAGGACAATCGTTTCATCCGTACAAAATTATTTTTCAATGGTCGGATGGAGCTCGCATGTTGATTTTGTTCATGCAAGTATGCGCTTTTTGAGAAACATGCTCGGTTCATAATAATCATCTTAATAAGTGAATAATCTGTGATTTCAGATTCCTGAGGGCAAGGCGCAAAGGATCTTAGTATCTTGAAATAGAACAGTAAACCAAAAGGAAAGTTTAACCGGCTCTAATGTTTTTTCAACGTGAACACCCTTGAGATATTAAATCCGAAATGAATATCTCCTTTCCGCCAGCTGCCTGTCGTTTCACCTATAAACCCTTTTTCGATCATGGCAAGTGAGTTTGTGAATAAAAGCTGAAAAACATGTCCGCCTGTTTCAATATCAATTCCAATGGTCAGAGGGTTGTAAATCTGCTGGCTCATATTGGCTTTTGGATTTGCCAGGTAAAAATACTCGGCATTGAGGCTGATCCTTTTTGTCAGCTTAATTCTTCCTCCGGCTCCCACTGCATACAAGTCATTTGGATCAAGTTCCGTTGTGGTCAGATTACGATGTATATAAGTGGGTGATAACTGGAAAGAAAATGCCTGGTTGAATTTCCTGGCAACAAGAACCTGTCCTACATATGTTAAACGGGATGAAAAATAATTTGTCCTGCTCTGATCAGGCCATTTTAATGATTTCTCGGCAATCGTAGTTAAAACTGAAACGGAAACCGGCATTACCTTTGCTCCGGAAGATTGTCTGAGTATTGAGAATTTGGAAAAACCATCAAATGTCTTTTCATAGGTTCCTCTGCCGACTCCAACCATCAGCCAGTTAGTTAATCCATACTCAAGACTTAAGTGTATATTAGCCTGATCGAGTCCAAAAAACTCATAAGCTCCTGAATTTACCAAGCCAAACCGGTGTGAAATTCTGACATCGAGCTGTCCGGCCTTCATCCTCTCAATTGAATGGCCATTCATTATCCTGGTCGATTTGAAAGTAGCTGTTGTGTAATTTGTTTCTTTGGGAGTGTTTTGGTTAAGAAGATTCATCAGGTCATCCTGGGCAAAAAT